>Ga0190272_10000158_pt1 | contig 42299 bp, 41 predicted proteins | sample Popmic504T_FD_133746 | JGI IMG/M metagenome (GOLD analysis project Ga0190272, IMG submission 133746) | Populus adjacent soil microbial communities from riparian zone of Shoshone River, Wyoming, USA - 504 T | ecosystem: Environmental > Terrestrial > Soil > Riparian zone | place: USA: Wyoming...
ATGTTCGAGAGGTTGATCCCCGAGCCGGAGCCGCCGCGGAAGATCTTGCCCTCCTTGGTGTTCCAGTCGAGGATCGACTCCATCGTGTCCTCGACGCTGAGGATGAAGCAGGCCGAGCACTGCGGGCGCTCCTCGAAGCCGACGTTGAACCAGACCGGCGAGTTGAAGGCCGCCTTCTGGTTGAGCAGGATCGAGGTCAGCTCGGCTTCGAAGGCATCGGCGTCCTCGGCGGAGGCGAAGTAGCCGCCTTCGCGCCCCCACTCGGAGATCGTCCCCGCGACCCGCCCGATCATCTGTTTGACCGAGGACTCCCTTTTGTCCGTGCCGAGCTGGCCGCGGAAGTACTTCTGGGCGACGATGTTGGTCGCGTTCTGCGACCAGCTCTTCGGGAACTCGACCCCGCGCTGCTCGAAGGCCGGGTTCTCGGGATCGCCGATCACAGCGTCGCGGATCTCCCACTCGATCTCGTCGAAGGGATGCACGCCGGCAGCGGAGAACCGCCGCTCTATCGAGAGGCCCTGCAGACCGGTCTGGGGGGTGCTGGCGGCGGTCTTGGACATCGAACTACTCCTCTCGGGCGGCTTTAGGGGTGAGCTGTCCAGGATTGCCTTTGGGGCGGACGGAACCATGCTCATTCACGCACGATTTCGCATGGTCTATTGCAATTCGTCCTCACTTACATGGTGTCAACTCCGCAATCTCGGCAGAAAGGCGGAGTACCCTGTCGGGTGATGGTCGAGGACCTGCGCAGGGGCGCCGAGCGGATGGGGGAGAAGGCGATCGCCGCGGTCAAGCCGAAGCTGCGCGGCGTCTCGCACGAGTGGGCCTTCTTCGTCTCGCTCTTCCTCGGCGCCGGCCTGATCGTCGCCGCCGACACGCCGCAGGAGACCTTCGCCGTCGCGATCTACGCCGCCAGCCTCTCCGCCCTGCTCGGCACCAGCGCCCTCTACCACCGGGTCGAATGGAAGCGGCCCGACGCGCGCCGCTGGATGCGCCGGCTCGACCACTCGATGATCTTCTTCCTCATCGCCGGCACCTACACGCCCTTTGCCCTGCTCGCCCTCGACGGGCCCCTGGCCGACGTGATCCTCGCCGTGGTCTGGATCGGCGCGATTGCCGGGGCGATCGTCGAGATGGTCTGGATCGAGCACCCGAAGTGGGTCGCGGCGCTGGTCTACATCTCGATCGGCTGGGTGGCCTTGATCGCCTTCCCGGAACTCTGGAGTGAGATGGGCGCCGCCGGGACGCTGCTGGTCGCCGCCGGTGGGCTCCTCTACACGGTCGGCGCCGTCGTCTATGCGACCCAGCGGCCCAATCCCAACCCACGTGTCTTCGGCTACCACGAGGTCTTCCATCTCCTCGTGATCGCCGCCGCCGCCGCCCACTTCGCCGCGGTCGCCTTCTTCGCCCTGCCGGCTGCCTGAGGGGCAGTCGAGTTTGTTGCTCTATAGGCAACAAACTCGACACGCTAGGCCGCGATCGGCGCCGTAGCTTCTGCCTCGGTCTCCGCAGCCGCGACCAGCTCGGCGAGAATCTCCTCGAGTTGCTCGGCTTGCTGGGGTGGCAGCTCCAGGCGGTCTCCCCGCAGCAGCTCGTTCGCGTGTGCAATCGGCAGTTCCGCCTCAATCACGCGGCCGCCCATCGCTGCCAGGACTTTGCGCAACTCGGCCTGGGCCCAGACCGCTCCGAACATGCCGGTCGAGGCGCCGATCACCGCGACCGGCTTGCCGCGCAGGGCGCTGCGGCCCGCCGGCCGGGATACCCAGTCGAGGGCGTTCTTGAGCTGGCCCGGTATCGAGCTGTTGTACTCCGGCGTCGCGATCAGGACGGCGTCGGCCTCGCGCACGGCCTCGCGCAGCTCGTGAACCGCGGCGGGCTCCCTCGCGACGTCGACGTCCTCGTCATAGGGCGGCACCTCGCGCAGCCGATCGAAAAGCGCCAGCTCCGCCCCCGCGGGAAGCCGCTCGGCGGCGACCCGCAACAGGGCGGCGTTGAAGGAGCCTCGGCGCAGGCTTCCCGATATGCCGAGGACTCGCACGTCACTCCTCCTCGCCGACGAGCTCCAGCTCGACCGAGATCGTCACCGCGTAGTCGAGGACCTCGCCGCCGCTCGGCAGCTCGGCCTGCCAGTCGAGCCCGAAGTTGCGCCGGTCGACGGTCGCCTCGAGCGAAAGGCCGACCCGCTCTTTGCCGGCCAGGTCCTCGCCGAGCTGACCGAAGCGACCGCTTGCCTCGACCTCGCGCTTCTCGCCGCGGATCTCGAGCTCGCCGAGCACGCGCAGCGCTCCATCCTCGCCGACACTGAGCTCACTCGAGGCGAAGCGCAGCTGCGGAAAGCGCTGGGTGTCGAAGAACTCGGGGGAGAGCAGGTGGCCCTTCAGCATCTCCTCATCAATGGCGATGCTCTCGACCTCCACCGTGCCCTCCAGTCGTGGCTGCTCGCCGCCGCTGAGATGGGCGTCGTAGCTCTCGAAGCCGCTGCGGAACGTGGTTACTCCGTTGTGGGTGACCGCGAAGGTGATTGAGGAGTGAACGGGATCCACTGTCCAGGTGCCTGTCGGGACCTCTTGCTTGTTGATCGTCTCGGTGCTCATCTTTGTTTCCTTCCAAGTTGTTGTCCTCGAAATAGTTGACCTGGAAACAATCCTAGCAGAGAAGCTTTGCATGTCAACTATTGTTACAACAAGCATCTTGTGGAATGATCGGTCTATGAGCGAGCAGGCCACCCTCGGCGGGAAGAGCAACAGCTCTGCGACACCGGACCCCCATCGCGAGGCTTGGATCTCGATCGCGAGGACCTATGCCGCGATCCAGGGTCGCCTCCAAGAGGCCTTGACCGCTGCCGAGCTGCCGCCATTGCCCTGGTTCGAGGTGCTGGCGACGCTCGACCGGGCGCCCGAGCAGAGAATGAAGATGGGGGAGCTCGCTGAGGCCCTGGTCATCACCCGCGGCGGGCTGACCAAGCTGGTCGACCGGCTGATCAAGGCCGGCCTGCTGGAGCGGACCTTCTGCGAGACCGATCGCCGCGTCAGTTACGCGACGGTGCTTCCCGCCGGGGCCGAGCTGCTCGAAGAAATGCGGCCGGTGGTCCGCGGAGAGCTCGACATCGCCTTCAGCGCCAACCTCAGCACCAAGCAGGCAAACGAGCTGCGCGGGACGCTTGAGCGGATCCGCAGCGCGGCCTGCGGGGTCAGCTGAGGCTCAAGCCAGCGCCGAAGCCGCGCGCTCCTTGGCGGCCTCGATCAACGTCAGCAGCTCGGGCTCACGTCCTTCGCGCAGCAGCTCCACCGGGTCGGGCTCGCCGTTGACGATGCCCTCGAAGAACTCCTTGCGGTCCTGGTAGGTGGGCAGCGTCGCCTTGGCCCAGCCGCGGGCGTCGTTGAGGACCACCGCGAGGCGCGCGTACTCCTCGCCGAAGAGCTCGGCGATCTCCCGCTTCATCCGCTTCGCCAGCGCGGGGGAGGCGCCGGCGGTCGAGATCGCGATCGCCAGCGGGCCGGTGCGCACGATCGCCGGCAGGATGAAGTTGCAGAGCGGCGGCACGTCGACGACGTTGACCAGCATCGCCCGCTTCTCGGCGTCGTCGAAGACGCCGATGTTGACCTCAGTGTCGTCGGTCGCGGCGATCGCCATGAAGGCGCCCTCGAGGTCGGCCGCGCCCGCGTAGGGCCGCTTCTCCCAGGCGATCGACCCCTCGGCCGCCAGGCTCTCCAGCTCGGGATGGGCGACCGGCGCGATCAGGGTCACGTCGGCGTCGCAGGCCAGCAGGCCCTCGACCTTCTCGAGGCCGATGTCGCCGCCGCCGACCACCAGGCAGCGCCGCCCCTTCAGCTTCAGGCAGGCGATGTAGAACGGCGTCTCCAGCATGTCGCGCACGCAGGACTGGTCGCAGATCCCCTTGCGCAGCTGGCAGACGCACTCCTTGCCGGCATAGGCCTGTGCGGGCATGTGATGGAGGTTAGTGATGCGGCGCTAGATGGAGTCCAGCGTCAGCCGCAGACCTTCGGCGAGCGAGGTCTCGGCGTGCCAGCCCAGCTCACGCTTGGCGCGGCCCGGGTCGATCGCGCTCCGCTGAACCTCGCCGGGCCGCGCCGGGGCGAGCTCGGGCTCGAAGCTCCCGCTCCCGCCGAGCTCGCCGAGCAGCCTCGTCAGCTCGAGCACGTTGGTCTCGATCCCGGTGCCGATGTTGATCGGCCCCGTCGCTTCGGACTCGGCTGCGATGAGCGCCGCCGCGATCACGTCCCCCACGTATATGTAGTCGCGGGTCTGGGTGCCGTCGCCGAACACGGTCGGCCGCCCCCCGGCCAGCAGCCGCCCGCAGAAGATCGCGATCACCCCGGCCTCGCCGAGCGGGTCCTGCCGCGGCCCGTAGACGTTGCCCAGCCGCAGGCTCACGCCGGACAGCCCGTAGAGGCGTTCGTAGAGTCCGAGGTAGCCCTCGGCGGCGTACTTGCTCTGTCCGTAGGGGGCCTCCGGCGCCGCCGGCGTCTGCTCGGACAGCGGCAACTCCTGTTCGGCGCCGTCGCCGTAGATTGCCCCTCCGGTCGAGACGAAGACGACGCGACGCGTCCCCGCCTGCCGCGCCCCCTCCAGCACGTTGGCGGTGCCGCCGACGTTGACCGCGACGTCGAAGGCGGGGTCCTCGACCGACTTGCGCACGTCGATCTGGGCGGCGAGATGGAAGACGGTCTCCGCCGCCTCCTCGGTGCTCACGGCGGCGATCGCCTCGGCGTCGCAGACGCTCTGCTCGACCAGCTTCGCGCCGTTCGCCAGCGCCCCGTCGAGGTTCTCGCGCCGCCCAGTTGAGAGGTCGTCGACGACGGTCACCTCGTCGCCGCGGGCGAGCAGGGCATCGACCAGATTCGAGCCGATGAACCCGGCGCCGCCTGTTACCAAGGCCTTCATCGCGGCGTCGATCCTAAGGGCATCGGTGGGTGGCAGCCCTCAGGCACGACCGAACGCCCCTGCTACCCTCGCCGCCCCATGAGGCTGATTGTCACCGAGAAGAACAACAGCGCCGAGAAGATCGCCAAATTTCTCAGCGGCGGCAGCGCGTCCAGCGACAAAACCTTCAAAGTCCCCTACTACACCTGGACCGACGCCGACGGCGAACAGCAGCGGACGATCGGGCTCAAGGGGCACGTGCTCGGGCCGGCCTTCCCCGAGGGCTACTCGAACTGGCAGAAAACCGACCTGCACGACCTGATCGACGCCGAGCTGATCAAGGAGCCGACCGACAAGAACGTCGTCAAGGCGATCAAGAAGGTGGCGGAAGAGGCCGACGAGCTGGTGATCGCAACCGACTTCGACCGCGAGGGCGAGCTGATCGGCCTTGAGGCGCTGGAGGAGATGCTCGACGCCAATCCGGCGCTGGGCTCGCGCGAGGGGACCCGCGACGGCTCGCTGCGGATCAAGCGCGCCCGTTACTCGGCCCTGACCAAGGAGGAGATCGAGCGCGCCTTCAACGAGCTCGACGAGCTCTCCTACCCGCTCGCCAACGCCGGCGCTGCGCGCCAGGACATCGACCTGCTCTGGGGCGCGACGCTGACCCGCGCCGTCTCCCTAGCCACCCGCCGCTTCGGCTCCAACTTCCTCTCCGTCGGCCGCGTTCAGAGCCCCACCCTCGGCCTGATTGTCGAGCGCGAGATGGAGCGCCGCGCCCACAAACCAAAACCCTTCTGGGAACTGTTCGCCCGCTTCCAGCACCCCGAGGGCAGCTTCGAGACCCACCACGAGACCGACAAGTTCTGGGAGAAGGCTGAGGCCGACTCGGCGCTCGCGGGCACCGCCAGCCCCGGCACGGTCAAGTCGGTGACGGCGCGCAAGAACACACGCCGGCCGCCCACCCCCTACAACACGACCGCCTTCACCAGCGACGCCTCCAGCCGCCTCGGCATCACCCCCGCCAGCGCGATGCGGATCGCCGAGGACCTCTACATGGACGGCTTCATCTCTTACCCGCGCACCGACAACACCGTCTACCCGGTCTCGCTGCCGCTCCACGAGCTGGTCTCCTCGCTGGTGCGGATCAAGGAGTTCTCGGCCGCCTCCGGCCTGCTCGACAGCGAGCTCTCGCCGACCCGCGGCAAAAAAGAGACGACCGACCACCCGCCGATCTACCCGACCCAGGCGATCCACCCCGGCGCCCTCGAGGGCCCCAAGAAGCGCGTCTACGAACTGGTCGTGCGCCGCTTCCTCGCCACCTTCAGCCCGCCGATGATCACCGAGTCGACCCGCGCCGACATCGAGGCCGGCTCGCAGACCTTCTTCGTGCGCGGCTCGGTCGTCGTCGATCCCGGCTACGCCGGCATCTACACCTACGCCCGCTCGGCTGACGAGGAGATCCCGAAGCTGGAGGAGGGGCAGAGTCTCGAGCTCGCCGGCGAGCCCTGGATCCTCGACAAGGAGACGCAGCCGCCCTCGCGCATCTCACAGGCGAAGCTGATCGAGATGATGGAGGAGCGCGGCCTCGGCACCAAGGCGACGCGGGCCGAGATCATCAAGAAGCTCTTCGACCGCGGCTACGTCTACGGCAACCCGCCGGTCCCCTCGGAGACCGGGATCGCGATGTACGAGGCGTTCAGGAAATACGTGCCGGCGATGGCGACACCGGAGATGACCGCCACGCTCGAGGCGGAGATGGACCAGATCGCCGCCGGCGAGATGACCAAGGACGGCGTCGTCGGCGACAGCCGCGAGCTGCTCCACAGCACCTGGTCGGAAATCGACGAGAGCCGCGAGGACCTGGCCAAAGTCGTCTGGAAGGGGATGGACGAGGACCGCATCCTCGGCCCCTGCAAGGTCTGCGAGGAAGCGGGCCGGACCAAGGAGGACGGCTCGCCCAACATGCTGCGCATCATCCGCGCCAAAAAGTCGGGCAAGCGCTTCGTCGGCTGCGGCGGCTGGAAAGTCGACGACCCCGAGTCCTGCGACCAGACCTTCCCGCTGCCCCAGCGCGGCGACGTCTTCAAGCTCGAAGAACGCTGCTCGGTCTGCGATCAGACGCCGCGGCTGAAGGTCCAGCCCTTCCGCGGCCGTCCCTGGAACCTCTGCCTCAACGACGACTGCGAGTCGATGCAGGAGATGAAGAAACGCCGCGCCGAACGTGAAGCGGCGAAAGCGGCGAAGGAAGCGATGGCGAAAAAGCCGCTGCCGGATGGCTCCGAGGACGCCGTGCCGAGCAAAGCCGACACGGCGACGCGCAAGCGCAAACGCGCGAAGGCCGCGACCAAGGGCTGAGGCCGGCCGTTGTTCATCTCCCTCGAGGGGATCGACGGCTCCGGCAAGAGCACCCAGGCGCGCCTCCTGGCCGAGGCGCTCGGGCCCGAGACGCTGCTGATTCGCGAGCCGGGCGGGACCGACGCCGCCGAGCGCATTCGTGCTCTGCTCGCCGATCCCGGCCTTGAGCTCGACCCGCTCGCCGAGCTGCTGCTCTTCTGCGCGGCGCGCGCCGACCTCACCGAGCGCGTGATCCGGCCCGCGCTCGACGCCGGCCACACCATCGTCTCTGACCGCTTCGCCGACTCCAGCGTCGCCTACCAGGGGGCAGCGCGCGGGCTCGGCGTCGGGGAGACGATCTCGCTCTGCGACACCGCCACCGACGGGCTCTGGCCCGACCTGACCGTGCTGCTGAGGGTCGACCCCGAGGTCGGCCTCGGCCGGGCCGACGGCGAGGACCGCTTCGAGTCGGAGGGTCTGGAGCTGCAGCGGGCCGTCGCCACGGCCTACGAGGAGATCGCCCAGATCGCCTCCGACCGGGTCGCCGTCGTCGACGGCGTCGGCAGCGTCGAGGAGGTCCACGAGCGGGTGATGGAGGCCGTGCGTGAGCCTCGCTGAGGCGACCGAGCACCAGCCACGGGCGCGGGTCGCGCTCAGTGCCGCCCTCGCCGCCGGTCCCTCGCACGCCTACCTCTTCCGTGGCCCGCGGGGAGCCGGTAAGGGGGCCGCGGCGCGAGCGCTGGCCGCCGAGATCCTCGCCACCGGCGCGGCAGACCCCGACGACGCCCGTCGCCGCGCCCTGCTCGATCCCTCGCCGCACCCGGATCTGGTCTGGATCGCGCCGCGCGGCGCCCAGCACCTGGTCGAGGAGGTGCGGGAGCAGGTGATCCGATCCGCTTCCTACCGGCCCTTCGAAGGCGAGCGGCGCGTCTTCGTGATCGAGGCCGCCGAGGCGATGCGCGACGAGAGCCAGAACGCGCTGCTGAAGACCCTGGAGGAGCCGCCCGAGTTCGCCCACCTGATCCTGCTCAGCTCCGAGCCCGAGCTGCTGCTGGAGACGGTCGCCTCTCGCTGCCAGGCGGTCGACTTCGCCCCTCTGCCGGTCGAGGCGGTCGAAGCCGCCCTTGCCGGCGGCGGTGAGGGCCAGGAGATCGCCGCCGCCGCTCGCCTCTCCGGCGGCGACGTCGAGCGCGCCCGCCTGCTGCTCTCAGACGCCGGCCGCAGCCTGCGGACGGCGGCGCTCGAGCAGGACTGGAAGGCGCTCCTCGAGACCGCCGAAGCTGCCGGCGAGGAGGTCGAAGCAGCCGCCCGCGAGGCGCTCGGGGAGCAGGTCGCCGCCGGGTTCAAACGCTCCGCCCGCGAGATCACCGACGAGGCGAAGCGAGCCGGCCGCCGTCGCCGTACCGACGTCCTCGACCTCGGCCTCGAGCTCTGCGCCGCCTGGTTCCGCGACCTCGCCGCGGTCGCCGCCGGCGCCGAGCAGGTCGCCTACAACCGCGACCGGCTCGACCAGCTGCGGGCGCGGGCCGCTGGGCTCGACCCGGCCGCTCCGCGGCGGGCCGCGGAGCTGGTCCAGGAGACCCGCCGCCGCTTCGAGCTCAACGTCTCCGAGGAGCTAGCGCTCGAGGCCCTGCTCTTCCGCCTCGCGCCCGTTCTCGCCTGAGCGCGTTCGCTCGCGGGCCCGCTCGAGCGCCCGCTCCTGCGCGAGCCTGGTGATCTGGGCCGACTGGCGCGACATGATCACGCTGAAGTTGAGCGCCAGCCCGAGCAGCAGCAGCAGCACGATCGAGAACAGCGCCACGTTGGTGTCGCGGACCCCCATCACGTCGGCGACCAGCTCCAGCAGGCCGGGGAAGGCGGCGCCGGCGAGCATCCCCAGGCCGGCGACGAACCAGACCACGCTGTAGCGCTCCTGCAGCTTGTCGCGGCGGATCAGCTCGAGGATCATCGCCATGAAGGCGATCGCCAGCAGCGCGGCCAGGATCCGCGTCTGCGAAGTGAGATGGACCGTCGGCTCCTGCTGCTGAGCCAGGATCGTCAGCCGGCTCATCGCTGCTCAGGCTCCGGGCGCCGCGGCCGGAACTGGCCGACCAGCAGCACGATCATCCCCTTGAAGATGAAGAAGGCCGACTTCAGCGGGGTCAGGAAGGAGGCGCCCTCGACCCGCTCCAGCATCCGCACTGGCACCTCCTTGACCCGCAGGCCCTGGCGCACGGCGAGCTGCAGCGACTCGATCTCGGCGAAGTCCGGCGAGTAGTTTTCGCTGAACAGCGCGATCACGCGGCGGTTGGCCGCCCGCATTCCGCTTGTCGTGTCGGTGAAGCGCTGGCGCGTCGCCAGGGTGAGGAAGAAGCGGAAGACGTTGCTGCCGATCCGCCGCGACATCGTCGGCTTGTAGTCGTCGCTCTCGGCTTCCGCCGCCTCTGGATCGCTGTAGCGGGAGCCGAGCACCAGGTCGGCGTGGTCTGCGTAGACCTCCGCGAGCAGCCGCGCCACGTCGGCGGGCGGGTGCTGGCCGTCGGCGTCGAGGTGGGCGGTGAAGTCGTACCCGGCGCGCCGCGCGTACAGGTAGCCGGTCTGCAGCGCCGCCCCCAGCCCCTGGTTGAAGGGCAGCGAGGCGACCATCGCGCCGGCCTCTGCGGCACGCGCCGCGGTGCCGTCGGTCGAGCCGTCGTCGACGACCATCACGTCCACATCGGGCAGCGAGGCCTGCACGCCGCGGATCACCTCGGCGATCGCGCCCTCCTCGTTCCAGGCTGGGATGAAGACTAGGGTCCGCACAAGCCGATTCTTCCACGACCGTCAGCCGTCCCAGAGCCGCCGCCGTTCCTTTGTGTTAGTAAGCCTTCATGAGAAGGATCGGGATGCGACTCTGGCTGGCGGGCGCCTTCGCCTTCGTCTCGCTGATCACCGCCGGTCTCGTCTACCTCCTCGGCGACCATCCGCGCGCCCTGCTCGCGGCGGTCGCGCTCGGCACCCTCGCCGGCTTCCTGATCGCGGTCGGCATCTCCCACCGCGTCGTCCGCCTCTCCCGAGCCGCCGGCGAGCTCGCCGGCGGCTCCTTCGACGTGCCGCTGGAGACCTCCGGCCCCGACGAGATCGGCGACCTCGCCCGCGCCCTCGACTCGATGCGCGCCTCGCTGAAAGAGAGCTTCGGCGTCCTCACCGCCGACCGCAACAAGCTGAAAGCCATCTTCGACGGCCTCACCGACGCGGTCATCGTCGTCGATGTCGAGGGACCGCTGCGCTTCTCCAATCGTGCCGCGACGAAGCTGCTGGACCCCGCCGGCCTGCCGCCGGAGCCGATGCTGCCGCAGCTGCGGCGCGCCGCCGAGCTCGGCTTTGCCGCCCACCCGGCGCTGCGGATCGGCGACCGCGCCTACGCGATGTCGGCCCGCTCGCTGCCCGACGAGCGGGCGGTCCTGGCGGTGCTTCGCGACCGCACCGACGAGCTGCGCCGCGAGCTCGCCGAAGCGGACTTCGTCTCTAACGCCGCGCACGAGCTGCGCAACCCGCTGGCCGGCATCTCCAGCTCGATCGAGGTGCTGCGCGAAGGCGCCAAGGACGACCCGGAGGCCCGCGACCACTTCCTCTCGCGCCTCGCCGAGGACACAGAGCGGATGAACCGCCTGACCCAAGCCCTGCTGACCCTGGCGCGGGTCGAGTCGCTGGGCCCGGGGGAGGCCGAGGGGGTCGACGTGCCGGCCGCGATCCGCGACTCCGTCGCCGCGGTCGAGGCGCCGCCGGGAATCGAGGTCATGGTCGAAGTCGAGCCCGAGCTGGCCGCGGCCGCCGACCCCACGTTGCTGCGCCAGGTGCTGATCGGGTTGCTGACCAACGCCTTCAAGAACACGCCCGCGCCCGGCGCCGTTACCGTTCGCGGCCGCCGTGACGGCGAGAGAGAGGTGGCGCTGGAAGTGATCGACACAGGAACAGGCATCCCGACGGCGGAGATCGACCGCATCTTCGAACGCTTCTACCGGCGCACCGAGTCGCGCCAGCAGGAGGGTTTCGGCCTCGGCCTGGCGATCGCCCGCCGCATGGTCAGCGTGATGGGTGGCGAGATCGGCGCCAGCTCGGTCCATGGTGAGGGCAGCACCTTCTGGATCCGCCTCCCCGTGGCTCAACCCCACCCGACGCCGGTGGCATGAGCAGCGGCCGCATCCTGATCGCCGACGACGAGCCCTCGGTGCGGGACTCGGTCGGCTACGCGCTGGTCCAAGAGGGTTTCGAGGTGACCGCCGCGGCCGATGGCGACGAGGCGAGCGAGATGCTCGGCGACGGCATCCCCTACGACCTCCTGATCCTCGACATCATGATGCCCGGCCCCAGCGGCCTCGACATCTGCCGTGACGTGCGCTCGCGCAGCGCCGTGCCGATCATCGTCCTCACCGCCAAGGACGCCGAGGTCGACAAGGTGGTCGGGCTCGAGGTCGGCGCCGACGACTACGTGACCAAGCCCTTCTCGGTGCGCGAGCTGCTCGGCCGCGTGCGGGCGCAGCTGCGGCGCCGCGAGCTCGACCGCTCGCCGCTCGGCCAGGCGGTGCGGCTTGAGTCGGGCCCGGTGGCGATCGACCTCGTCCGCCACGTCGTCACCGTCCGCGGCGAGCAGATCAGCCTGACCCGCTCCGAGTTCCAGCTCCTGCGGCTCCTCGTCGGCCACGCCGGCGAGGTTTTCCCCCGCCGCAAGATCATGGAGGAGCTGTGGCAGACCGAGTTCGAAGGCGACGAGCGCGCCTGCGACGTCCACATCTCCAACCTGCGCCAGAAGGTCGAGCGCGACCCCCAGAAGCCCGAGCTGGTCTTAACCGTGCGCGGCGTCGGCTACAAGTTCGACGGGCAGAGCTGGTAGCAAGCGCCCCCAGAGCCGACGCCCGGACTTGAACCGGGGACCCCTTCATTACGAGTGAAGTGCTCTACCAACTGAGCTACGCCGGCGCGCGGGCCCCATTCTACGAGCGTCGCCGTGTGGCCCTTGGCTTGCCGTTCTCCTGGCCCACCAGCAGGTGGGCGCAGACGGGGCAGGAGGGCTCGGGAACGACGTCCTCGCGTTCGAGCTTCATCGTCCGCAGGTCGTAGACGTGGCCGACGCCGAGGGTCGAGGGTGCGGCGAGGCCGGTCAGGTGGTGGACGATGTCGAGCGCGACCTGGCCGCCGATCAACGCGCAGGCGGGGCCCAGGGTCGCGCCGGGTGAGCGTTTCTCGCGGCGCTGGTCGATCGCGATGTCGAACATCGGATAGGAGCGCCGGTAGGAGATCTCCTGACAGGAGTAGCAGCCGGTCACCCCGGGCACGTAGAAGGGCCCGACCCTGGCGATCGGCGGGAAGTGGCTCGCCGCTACGAAGGGGATCCCGGCGGCGAAGCAGGCCGAGTTGACCCAGCGCTCGACTTCGTGGGCGGGCCAGTCGATCGCGTCGATCACCAGGTCGTAACCAGCGATCGTCGCCGCGATCTCAGCCTCGCTCTCGAGCCGCTTCGGCAGCACTTCAACCCGCGCGCGCGAGTTGAAGGAGGCAAGCCGCTCCGCCGCAGCCTCCGCCTTGAGCCGGCCGATATCGGCCTCGCCATAGAGGACTTGGCGGTTGAGATTGGTCAGCTCGACACGGTCGTAGTCGACCAGCAGCATCTCGCCGATGCCGCAGCAGGAGAGAGCCAGCGCCGTCCAGCCGCCGAGCCCGCCGACCCCGAGCACCGCGATCCTGGCGCTTTCCAGCCTCCCCTGGCACTGCGAGGGCGTCGGCCCGGTCGAGATGTCGCTGAAGTAGCGGAGCTGGCGGTCGAAGCGGGCCACCACCTCCTCCTCGATCAGCTCGTCGTCGGCGGCGTCCTCGACCACGCCCAGCTCCTCGAACTGGGCGAGTAGGTCCCCGACCTCCTCCTCGCCGAACTCCTGCTCCAGCTCCTCACGGGTTCGGCTCCCGTCCAGCGCCGCGAGCAGCCGCAGGCCCTCCTCGTCTGGCTGCTCGATGTGGATGTCGGCGCCGGCGCTGGGCCTCATCAGGTAGAGGTCGCCGTTGGGCGCTTCCATCCGCTCGGTCGTTCTCTTGATCCGGGGGCGAGTCATGGGTGCGGCGGCCGCGTGCCGCCTTCACCGCTTTAGACCGGCCTATTGATCAAATTCGTTTCACACAATGCGCGAAGCGCCGATCGGAATGCCCGCCGGCGTCGAGCCGGCGGCGCCGGAAACGTAAAGTTCGACGCCGGCCGCGCCGAAGAATGGAGGTGGAACGGTGAGCGACGAGTGAGCGGATCGAGCAAGAAGGCCCAGGACGGCGACTTTCGCCTCCGTGTCGATCAGGACCTGATCAGCGCCCTCTCGCACCCGCTCCGCGTGCACATCCTTGACGCCCTCTCGGAAGCGACGGCCAGCCCGAGCGACCTCGCCCGCGAAGTCGGGCTCAGCGTCAACTACGTGGCCTACCACGTCAAAGAGCTGGAGAAGCTCGGCTATCTCGAGCTGGTCAAGACCGAGCCGCGCCGCGGCACGGTCGAGCACTACTACCGGGCCAAGCGGCTCTTCATGCTCGACGACAGCGAATGGGAGCGGCTGCCGAAGCCGGTCAAGGCGAGTCTCAACGCCGGCATCTTTAGCAGCGTCATCGACGACGTCAAGGAGGCGCTGGAGGCGGATACGTTCGACTCGCGCAACGCGCACCTGAGCCGGACCCGGCTGCGCGTCGACGAGCGAGGCTGGGACGAGCTGATGAAGACCCTGGAGGAGACGCTGCACCGCATCCTCGCGCTCCAGGCCGAGTGCGCTGAGCGCCTCGAGGCGAGCGGCGAGGAGGCGATCCCCGTCGCAGCCTCCATCGTCAGCTTCGAAACGCCGGTCAGGCCCAGGCCGGACGCCTCCAGTGCCGACTAGCTCACCGGTTTCTCACAATCCGTGTGACTAAATCGGGTACTTGAAGGGTCTTATATAGAAACGAGACCCTGCGGCGGTGAGGGCCGGCGCAGAGCACAGGGGGGGCCATGGCGCGCAGGACCAAGCTGAAAAAGATGGGCAAGCGGACCACGATCGACGAGAGCAAGTTGAAGCGGTTCATGGATCCGAGGCTGGTTTACGCCCTTTCTCACGCGGTGCGGGCTCACGTCCTCGTCGTGCTCAATGAAGAAGTCTCCAGCCCCAGTGCGGTGGGCAGGGAAATAGGCGTCTCTGCGGCCTACATCAACTACCACTTCGAGGAGCTGGAGCGGGAAGGCCTGATCGAGCTGGTCAGGGTCGAGCCGCGCCGGGGCGCCAAGGAGCACTTCTACCGCGCGAGGAAGACCCTGGCCTTCGACGACCAGGCCTGGGACAGCCTGCCGGAGACGTTCAAGTCGGGGATCACGGGGAGCACGCTGCGGATCATCTACGACAGGGTCGCGGAGGCGCTCGAGGCGGGCACCTTCACCGCTCGCAACGAGATGCACCTGAGCATGGTCTCGATGCCGCTCGACGAGAGGGGCTTTGCCGAGGTCGGCGGCCTCCTCGAGGAGACCCTGAGGAAGGTGAAAGCCGTCAAGGTGGAAAGCGCGCAGCGCCTGGCCGCGAGCGGCGAGGAGGCGATCCCGACCACGGTCGCGATGATCGGCTTCGAGACCGCCCGGGAGCTCGCCGAGGAGGAGGGGACGGCTACGAGCCAGCCGTGAGCTCGCCGGCCCGGGCGAAGACCTGGTCGAGCATCGGCGCCGTGAGGCGGCCGGTGAAGGTGTTCTGCTGGCTCGGGTGGTAGCTGCCGAGCAGCGTCCAGCGCCCCGCCCGCGCCTCGGCGCCGTGCCCGAAGCGGGGGCGGGGCCGCGGGACCTCGCCGCCGAGGCCGCGAACCGCCCGCAGCGCCCCGTCCCAGGCGAAGGCGCCGAGCGTGACGATCACCTCGCTGCGATCCAGCAGCGCCAGCTCCCGCTCCAGGTAGGGCAGGCAGTTGTCGCGCTCGGCGGGACTGGGCCGGTTGGCCGGCGGTGCGCAGCGGACCACGGCCGTGACGTAGGCGTCGCTGAGGCGCAGCTCGTCGCCGCGGCGCTCCGAGACGGGGCGATTGGCGTAGCCGGCGCGGTGCAGCGCCGCGTAGAGCCACTCGCCCGAGCGATCGCCGGTGAACATCCGCCCCGTGCGGTTGGCGCCGTGCGCCGCGGGCGCCAGCCCGACGATCGCCACCCGTGCGGCGGGGTCGCCGAAGCCGCCGAGCGGGCGCGCCCAGTACTCCTCGCCGCGGTGGCGACGCGGCGGATCGGCGGCGCGAGCCTCGCGCCACTCGACCAGGCGCGGGCAGCGGCGGCAAGCGTGGATCTCGGCCGCCAGCTCCTCCAGCCGGAGGCGGCCGGTTTGTGCTCGATCGCCCACCGGATAACTGAATCATGGTTGCCAGGAAAGGCAGGTCGGGACCCGGCTCCCTGGGAGCCGGGTCCCGCCGCACCTAAAGTTTTCCTAGCGATTCTTCGTAATCGAAAGCAACGGAACGACGTTGCCAGATGCAGTGACCTTCACCCTGCTCACCCCCTTCTCGAAATGTCAGCTCTTTCGGACGGGGGGTCGCGACCTCCGTACCTGCCTTAGACCCTTGTTTTGCTCAAATTAGTTCCACTAATAGGAAATTTGTCATGAAAAGTCGCGATTTGCTCGATTGGGTTTGCAAAGCAGTGTGTTTGACCAATACGATGCAGTGATTAATCAGCGTGCGGCGAAAGTGGTGCAAAGTCCGCGCAAACGATCGGAGGAACCAGCTGTGCCCCCCAAGACGACGACCACAAAGAGGAGCAAGGCAAAGGGGAAGACCCAGACCGGGGTCGACCAGCGCCTGGTCAAGGCGCTCGCCCACCCGCTGCGCGTCGAGATCCTCACCATCCTCAACGAACGGATGGCGAGCCCCAACGAACTTTCCAAGGAACTGGACGAGGGCCTGAGCCAGGTCAGCTACCACGTCAAAGTCCTCAAGGACTACGAGTGCATCGAACTGGTCAAGACCGAGCCGCGCCGCGGCGCCGTCGAGCACTACTACCGCGCCACCGCGCGGTCCTTCCTCGACGACAGCGACTGGGCGACGCTGCCGGCGTCGGTCAAGCCGGGCGTGAGCGCCTCCTCGATCCGCATGCTCATGGGCAATGCCGTCGAGGCCCTCCAAGGCGGGACCTTCGACGCCCGCGACGATCGCCACATCAGCTGGACTCCTGGGATCGTCGACCAGCAGGGATGGGACGAGACGGTCGACCTTCTCGCTCAGACGCTCGATCGAGTGATCTCGATTCAGGGCGAAAGCGCCGGCCGAATCAGCAAGTCCGGCGAGGAGGGCATCCCAGCCACTGTGGCCATCATGCATTACGAAGAGGGCGGGGGAATCAGCTCCAAGGCCGCAAAAAGGTCCAAAAAGGCCAGAGCGGCAAAGAAGTCGTAACGATCCAGGGGGCTTGGCGGGTCTAGCTGAATAGGCTTCGCGCCGATGATCGGCGCGAAGCAGGTGCAGCACTCCCGCATTGGGCGACGGCGCGGCTTGACCCGCGCCGTCGCCTTTTTCGTTGCCCTGGCCATGGCCGCTTTCGCCGCCGGCTGCGGTGAGGAGGACCGGGCCAGCGACCAGGAGAAGGCCGCCGATGTCGAGATCCTCAACGGGGCGCTGGCCCGGGAGCTGACCATTGCCACCGCCTACGCCCGGGCAGAGCGCCAGCTGCGCGGGCCCTACCGCGCGGTCGGACGGGAGTTCCGCGCCCAGGCGCAGGAGCACGCCGACGCGCTGACCAAGGCGATTCGCGGCCTCGGTGGCAGGACCGACGCCGAAGAGGAAGAGCTCGACTTCGCCAGCGTCTCCGGCCAGGCCGACTTCCTCACCCTCGTCTACGGGCTCGAGAACACGGCCCTCGCCGCCTACCTGGAGGCGGCGCCGCGCCTGGTGACGGAAGCGCCGCGCACGCTCGCCGCCTCGATCGGCGCCAGCCACGCCCAGCACCTGACGATCATCCGGCAGGGCCTCGGCGCGACCCCGGCCGGGTCCGCGCCCGAGGCCTTCGAGCCCGGCGACCTGCCGGCGCCGGGCGAACCGGCCCCGCCCGCCGAGTAGTAGGCGATGATTCCCGCGTGACCGGCCCCCTCTACGCGATCGGGCGCTTCTGCTCGCGCCACCACTGGCCGACGATCGCCGTCTGGGTCGTCGCCGCCATCGCCCTTGTCGTCGCCGGGCAGAGCTCCGAAAGCAAAACCAACGACAACCTGACGCTGCCGGGCACCGACTCGACGATCGCCACCGAACTGCTCGAAGACCACCTGCCCGAGCAGGCCTACGGCAACAACCCGCTGGTGATCCGCTCCTACGACGCCCCGCTGACCAGCCCGAAGTACAGCGCCGCGGTCTCCGAAACGGCGAAACGGCTGCAGGCGATGGGCGACGTCAACTCGGCGGTCGACCCGCTCAGCCCGGCCGGGGCCGACTTCCTCAGCAAGGACGAGAAGGTCGCCTACATCCCGGTCTACCTCGACGCCGGCCCCAGCGAACTGACCGAGGACCAGGCGCAGGCTGCCCTCGACGCCGGCAAGCCCGCCGAGGCCGCCGGGCTGGAAACCTCGGTCGGCAGCTACGTCGGCCAGCAGCTCTCCAAACCCTCGACCGAGGTCAGCGAGGCGATCGGGCTGACCGCGGCGGTGATCATCCTCCTCTTCGCCTTCGGCACGGCGACCGCGATGGCGCTGCCGATCGTCTCCGCGGTCGTCGGCCTCGCCTGCGCGCTCTCGGTCATGCGCCTGCTGGAGAGCGTCGTCCAGGTCCCGAGCGTCGCCGCGACCCTGGCGACGATGATCGGCCTCGGGGTCGGGATCGACTATGCGCTCTTCATCGTCACCCGCCACAAGCTGCAGCTGCGCGACGGGATGGAGATGCGCGAGTCGATCGCCCGCGCCACCGCGACGGCGGGGGGCGCCGTCGTCTTCGCCGGCTTCACCGTCGTGATCGCGCTCTGCTCGCTCGCCTTCGCCGGGATCCCGCTGGTCAGCACGCTCGGCTTCACCGCGGCGATCGCCGTCGTCGTCGCGGTCGCCGCCGCGACCACGCTGCTGCCGGCGCTGCTCGGCGCGCTTGGCCCGCGGATCGACTCGCTGCGGGTCAAGCTCGGCAAGACCCACCCCGACGACCACCAGCCCCACGGCTGGCGGCGTTGGGCCGAAGGGGTCGCCAAGCGCCCTTGGCGCTCCGCCTTCGCGGCCCTTGCCGTCCTGGTCGTGCTCTCGCTGCCGATCTTCGAACTGGAGCTGGGCCAGAACGACATCAGCGCCCTGCCCAAGTCGACGACGGCGCGCCAGGCCTACGATGGCCTCACCAGCGGCTTCGGCTCCGGCGTCAACGGGCCCCTGCTGGTCGCCGCCGAGTTCGAAACGACGGCGGAAGCGAAACGGGAACTGCCGGGGCTGGCGAAAGCCGTCGACTCCGCCCCTGACATCGTCGCCGTCTCCCAGCCGACCTTTGATGAACAAGGGACCGTTGCGGTCTTCTCGGCGATCTCGAAATCGCCGCCCTGGGGCGATGACACCGTCAGCCTGGTCGAAGGCCTGCGTGAGACCACAATCCCGAAAGCGCTCGCCGGCAGCGAAGGAGCCGCCTACGTCGGCGGGCAGACCGCCGGCTACATCGATCTCGCCAAGCAGATCAGCGACAAGCTGCCGCTGATGATCGCGATCGTTGTTGGGCTCAGCTTCATCGTCCTCCTGCTCGCCTTCCGCTCGCTGCTGGTCCCGGTCAAGGCGGCGGCGATGAACCTGCTCTCGGTCGCCGCGGCCTATGGCGTCGTCACCGCGGTCTTCCAGCTCGGCTGGGGCTCGTCGCTGATCGGCCTCGACCACTCGATCCCGATCGTCAGCTTCGTGCCGCTGTTGATGTTCGCGATCCTCTTCGGGCTCTCGATGGACTACGAGGTCTTCCTCCTGACCCAGATGCGGGAGCACTACAAGCAGACCGGTGACGCCCACCGCGCCGTGGTCGAAGGCCTGGTCAGCACCGGCCGCGTGATCACCTCGGCGGCGGCGATCATGGTCTGCGTCTTCACCAGCTTCGTCCTCAACGGCAACCCGGTGGTGAAGGAGTTCGGAGTCGGCCTGGCGGTGGCGATCGCGATCGACGCCACCCTGGTGCGCTGCCTGTTGGTGCCGGCGATCATGGTCCTGCTCGGCCGCCGCGCCTGGTGGCTGCCGGGCTGGATGGAGCGCGTCATCCCGCATGTCAGCATCGAGGGTGAGGAATACTTCGCCAAGCGCGACGCGGCCCTCGCGGCCGATGGGCCGAAAGGTCCATCAGGAGGCGACTCTTCGTCCCGTCGCCCTCCCGATAATTGACAAATGTTCCCGCTCAACCTCCCCAACGTCCTGACGATGTTGCGGATCCTCGCGGTGCCGGTCATCGTCGTCGCGCTGCTCGGCGAGACGCCGAACGGCGACGCGCTCGCCGCTGCGGTCTTCGCCCTGGCGGCGCTGACCGACGGCCTCGACGGCTACTTCGCCCGCTCGCGCGACGCGGTCACCACCTTCGGCAAGCTGATGGACCCGATCGCCGACAAGCTGCTGGTTGCGGCGGCGCTGGTCTCGCTGGTCTCGCTCGACCGGCTCGCCGCCTGGGTGGCGATGGTGATCATCGCCCGTGAGTTCGCGGTGACCCTGATGCGCGTCGTCGCCGTCGAGCGCGGCATCGTGATCTCCGCCAGCTGGCTGGGCAAGGTGAAGACGGTGCTCCAGATCGCCGCGATCTTTGCCCTGATCGCCGCCAACCCGGCGCCAGGTTGGGTCGACGCCCTCGTCTACCTAGCGGTTGCCGCCACCGTGATCAGCGGCGCCGACTACTTCTTCGGCTTGCGCAAGCGGCTCAAGTCGCCGGAGCCTCGAGCCACTCCCTGACCGTGGTGTGGTGCAGTTGGTGCTCGCCGCTGTCTAGCTCGCGGCGCAGGTCCGCGAGCGTGCCATAGCGCTCCGCCACCACGTTGTGGCGGTGGATCGTCTCCAGGTTCTCCTGGCGGGCCATGACGAAGGCCTCGCCCGGCAGCTCGGCGTAGCCCTCGACCACGCGCCGCACCATCTCCCGCACGCAGTCCTCGACGAAGCGGGGCTGGGCGTGCGCCTTGGCGACCACGGCGAGCTCGTCGGGGCGCTTCATCAGCTCGTAGATCTCCGAGCTCATCGAGCCCTCGACGATCCGCAGCAGCTCGGGCGCGTCGATCCAAGCCTCGCCTCCCTCCGGGCAGCCGACGTAGAGGGTGCCGATGCCGCGCTGGTTGTGGGTGGCGACCGGGACCGCCTCAAGCGCCCGCTCGATCTGCTCGGAGTCAAAGCCGGCCTCGGCGAGCCGCTCGCGCCCCAGCTCGGCGACCATCTCCTGCGCGCAGGGGCAGGCAGTCATGCCTTGGGCCTGGACGCCGGTCAGGGTCCGCGAGCCGCGCTCCGAGGCGACCGCGGTGCCGAGCAGGACGTAGATCTCCTGGGTCTCCTGGCCACTCGCCGGCGTCGACACCGTCTCCGGGTAGCGGGCGGTGACCGAGACCTCGGCCCGGCGTCCCTGCTGGCGCTCGCGGACCCGCTCGGCGATGTGGGCGGCGAGGACCTCGGCGCGGAAGGCCTCGCCGAGCACGACCTCGTCGATCGCCTCACCAACGATCTCCTCGAAGCGGGACATGTGGACCCCGGCCTGGCGCGGCTCGAGGTCGACAAAGCACTCGAAGTCGGCGTGGTAGAGGTTCTCGGCGCCGTCAGCCTTCACCCGGATCACCTTCTCGACGCCGGTGACGCCGACGCGCGAGAGGCTGACCTGAGTTGCCGGAACCCGTGCCTGGACGTCGGGCGCCGTCAGCGGGGGGGTTGTCGCATTGGTAACCATCGACTTTGAAGACTAGGCGAGCGGCGCCACAGACCGGCGGACCAGCCGCTGCCCAACCCCGCGGCATGCCTATACTTCGTCGCGGTCGGAGCATTGGGGCCCGGCCCCCCAGGCGAGGGGAGAGGTTGCACCGGAGGCAGTCAGATCGAACCTTTGGGGACGGTCCCGCAAGGACTGGATCAGGACTCGGCACAGCAGCCGCTCCTTCCGGAGTCGGATGAGCTCCGCAGCCTGATCGCCCTCGGCCGCGAACGGGGCTACCTCACCTTCGAGCAGATCTCCACCACGCTGGAGGAGGTGGAGGTGACGAAGGAGCAGGTATCCGGCCTTCACGCCCACCTGGTCGAGAGCGGCGTCGAAGTCGTCTCCGAGAACGGCGCCGCCGCCGGGAAAGGACAGCGCGAGGCGCCGTCCAACGGCCGGGTCAAGAAAGAGGAGCTCGACCTCACGGTCGAACCGAGCCTCGACTCGCTGCGCCTCTACCTGCGCTCGATCGGCCAGGTCGAGCTGCTGACCGCGGCGCAGGAGGTCGAGCTGGCGAAGCGGATCGAGCGCGGCGACATGCTGGCCAAGCGCCAGATGGTGGAAGCGAACCTGCGGCTGGTCGTCTCGATTGCCAAGGGCTACCTCGGCCGCGGCCTCAGCTTCCTCGACCTGATCCAGGAGGGCTCGCTGGGCCTGATCCGGGCGGTTGAGAAGTTCGATTACCGCCGCGGCTACAAGTTCTCGACCTACGCGACCTGGTGGATTCGCCAGGCGGTGACGCGGGCGATCGCCGACAAGGCGCGGACGATCCGCATCCCGGTCCACATGGTTGAGAAGCTCAATCGCGTCGCCCACGTCGAACGCCAGCTGGTGCAGCGCCTCGGCCGCGAGCCCGAGCCACCCGAGATCGCCGCCGAGTTGCAGTGGCCGCTCGAGGACGTGCGCGAGATGCTGCGCTTCGCCCAGACGCCGGTCTCGCTGGAGAAGCCGGTCGGCGACGAGGATGACTCCGAGCTCGGCGATTTCGTCGCCGACGACGCCAGCACCGAGCCGTTCGAGGAAGCGAGCGAGCACATGCAGCGCGAGGGTGTGCGCCGGGCGCTCGACTCACTGCCCGAACGCGAGCGCCAGGTGATCGAGCTGCGCTACGGCCTCTCCGGTTTCGAGCCGCTGACGCTGGAGGAGGTCGGCAACACCTTCGGCGTCACCCGCGAGCGCATCCGCCAGATCGAGAGCAGCACGCTGAAGAAGCTGCAGTGCATGCCGGAGGCGCAGATGCTCCGCGAGGCGAGCTAGCGCGGCTCGAGCACGATGACCGAGGCCTCTCGGTCGAGCTTCGTCTGGTAGTCGTCGAAGCCGGCGTACTGCTCGTTGTGCTTGCGCCATAGCTCGGCGCGCTCCTCGCCCTCGGCGACGCGGGCTCGCACCGGGTAGCGCTGGCGTCCGACCTCGACCTCGGCCTCGGGGTTCGCCTTCAGGTTGAGCGACCAGGCCGGGACGCGGGCGTTACCGGCGTTGGTGTTGATGACGACGACGTTCTCGCCGTCCTGCAGGTAGACGATCGGCGCCGTGCGCTTCTGTCCCGACTTGCGACCGGTGGTGGTGAGGAGCAGGACCGGGGCCCGGTTCACCCTGCCGCCGATGCGCCCGCCGCTTGCGCGGTAGAGCGGCACGTTGAGCTTCCCGGTCCAGCGCAGGCCTCTCGCCCCCAGCGAGTTCGAGATTCGCGCCACGATGCGATCGCTCGGCATGGCGCGAGTATCTCAAGTGGACCGGGAACGGGAGGTGGGTGTCCACGGAGGGTAGTGTTCTGTCTGCATCCCAATCTAGGCTACCTGCGGTGGAGCGGAGAATCACCAGAAGCGAGCAGGGAGACCTAGGAGAGGCATCCGCGATCGAGTGGCTTATGAGTGCTGGCGCCACTGTGCTGATCCCATTCGGCCATAGCCCAGACTTTGATCTCGTCGCCTATGCGCAAGGCCGCCTGTGGCGGATTCAGGTCAAGACGTCAACCCAGCGTGTGACGACTCCTGGTGGCCAACAACGCTGCGCCGTTGCCCTCGCCACAAGCGGTGGCAACCAAAGCTGGACCGGACCGAGGAAGATGATCGATCCCACCTGTTTCGATTATCTCTTCGCCCATACCGGTGACGGTCGGCGATGGTTCATTCCTTCGACGGCGCTCGAGGCACGAAGCTCGGTCACGCTGGGAGGGCCTAAGTACTCGGAGTTCGAGGTCGAGCCTGGTCGTCGCCTCGACTCCCTCGTCTACGCCGGCGATCGACTTATAGAATCGCCTGAGGCGGGGGAGTATCCAAGCGGTCAACGGATGGCGACTGTAAATCGTCCGGCTCAGCCTTCGCAGGTTCGAATCCTGCCTCCCCCATTTCGACCACGACCCGGATTCCGGCGGTCGAAGTACGAGCGCACGCGAGGGCGCAATGGCCAGTGCCTCATCAATCAGAAGCGGCGCGTGACTCTGCCGCTGCAGTCATGTATTGAGGCGGGCCTGCAAGACGACGACCGTCTTCTGGTTCGGTGCGAAGGCGACGGCCGAATCGTCCTCGAACGCTTGGATCCTCCCCCTGGGCTGTAGCTTCCAGGGATGAACGCCCTCGAGGGCCGCGTGGTCGCAATCGCCGGTATCGCCGGTGGGCTCGGCCCGGTCGTTGCCGAGCGGCTGGCCAGCGCCGGGGCGACGGTGGCGGGCGCCGACGTCGCCCGGGAGCGAATCGACGAGGTTGGTGGCGCTCTCGGCTTGCCGGAGGAGCGCTGGGACGGGCGCGCCGTCGACCTGCTCGACGAGGAGGCCACGCGGGGCTGGTGCGCTGCGCTGCTGGAGCGCTTTGGCCGCGTCGACGCGCTGCTCCACCTGGTCGGTGGCTGGCGCGGCGGGCAGCCACTGCACGAGGAGCCGCTCACCGACTGGGCGCTGCTGCATGACCTCCTGATCCGCACCGTTCAGCACACGACCCGCGCCTTCCACGACGCGCTCCTCGACGGCGACCGCGGTCGCTTCGTCCTGATCTCGGCCAAGCAGGCGCAGAGTCCCTCGAACTCGAACGCGGCCTACGCCGCGGCCAAGGCCGCCGCCGAGGCCTGGACACTGGCCCTCGCCGATGGCTTCGAAGGCACGACCGCGACCGCCAACATCATCGTCGTCGACGCGATCCTCACCCCGCGCATGCGGGAGGAGGACCCGGAGGGCGACTACGCCTCCTTCACCCCCGCCGAGCACATCGCCGAGGCGCTCGCATACCTCTGTTCGGAGGCTGCCGAGAAGATGAACGGCCAGCGTTTCCCGCTTACGATGCGGGGATGAGCAAAGCCGCGAAGGGCGAGATGACTATCCGCGAGCTGGCGGAGCAGACCGGAATGACCGTGCGGAACATCCGCGCCCACCAGACGCGGGGCCTGCTGCCGCCGCCGGTGGTGCGGGGCCGGACCGGCTACTACAACGAGGAGCACGCGGCGCGCATCTCCCTGACCAGGGAGATGCAAGCCGACGGCCTCAACCTGGAGGCGATCCGGCGCGTGCTGGAAAGCGGCGACGGCGGCTCGGCGACCGAGATCTTCGACTTCACCCGCGCCCTGCGCGCCCCCTTCGAGGATGAGGTGCCGGAGATCGTCGAGGCCGATGAGCTGGCGAACGTCTGGGGAGCGGGGGGGACGCCCGACCCCGACCTGATGCGCCGCGCCGAAAAGCTCGGCATCCTGCGCGCCCTCCCAGACGGGCGGATCGAGGTGATCAGTCCGCGCCTCCAGCGCGCTGCCGTGGCCCTGGCCGAGCTCGGCGTCGGCCCCGAGGGTGCCCTCGCCACGGCCGAGAGGCTGCGACGCCACGCCGACGGCGTCGCCCGCGCCTTCGTCGAGCTCTTCGTCAAGGAGGTGTGGGATCCGTTCGACCGCGCCGGGCGCCCGGAAGGCGAGTGGTCGAAAGTGCGCGAGTCGCTCGACCGCATGCGCCCGCTCGCCTCCGACGCCCTCCTCGCCGTCTTCCAGATCGCGATGGGCGAGGCGGTCGAGAAGGCCAGCGATCGCACCCTGCGGGTCGCCGCTCGCAGGAAGCCCTCGAAACGCCGCTCGAAGCGGAAATAGACTCTGCGGCCATGGAGATGGGGGATCGGCCTTGGCTGCTGCGCGGAGCGGTCATCGGGCTCGCGCTGGTCGTCGGTGTCGTCGCTTGGGTGGCCACGGACGATGACGAGACGGCGAGCGCCCCGGCGGAAGTCGCTGAGGTCCGGATCGTCGACGAAGGCGAGCTGGCCGGGCTCGCCGCCGAGATCGGCCAACCGGTCTACTGGGCGGGGTCAGTCGAGGGCGCCGAGCTCGAGCTGACCGAGCTCCCCGAACAGGGCGGCGTCCAGGTCCGCTACTTGGAAGAGGGCGCCGGCGAAGCCGACGCCCTCACGGTCGGCAGCTACCCGCTGCCCGATCCGACCAGCGCGATCGACGCGATCGCCGCCGAACCGGGGGCGATCGTCCGCACCTCCCGCGACGGCCGCGAGGTTGTGGCCAGCGCTGAACGGCCGACCAGCGTCTACTTCGCCAGCCCCGACAACAGCGTCCAGGTAGAGGTCTACGACCCCTCCCCGGCCCGCGCCCTGCGCCTCGCCCTCTCGCCGCAGGTGCGCCCGGCCGACTGACGTGAGCCTGTTCGCCGCCTGGGTCGTCTTCCCGCTGGTCCTCGCCTTGCTCTGCGTCGGGCTTGGCCTGCTGATCGACCTGGCATGCGGCCGTCGCCTGCCCGGCGTGCTCGTCCTGCCCGTCGGACTGGCGGCGATCGTCGTCGTCGGCGGTTTCACCACGGCCGCCGACGCGACCGCCGAGCTGACCGCGCCGCTCCTGCTCGTCCTCACGGTCCTCGGCTTCGGCCTCTCGCTACCCTGGCGCTTCGGCCGTCCCGACCCGCTTGCGGCGGCCGCCGCGGTTGGGGTCTTCCTCGTCTACGGGGCCCCGATAATCCTCTCTGGGGACCCCACCTTCGCCGGCTTCATCAAGCTTGACGACACCGCCACCTGGCTGGCGCTGGCCGACCAGGCGATGGCCCACGGCCACGACCTCAGCAGTGTCGACCCGTCCACCTACCGCGCCACGCTCGACTTCAACCTGGCCGACGGCTACCCAGTCGGCGCCTTCATCCCCTGGGGCGCCTCCCAGGACCTGGTCGGCGGCGACCTCGCCTGGACCTTTCAGCCCTACCTCGCCTACCTCGCCGCGATGCTCTCGCTCTGCATCTGCTCGCTGCTGGAGGGAGTGCTGGGCGACCGGCGGCTGCGGGCCTTCGTCGCCTTCGTCGCCGCCCAGCCAGCCCTGCTGGTCGGCTACTCGCTCTGGGGTGGGGTGAAGGAGGTCGCGATCGCGTTCCTGATCGCGCTCGCCGCGGCGCTGGCGCCGGCCGCGCTGCGCGACGGCACGCGCTGGCGCGATCTGGTGCCGCTGATGGTCGCCGGCGGCGCCCTGGTCGGCGTCGCCAGCGTCGCCGGTCTGGTCTGGCTCGGCCCGATGCTGGCGGTCCTCGCGGCGCTCGTCTGGAGCCGCTTCGGTCTGGGCGTGGCGGTTCGCCGCGCCGTCCCCTTCGTCGCCGGCGTTGCCGTCCTCGCGATCCCGGTGATCGCCACCGGCGGTCTGCTGCCGCCGACCTCGACCCCGCTCACCAACCAGGCCGACGCCGCCAACCTCGGCGACGCGCTCAACCCGTTCCAGGTGCTCGGCCTCTGGCCGGCGGGCGACTTCCGGGTCGCTCCCGATGCCAGCGTCCTCACCGCGGTGCTGATCGCGCTCGGAGTCCTCTCCGCCCTGGTCGGCCTCTGGGCGCTCTGGCGTCGTCGCCAGAGCGCGCCGTTGCTCTACGCCGCGGCACTCGTCTCCTGCGCCGCGATCGCCTTTGCCGGCTCGCCCTGGGTCGACGGCAAGGCGCTGGCCACCGCCGCCCCGGTCGTGCTGACCCTGGCCCTGATCGGTGCCGCCGCCTTCCTCCGCGCCGACCGGCCCACCGGTGTCGCCTTGCTTGCCCTGCTCGCCGGCGGCGTGCTCTGGTCCAACGCGCTTGCCTACGGCGGTGTCAGTCTCGCCCCCTACGGCCAGCTCTCGGAGCTGGAGGAGATCGGCGAGCGCTTCGCCGGCGAGGGCCCGGCGCTGATGACCGAGTACAACCCCTACGGGGCGCGCCACTTCCTGCGCGAACTCGACGCCGAGGGCGCTTCGGAGCTGCGTATGCGCACGGTAGCCCTGACCGACGGGAGCACAGCCGAAAAGGGCGAAGCGCCCGACGTCGACGAGATCTCCCGCGACGCCCTCTTCGAATACCGCACCCTGGTCCTGCGCCGCTCGCCCGTGCGCAGCCGCCCGCCCTCTCCCTACCGGCTGGTCTGGGCGGGAGACGACTATGAGGTCTGGCAGCGCCCGATCCTCCCAACTGGGCTGCCCCCGGAACACCTCGCACTGGGTGGGCCGGACGATCCCGCTGCCGTCCCTAACTGCTCCGAAGTGGGCGGACTCGGCCTGCTCGCGCTGAACAACGGGGCGGCCGGCGTGCGCATGCTCGGCGCCCGCCACGCGCCCGTCTTCGACGCGACCAGCGGCACGCTGCGGATCCCCCGCGCCGGAACCTACGAGGCCTGGCTCGAAGGGTCCGTCCCGGACAAGGTCGAGCTGCTGGTCGACGGGGGCGAGTTCGGGGAGGCGCGCCACGTGCTCAATAACGAAGGCGGCTTCATCTCGCTCGACGAGGGCGACCTCGAGGCGGGCGCCCACGAGGTCGAGCTGCGCTACGACGGAGCCGACCTGCACCCCGGCAGCGGCGGCGAGCCGGAAACCTTCCGGCTGCTTTTCGCCCCGGCTGCGGAGGACGATGATCTTGCCGCCATCGCCGGCGAGGTCGTCTCGGTTCCGGTCGACGACGCGCAGTTGCTCTGCGGCGAGCCGTGGGACTGGATTGACGCGGTGGGGACCGGCTGAGGAACTCCCGCGCAGGTTCCGGGTTTGTACCGGTGTGTGACTGACCGGCTCGGTGAACACACACTTCCCGAGTATCATCCCGCGCCGGGAAAGGCAGGTGGGGGAATACTAATGCGTACCAAAAAGGTGTGGGCGCTTGCGCTCGTTTTGTGTATTGCGAGTACTGCTATTGGTACTGCTGCGGTAATCCAGCAGGGGAACCTGCGTATCACCGTGCTCAGCCAGGTCCAGCCTTACAAGCTCTCGAGGAACGGGACGGATCCGATCGCAGTGTTCGTCTCGGGTCACGTCGGCACCGCCGACAAAACGATCCCGCCGCAGCTGAAGAAACTGACTGTCAAAGTCAACCGGCACGGGCTGCTCCAGTCGCGGGGCCTGCCGGTCTGCCCGATCCCGCGGATCCAACCGGCATCGACGGAAAGGGCGCTGCAGAACTGTGGCGATGCGCTGATCGGCTCGGGTCAGTTCTGGGCGCATATCGTGCTCCCGGACCAGGGCGCCTACCCGACCCGTGGCCGCCTGCTGATCTTCAACGGCAGGCAGGGAGGGCACCAGGCGATCCTTGCCCACATCTACACCTCCAACCCATTCGCCTCCTCCTTCGTCGTCCCCTTCGTCGTGCGCCGCATCGATGGGGGGACCTACGGCACTGAGCTCTCGGCCTCGCTGCCGCAGGCTCTCGGCGACTGGGGCTTCGTCGACCGGATCAAGCTCACGCTGAAGCGCAAATACCGCTTCAGGGGGGAGCAGCTCAGCTACTTCAACGCCGGCTGTCCCGCTCCGAAAATCTTCAAACGCACGGTCTTCCCCCTGGCTCACGTCAGCTTCGGGTTTGAAGGACAGAAACAGATCTCCACGGTGGTGGAGAAGAGCTGTGCCGTCAAGGAATAGATAGGAGAAGGAATGAAGCTCATCGCCGCCGTACTCGCATCACTTGCTCTTCTCTGTCTCGCTCCTGTCGCCCAGGCCGCATATGACCCGATCGGCTCGGGCACGACGAAGCTGACCCTCGACAAATCGTTCCTCGCGCTCCTGCAGAAACACGGTGTGAAGCTCGAAGCGAAGAAACCGGCCAAGCGAAAAGGCGCCTCGATCTCGATCCCGGTCTCCGGCGGCGAAATGGATCCGCTGATCGAGAAGGGGACGATCGAACAGGAAGGCGTCCTGGTCTTCAAGCGGGGGAAGATCTCCGTTCCCTTCAAGAAACTGACTCTCAAAACCAAGCGCTCGGCGATCCAGGCCAAGGTGGGCGGAAGTCAGCTGAAAGTCGCCACGGCAAAGCGGATCTCCTTCACCCGCCGCGGTTTCGGCTCCGTCTTCGGCGCCGTCGACCTCGGGCTCTCGGCCAAGGTCGTCACTCGTCTGAACAAGAAGCTGCGCCTGGGCAAAGCCCTCAAAGAGGGGCAGGTAATCGGCTCCTTCACCAGCACGACACAGCCCCTGACGACGACAATTCTCGGTCAGAACAGGGCCACCCTCGTTCTCGACCCAGCCTTCGTCGCCAAGCTGAACTCGCGCTTCGTCTCGCTCAACCCGATCTCGCCGGCGGAACTCTCCGCCGGCCCCGTCTTCAGCCTGCCGATCGTCGCCGGCGGGGCGATCGCCCCGGACGGGATCCAGGGCACCCTGAGGACCGGGGGCGCGATCGAATTCCTCCAGCAGGGATCGGGCGCCCAGATCTTCCAGCAGGAATTCTGGCTCGACCTCGCGACCAGGGCGACGTCGGCCGAAATGGAGGTTCGGCCGCTGGGGCCGGGCAAGCTGGGCCGGATCGAGGTCCTTGCCATGGGTCAGACGAGCGTCTCCTCCGACCCCGGCGCCCGCACGATCTCCGTCTCCGGAGCGCCGCTGGCCCTCAGCACTCTGACCGCCGACACCCTCGATCAGACGTTTGCCGAGAACAAAGACGTGTTCGTGCCCGGCGAAGTCTTCGGGACGCTCTCGTTCACGGCGCAGGGGCAGTAGCACGATGACGCTCGTTATTGTGCGTAAGCAGCTGGCGCCGAGCCATGCCCGGCCTCGGCGTGTTAGGGCAAGGGACAGGGGGATGACTCGATGAGGAAAACAGGACTTGGAATCATTGCGGCGCTGGTCGTCGTGGCGCTGAGCGCAGCGGCCGCCTTCGCCGCCGAAGAACCAACCCGCGCCGAATACAAGGCCGACGTTGAGCCGATCTGCAAGGTCAACACGAAAGCCAACGAAAACATCCTTGCCGGTGTCGAAGGCAAGGTGAAACAGGGCAAGCTGAAGCAGGCCGGGCGCCAGTTCACCCGCGCCGCGACGGCGTTGAAGGGGACGCTGGGCCAGCTCAAGGCCGTGCCGAAGCCTCCCGCCGACGAAGCGAGGCTGACTGAATGGCTGAAGCGGGTCGAAAAACAGCAGACCCTGCTCAAGGAAATCGGCCAAGCGCTGATCGCCGAAAATCGCCGCAAGGCGGAAACGCTCTCGGTCAAGCTGGTCAGCGGCGCCCGCAACACCAATGCGATCGTCGTCAGCTTCGGCTTCAACTACTGCCGCTTCGAGACCTCGGACTTCACCTGAGATGCGCCGGGCTCTGCTGGTCGTCTCCCTGCTCGCCTCGGGGGCGCTGCTCATACCGTTTGCCTCGGCTGAGGTGAGCGAGAAGCGCGGCGTGCGCGTCTCCGTCAACGGCTCGCTCGCCCCCAGCACGCTGCCCCGTGATGGCGCGGCGCCGGTCGCGGTCAGCTTCGGCGGCAAAATCGGCTCGACCAAAGCCGAGGGTCCGCCGCAGCTGGCGAAGATCTCGATCGCGATCAACCGCCACGGCAAGCTCGACACGCGCGGCCTACCGCGCTGCCGGATGGGGCACATCGACCCCTCGACCACCAACGAAGCGATCGCCGCCTGCCGCTCCGCGCTGATCGGCGAAGGCAGCTTCTCCGCCAACGTGAAACTGCCCGAGCAGTCGCCCTTTCCCTCGAAAGGCGACGTGCTTGCATTCAACGGGCGCTTCCAGGGCAAGCCAGCGGTTTTCGCCCACATCTTCGGCACCACGCCGGTGCCGACCTCGATCGTGCTCCCGTTCTTGATCACCAGCACGGGAGGCACTTTCGGCACCGTCCTCACCGCCTCCCTGCCGCGGGTTACCGCCGACTGGGGCTACGTGACCGGGATCAGCATGACCCTGAAGCGCAACTTCGCCTACCGGGGCAAGCAGCGCAGCTACATGAGCGCCGGCTGCCCGGCCCCCGAGGGCTTCCGCCAGGTCTTCTTCCCGCTCGCGCGCACCACCTTCTCCTTCGAGGGCGGCCTGGCGCTGACGTCGACCCTGACCCGCAGCTGCCGGGTCAGAAGCTAGGGAGAATTTCGTGCGCTGACCCCTTAAGGGGGTGTGCGCTTCAGTCGGCACGCAAGAAACAAGATGCGGCTGTACGGCCTCACGCAGGACGAGGTCACGGAAGTCATCTCAGCCGGAGAGCGAGATGGCGAAGATCGACATGGAAATCTCTTCTACGCGAAGAGGGTTCGGGGCCGAACACTCCGCGTGGTTCTAGCGCTGGACGACTTAGGGACGGTAATCACCGTCTACGATCTGGAGGAATGATGCGAGCCGATTACGACAGCGAGGGAGACACGATCCAGGTCGAATTGGAGCGCGTTGGAAAGCTCGATCGTGGCGTGGAGGTCGAGAACGGCGCGGTTGTCGTAGGGATCTTCGAGGATCGGCCGGTGATGGTCGACGTGATCGGTACGCGCAAGGGATTTGAGCGACCTCTGCGGATCGCCGCCGAGCGCTACGCGCTTGACGCTGAGGCGCTGATTGCCGCGGCTCAGGCCGCGCTGGCGGCGCCCAACCGGACCGTGATGCTCGACGTTGGGATCGGCGTGTCGTAACTCAGACGGCGCAGCCCGGACCTGCAAGGAGCTCGGTCAGCTCGGGGCCGAGGCGGGTGAGGTCGTCGTCGCCGGCGACCTGGATGGAGACGAAGGAAAGGGCGGCGTCGATCAAGCGCTCCTCGAGGCCGGGGGGTCGGATCGCGTCGTCGACCGGGTCGCGGGCCTGGCGCAGCATCGCGGCGAGGTGCTCGACCAGGGAGCGGCGGGCAGCGCCGAGGGTCGGCGCCTCGAGCGGCGGCTGGCCGCCGAGCAACTGGGCGAGGTGCGGCTCGGTGGCGAGGAAGGAGAGGGCGACGTCGATCCCGGCGGCGAGCCTCTCCTCGCTCTCGCCACAACTTGCCTCGATCTCTGCGCAGAGCTGGCGGCCGGCGTCCTCGTAGGCGGCGAGCAGGCACTCCCAGAGATTGCCGAAGTGCTTGTAGAAGGTGCGGCTGGAGACGCCGGCGCGCTCGCTGACGTGTTCGGCGGTGACGCGGGCGTAGCCGTGCTCGGCCAGCGCCTCGCTCATCGCCGCGACCAGGCGGCTGCGCTGGTGCGCGTCGACCAGGTCGGCCGGGATGCCGTGGCGGCCGCGCGGCAGCGGCGCGGCGGGTGCCAGCTCCGCTTCGAACAGGTCGCCGCGCGGCTCGGGCTCGACCAGGTGCAGATGGGTCACCGCGTCTCGCCTTCCCGCTCCGCCCGCCGTCGTTTGATCAGATCCTGCGCCGCCTCGTGCTCCTCCTCGGCCGCCTCCCGGCCCAGGTAGGAGCCGACGGCGAAGTGCATCAGCTCCGGCAGGCTGTCCCAGACGCGCTCCGGGTTGCCAGCGGCGAGCGCGTCGCAGACGCAGGCCTCGACGCCGCCGACGACGAACATGCCCGTCGCCTCCGGCGGCCTCGCGTCCGGCTCGATCTGACCGCGGACGCTGTCGATCGTCGTCGCCAGCCGCTCCAGCGCCTCTTCGCGCCGGGCCAGCGCCGGGCCGCCCGCGACCTGGACCTCGACCAGGAGCGCCCGCACGATCTCCGGCCGTTCCTCGACGAACTCGAAGAGCCCGGTCAACGCCGCCCGCACCCCTGGGCGCCAGCCGCCCGCCGTCGCCGCGGCGCCCAGCAGCCCAACCCCGAGCCGCTCGATCCAGGTCGCGTAGGCCTGCTCGAAGCAGTCCTCCTTGCTGCCGAACTGCTCGTAGAACTGGGCGCGGTGGCCGCCGCTACGCTCGAGGATCGCCTTCACTGAGGTCGCTCTGTAGCCGAGGCCGCCGACCGCGCTCAGCGCCGCCTCCATCGTCGCCTCGCGCAGCGCAGCGTCGGCGTCGGCGGCGGTCGGATCGGCCGCGACGGGGAGGAGCTCGGGGGCTGTCGCGCAGGCCTCCTGTCTCACGTTCGTATAAAAACTACTCCTTTTTCTCCAGATATGAAATCTTTTTAGAAAGAGCTATTCTCGGCTCCATGCAGTACCTCTCGCATCGACTTGCTGAGCAGTCGGCGAGGAGGGGAGCGGAGAGTCCTTCCCGCGGCCCCCTCGCCGCGACCCAGCGCGAGCGGATCCTCGAAGCAGTCGAGCGGGCCGTCGCCGAGAAGGGCTGCGCCGGGGCGACGATCGAAGGCATCGTCAAGCTCGCCGGCGTCTCGACCGTCACTTTCTACGAGCACTTCGACGGCAAGGAAGAGTGCCTCGTCGCCACCTTCGATCGGGCGGCGGAGGAGACCCTGGCGCTGCTGCGCGAAGCGGCACCGGCTGCGCTCCCCTGGCCCGAGCAGGTGCGCGCGGGGCTGCGAACGCTCTTGGCGGCGATCGACGCCGACCCGGTGCGGGCGCGGATGTGCCTGGTCGAGGCGCAGATGGGCGGCTCGGCGCTGGTCGCCCGCTACGACGCGGCGCTCGACGAAGTGGTGGCAAAGCTGCGCGAGGGCCGTGCCCTCGACTCGGTCAAAGGCTGGCTCCCGGACGGCCTCGAGCAGGCGACGGTCGGAGGCCTCGCCTGGCTCCTGCGCCAGCGGCTGGAGCTGGGCGGGGACGCGGCGAGTGGCGGGGTGGGGGAGCTCTATCCCCGGATGATCGAGATCGCCCTCTCCCCATATATGGGCGGCAGCGAGCCTGTCGTCGCCAATGGCTGAGCGGGGGCAGACGGCGGAGCAGCTGGCCGCGGGGCGGACCCGCCTGCCGCCCGGGCGCCACGGCCTGCCCAGCGACTTCGTCGCCGAGAACCAGTGCGAGCGCCTGCTCAACGGCATCGTCGAAGCCGTCGCCGCCGACGGCTACAACGCGACCACGATCGGCCGCATCGCCGAGGCTTCAAAGATCTCGCGCCGCACCTTCTACGAGCACTTCGAGGGCAAGGAGGACTGCTTCCTCGCCGCCTACGAGATGATCGACGCCCACGTCGGCGCCGCGATGCTGGCGGCGGCCGGGCCGAAAGAGCCCTGGCCCGAGCGGGTCGAGGCGCGGCTGGCGGCCCTGCTCGATCTCTTCTCCCGCGACCCCGCCGTCGCCCGCTTCTACCTGGCTGAGCCGCTGGCGGCGGGGGGCGAGATCGCCGCCCGCTACCGCGACGCGATGCAGCTCCTCGCCGAGCTGCTGCGCCCCGACTCCGGCCCCTCCGGAGTTGACGCCGAAGTGCGCGACCAGGCTCTGATGGGCGGGATCACGACCCTGATCCGCCGCCGCCTCGCCGCCGGTGACCCCGCTGGACTCCCCGCCCTGCTGCCAGATCTGGTCGATCTCAACACCCGAGGCCTTCTCTTCAAAAACTAGTACTTGCATTCAGAAAACAGATCTTTTATCCTCTGACCCGAGCCCGAGGGAAAGCGGGCGTACAGGGAAACGAGCCTCGAGCGTTCACCGCACAGGGAAGCGGCCGGCAAGGGGCTCAGGGACAAGAGGAGAGAGATTCGATGTTCTCGACGCTTCGCAACCGCTTCGGTATCCCGGGCGTGATCTCGGTGATCGCCCTCGTCTTCGCTCTCGTTGGCGGCGCCTTCGCCGCCAACAACCTCAGTGGCTCGGGTGAGTCCGCTACCGCCTCTGCCAAAAAAGCCGCCAAAGGTCCGCGCGGGCCGAGGGGTGCCACCGGACCAGCCGGCCCTGCGGGCGCCGCCGGTCCGGCCGGCCCGGCCGGACCGAAGGGCGATGCCGGAGCCGCTGGCTCGAACGGCGCTCCCGGCAAAGACGGCACCGCCGGCAAAGACGGCGTCAGTGTCACCGTGAATGAGTTCGAGGGCGTCGGCGGCACCTGCGACGAAGGCGGAATCGAAGTCGAATCGGCCAGCCCCGAGCCTGCCTATGTCTGCAGCGGCAAACCGGGATCGCCCTGGACCGCGGGGGGGACGCTTCCCTCCGGGGCGACGGAGGCCGGTGCCTGGGGAGGAAACGTCGGTGCGAATGGATTCGTACTCCTTCCGATCTCGTTCACCATCCCGCTTGCCGCCGCACCCACAGCGCACATAGCGCCGGACCCCAGCTGCCCGGGCACCCCGGCTGAACCGAAAGCCGCGCCTGGTCATTTCTGCCTGTACGAAGGGCCGCTGGGCGAAGGAGTCACCGTCGCGTCGCTCGCGTATCCCGATGGGGGTGACATCGGCGCATCCCGATACGGAACGGTGGTCGAACTGGAAGGCACGACAGGGAGGCTCGGTTTCGGAACCTGGGCAGTAACCGCCCCCTAGGTTCGGAAGCAAAGGAGCGATGACAATGGCCGAGGCCCTGATAAATGCCCGCGACCGTACTACTAGGGCGGCGCTGCTGAGCGCGATCGCACTTCTTGTGACGCTGCTCAGCCTGCTGATCGCGCCCGGGGCCTCGGGCGACATCATGATCGGAGGCCCCGGCTCGGGCGCCGGTCAGTACCAAGTACCTAGCGGCCTCGCTGTCGACCGGTCCAACGGGACCCTCTACGTCGCCGACACGGGCAACAACCGCGTCGACGTGTTCGAAGCAGACGGCACGTTCATCCGCGCTTTCGGCTGGGGAGTTGCGGATGGCACCACCGCAGCACTGCAGACATGTGCCACTGTCTGCTTCAAAGGCCTAGCTGGAACTGGCGCCGGCCAGTTCTCCGGCATCAGCGGGATCGCCGTTGACAATGACCCGACCAGCCCCGCCTACCACGACGTCTACACGGTGGGGAGCAACCGCGTGCAGCGCTTCTCGCCTGCCGGCGGCTTCGTGCTCGCCTTCGGCGATGAAGTCAATAAAACGACCAAAGCCGATATCTGCACCGCGGCCTCAGGCAACACCTGCGGTGCGGGCATCAGCGGAAAAGGGCCGGGGCAGCTGGGTGGGGGGAAGATCGCGATCGGTAGCGGAGGAACGGTCCACGTCGCCGACCACATAGGCAGTGGCGGGCGCCTGCAGAGGTTCGACACGACAGGCGCCTTCCTCAATCAGCTCGATCCTCTGCCGCCAGGGGATACAGCAGCCTCACAAGTCCTCAGCCTCGCATTGGACTCCACTGGCAACTTCTATATCGCCACCAACGGCTCTGGTTCTCCAGTGCGAAAGTACGATCCTGCCGGCAGTCTCATCGCGACGGTCCCTGTTGCCATAGGCAACCGGGCGCTTGTGACGGACGAGGCCGACAACCTCTACGTCGCCCAGAACATCTTCATAAACAATCTCGCTACCGACCTCGGCAGTGACATCCATCAGTACGACTCCAGCGGCAACCTGCTTCGCGTCCTCTACAGCGAAGAGCCAATCCGCCTCCGCTCACTCACCGCCTTTTCCACCCCCGGTGGGGACATATTCGGCGCTGAGGAGACGGACTACCAAGTCGTTCACATCCCTCTGCCCGCACCCGGACCCGCCATCGGCCCCGGTGCGCTGCAAGTCGGTGAAGATTCTCCTGGCAGTGACGTCTCGACCAAGGCCACCCAGACGGGGAGTGCCAGCGCCGTCCTCAGCACAACTATCAATCCCGAGGGCAAAGCGACCACCTACCGCTTCGAGTACGTCGATCAGGAGACTTTCGAAGCCGAAGGCTTCTCCAACCCGACAAAAATCATCGAGACGGCAGTAGGTTCGGATTTCGAGCTTCACCGGGTCAGCCAGAAAGTGATCGGCCTATCGCCGGAAACCGTCTACCGGTTCCGTGCGGTCGCTTCCAATGCGGATGGCTCTGACACCGGGCCGGCGGCGAGCTTCGAAACCCGGGAGCCGTTCGAGATCCTCGCGACCTGGTCGACCGACGTCGATTCCAGCTCCGCGGTTCTGCACGCCGAAGTGAACCCGCTGGGAATCCCGGCCACTGGCTACTTCGAGTATGTCGACGAGGCGACCTTCCAGGAGTCGGGCTTCACCGAGGCGGCGAAAGCCCCCAATGTCGGCGGCGGCCAGAGCCCGCTCAGTTTCGGCTCCAGCGAGGAACCCCAGCGCCGCAGCGCGACCGTGTTCCCGCTCGACCCGGGCGCCAAATACCGCTACCGGGTCGTGGTCACGAATGAGTTCACCAGCGAAGCGGGACCGGAGCGGGCCTTGATGACGGCGCCAGTGCCCGACCCATCGGGTGACGATTGCTCCAACTCGGCCTTCCGCACCGGCGCTTCGGCTCGTCTCCCCGATTGCCGCGCCTACGAGCTGGTCAGCCCGCTCGAGAAGAACAACACCGACATCGCGGGCCCTGTGCTCGGCATCAACCAGGTCTCCGTCACCGGCAACGGGATTACCTTCGCTGCCGACCGCTCCTTCGGTGATCCCGAGGGCGCACCGCTATACAACCCCTTCGTCGCCTTCCGTGACTCAGCGGAGGGTTGGCAGACCCACGCTATCGCGCCGCCGCGAAACTCTGTCTCGCTCTACCCCAACGGTGGCGGGAACAGCTATCCCTACCGGGCGTTCAGCCCCGACCTCTGCAGCGGCTGGATCCAGCACGACGTCGATGTGCCGCTCGTTCCCGGGGCGCCGCCTGGGGTGCCGAACCTCTATCGGCGCGACCTCTGCGGCGACGGCGGTTACGAACTGCTCAGCAGCGTCGCGCCGCCCGGCCACAAATTCAAACCGATCGGCAGCACCTATTACCCGGAAGTCATGGGGTTCTCGGTCGACAACACGCGCTCGGTCTTCCGCGCCAACGCTCCGCTGACGCCGAACGCCAACCCGACCTCGGGCTTCTATCAGACCTATGTCTCAGACGGCGGCAAACTGCGCTTGGTCAGCATCCTGCCCAACGGCAGCTCTGCCAATGCGGAGGCCGTGCCGGGGGAGCGCCAGTACGTCGCGCTGACCTTCCGCGACGACAACGTCTACCGGGCGGTGTCCGAGGACGCCTCGCGGATCTTTTGGTCGATGAGCACCTACGCGGGGAATCCAAGTGACAATAGTCAGGGAGAGGCCCCATCGAAACTCTACCTCCGCTACAACGCGACCGAACCGCAGAGCCTGATCTCCGGCGGCAAATGCACCCAGCCGGCGAGGGCCTGCACGATCGCGATCTCCGAAACACTAGGCACCCGTTACGAGAGCGCCGCCACCGACGGCTCACGAGTGATCTACACGATCGGCGGCGACCTCTACGAAGCCGACATCGAAGAGGTCGCGGGCCAGGTGACCTCGGTCCCGCAGCAGATCGCCAAAGGCGTGATCTCGGTGATGGGGGCGAGTGAGGATGCCCAGAGGATCTACTTCGCCTCGAAAGAGGTGCTGACGGGGGCAGAGCAGAACAGCGAGGGTGACTCCGCCGTCGCCGGCAAAGCGAACTTGTACCTCTACGAGAAGGGCGAGGGCTTCGAGTTCGTCGCGACCCTGGTCGGCTGGGACACCGTTACAGGACCGTGCGGCTGCTTGCCGCTGTCGCCGCTCGCGACGATGCCGGGCAAACGAATCTCCCGGGTCAGCCCTGACGGCATGCACGCCGCCTTCACCTCGATCGCGAGCCTGACCGGCTACGACAACGCCGACGCGAACAGCGGTGAGCCCGACGCGGAGGTCTACCTCTACGACGCGGCGAGCGGCGAGCTCGCCTGCGCCTCCTGCAACCCGTCTGGAGCGCGGCCGAAGGGGCACCAGATACGCAAACCGCAGGCCCCAACCGATAAAGGCGACTGGGCGGCTGCTCTGATCCCGGTCTGGACCACCCACCTGCAGCCCACCCGCGCGCTCTCCGACGATGGGGGCCGCCTCTTCTTCGAGGCTTTCGACGCCCTGCTGCCCCGCGACACCAACGGCAGGAAGGACGTCTACCAGTGGGAGGCCCCGGGATCGGGCAGTTGCACGGAAGAGAGTTCCTCCTTCAGCGAGTCAAACGAGGGCTGCCTCAGTCTGATCAGCTCCGGCGAGAGCCCGGTCGACTCCGAATTCCTCGACGCCAGCCCAAGTGGCGCGGACGTCTTCTTCCTCACCCAGTCGAGCCTGGTGGACTGGGATCCCAGCCTCGCCGATGTCTACGACGCCAGGGTGGACGGCGGCCTGCCAGGGCCAGTAGTACCGCCCCCGGCCTGCGAAGGCGAAGCCTGCCAGGGGCCGGTGGCGCCTCCGAGCGACCCGACGCCCTCCTCCTCGACCTACCAGGGCCCCGGCAACGTCAAAGAGGCGACCAAACAGATCAAAAAAGCGAAAAGGCAGAAAGCGAAGAGAAAGCGCCAGCAAGCCAAGCGCCGCGCGCAGGCCAAGCGCAGGCAGGCCAATAAGCGAGCGAACGCCAAGGGGAGGACGGGACGATGAGGACGCGAGTGACGACTCTTGCCATCGCCCTCCTGACGGCGCTGGTCCTCGTCGCCTCACCGGCAAGTGCCGACTTCGGCTTCAAGGACCTCGAAGGGGGCGGCCACGAAGTCGACGTCACCTTCAACAACTCAGATGGCACGATCGCATCTCAGGCCGGCGCTCACCCGTTCTCGTTGACGACGACGCTTGGCTTCAACACCAGGCCCTCGCCGGAGATGCCGGATGGTCCCTCGACGATGCCCGCCGCCGACGTCAAGGACCTGCGGATCTTCCAAATGCCAGGCCTTGTTGGCGACCCGACCGCGGTGCCGCGCTGCACCGACGCCGAGTTCCTGGCGAGCCGATGCCCGGCGAGTTCGCAAATCGGCTACGCCGAAACGACCACCGACCCCGAGGACCCAGCGGGCACCGAACGCAGTGGCGTCTACAACCTCACTCCGCCGCCGGGAGTGGCGCAGAAGGTCGGCTTCATCGCGGTGATCGTGCCGGTCACGGTCGAGCTCAGGGTGAACGAAACGCCTCCGTACAACGTCGTCGCGGCGGTGCGGAACACGCCAAACGTGGTGCCGGTCTTCCGCTCGGAGGTGAGCCTGTGGGGGGTGCCGGCGGCGAAAGTACACGACTCTGAACGGGAACCGAAAGGCCCGCTCCCCATCTCCATAGAGCCCTACCTGACGACGCCGCGCGCTTGCACGGGTCCGCTGGAGACCATCTTCGAAGCCGACTCTTGGGACGACCCCGGCCTCTTCGACAAAGCGACCGCGGTAACCCACGACGATGCCGGCAACCCCCAGGGGATGATCGGCTGCGGCAAACTCGGCTTCAACCCCTCGATCACCGCGCAGCCGACGAGCAAGGCGGCGCAGTCTCCCTCCGGCCTCGACTTCTCGCTCGAGGTGAGAGACGAAGGACTGACCAACCCCTCCGAAGAAGCGACGACTCACTCCGACATAAGGAAAGTCGAAGTGACTCTGCCGGAAGGCTTCACCACGAACCCGGCGATCGCCGAGGGCCTCGAGGTCTGTACGGAGGCCCATCTGGCGGCTGAGACGGCGAAATCCCCACCCGGAGCAGGCTGTCCCGACGCCTCGAAGATCGGCACGGTTGAAGTCGAGACCCCGCTCTTGGAGGAAAACGTCAACGGCTCACTCTTCATCGCCAAGCCCTATGAGAACCCCTTCAACTCTCTCCTGACCCTCTACATAGTCATCAAGAACCCAACCCTGGGGATAGTGGTCAGACAGGCGCTCGAGGTGAAGCCCGATCCGGTTACAGGACGGCTGACGACTGTGGCAGAGGACCTGCCCCAGCTGCCCTTCTCCTCATTCCGCCTGCACTTCCGTGAGGGTTCAAGGAGCCCATTGGCGACTCCTTCCGCCTGCGGTACCCACAACGTGATCGCCACCCTCTACCCCTGGGCGGGCGGCACCCCGGCGACGAGCTCCTCGGCCTTCCAGATCATCTCCGGCTCGAACAACGGCCCCTGTCCGACGGGCGGCCTGCCGCCCTTCCGCCCGGATCTTCTGGCCGGCACGCTCAACAACCGCGCCGGCTCTTATTCGCCCTTCAACCTGCGCCTCAGCAGAAGCGACTCAGAACAGGAGTTCACCCGCTTCTCGATCAAGCTGCCGCCGGGGATCACCGGCAAGCTCGCCGGCATCCCCTTCTGTCCTGACCAGGCGATCGAGGACGCCAAGCACCGCACGGGCACCGAAGAGGAAGCTTCGCCCTCCTGTCCCAAGGCATCCGAGGTCGGCAGGACCCTGGCCGGAGCTGGAGTAGGCCCCTCACCGGCATACGCCCCCGGCAAGATCTACCTCGCCGGTCCGTATAGCGGCTCCGCTCTCTCGATCGCCGCGATCACCGCGGCCAAGGTCGGCCCCTTCGACCTCGGCACCGTGGTGATCCGCCAGGCGCTGCAGATCGATAGAAACACCGCCGAAGTCTTCATCGACGCCACCGGCTCGGACCCGATCCCCCACATCATCGACGGGATCCAGGTCCACGCGAGGGACATCAGGGCCTACGTCGACAAGCCCGACTTCGTTCTCAACCCGACCTCTTGTGAGAGAACCTCGACTGCATCGACAGTCCTCGGCTCTGGGTTGAACTTCGGAAGCGAAGCCGATGACAACCCCGTCGTCGTCTCTACACCATTCCAGGCGGCAGACTGCGCGGCGCTTCCCTTCGACCCGAAACTGAGCTTCCGCCTGATCGGCGGCACGAAGAGGGGCGCCCATCCCAAACTCAGGGCGGTGGTGAGCATGCGCCCAGGCGAAGCCAACATCTCCTACGCCCGCGTAACGCTGCCGAGGTCGGCCTTCCTCGATCAGTCCCACATCGGCACCGTCTGCACCAGGGTCCAGTTCGCAGCCGACCAGTGCCCGAAAGCCTCGATCTACGGCTACGCGAAAGCGACCACGCCGCTCTTCGAGACCCCGGTGGAGGGACCGATCTACCTCAGGTCCTCCTCCAACAAGCTGCCGGACCTCGTAGCCGCTCTGCAGAACGGCCAGATCAAGTTCGACCTGGTGGGACGCATCGACTCGCTCAAAGGAAGGATCCGCAACACCTTCGACTTCGTCCCCGACGCCCCCGTGACTCAAGCCGTCTTCAACTTCGAGGGCGGCAACAAGGGGCTGATCATCAACAGCACCAACCTCTGCCGCGGCAAGCACAAGGCGATCGTCGAACTCGACGGCCACAACGGCAAGGCCAAGGACTTCCGGCCGGCGGTCAAGGCCAAGTGCGGCCGCGCAAAGCGTCACTAGGGCATCAACCAGTCAAATCAGTCATCCCGGCGCGCTCAGCGCGCCGGA
>Ga0190272_10000159_pt1 | contig 42267 bp, 31 predicted proteins | sample Popmic504T_FD_133746 | JGI IMG/M metagenome (GOLD analysis project Ga0190272, IMG submission 133746) | Populus adjacent soil microbial communities from riparian zone of Shoshone River, Wyoming, USA - 504 T | ecosystem: Environmental > Terrestrial > Soil > Riparian zone | place: USA: Wyoming...
GAAGCAACCAAGCGGTAGAACTCGATCTGTTGCACCCACTCGTGCCTCTCGCTTTTGCGTAGCCGGCGCTTGGCACCAAGAATGAATTGCATGCGCTAAACATACAAGCGGTAGCGACCGGGTCAACGATGCGATTGAAGAACGTGTGTTAAACGGGTGGGTGTTAGGGGTTAGCGCGTCATGTTTGAGTGGTTTCATCTACCCGGTCGCTACCGCTCCCGGTTCTGTATTCTTCGACCCACGGGATTGAATGCCATTGCCCAACCAGACTTTCGGTTGATATGGCGGCATTATCTTCCCCCGAACTTTAGAAGCTTTGATAGTCGCGAGAGGATTTTGGAAACCCAAAGCATGAAAGCGAGAGTCCCGACCAACACTGGTAAAGAGGCATAGAAAGCTCTCCAACTATACTCGTCTCCACTGATGCCAAAAACAGTCTGTACGAAATACCTGTATCGCGAAGCGCATGGCCGTAAGTTTGGGCGAGCCCGTCGGTCGTGCGAAACAGCACCGCGGTTGCTGGACCGAGCTCCGAGGTTGATGAGGCTCGCCACCACGCGTAAAACTAGCCGCGGATTAACGCGGATGACGCGAATCCGCACGGAATACTTTGATCCGTAATATCTGCGTTAATCCGCGGCGGCTTTCTTGTTTTAATTTTTCAGCGGCATCTACTCAGGACCCCGATTCAAATCGACGCATGCACCGCCACAATGACCCGCTGTTCGGTCAACCTGCGAATTGAGTGGACCTCAACCCACGTTATTGATGTTAACGATTCGCTACCTATCGGCATATTCACTGGGACTTCCAGAAAATTTTCCAACGGTTCCGACGGTGGCACACGTCTCGCAAAAGGGACCGCGCTCGCACTGTGAGCAAGTTCTTTTCAGTTTGCCACCGTCCACGATAAAGGCCTTCTCCCGGCGAAAGCAGGAGCGGGCACACACTTACCAGCCTACGTCGCGGCCCGACACCGAGATATGGCAGTGGGAGTTTCCGAAAGGCAGATGTGTTTTGCGATCGACCCGACTTCGAGCGCGAGACTCGCCGTTTTTTTATCGTGGGCGGTGGTAATTCGCTTTCGTATTCAACTAAACCCAGTTATTGGAGAATCGATGATCCCCCACAACCCCCTTAATCGCCTGATTGCTTTTGCCCTGCTGGTTTCAATCTGCTCAGCCCTTGTGCTCAGCAGTGGCATGAGCGCTCATGCTCGCACCGCGCCTACAGAGCCTTCCACAACTGACTTAGCAACACCGGTTGATAAAGTGTCACCTGACCTGCGCGAACTAATCCGCTCCGGCAGGGGCAGCGAACAAGTGAAGTTGATCGTGCAAACAAGACCAGACTCTTCGGAATCAACCGGCCTGGTTGGCGGGCTGCTAAAGACGGTGGTTGGGCTGGTCGGAACGCTGCTTTCCAGTTTGAACATCACTTTGATTAAAGCCCCCGCAAACTCGGTCGACGCTCTGGCGCAAGACCCGGACGTCACCTACATATCGCTCGACTCGGAGATCCGCACCTTTGGTCACGTCACCACTACCACTGGGGCCGAACTGGCTCGCGCGCAGAAAGGCGTCATCGGTGCAACCAACGCACTCGACGGTTCGGGAGTTCGGATTGCAATCCTCGATTCGGGTATCGACGTCAATCACAAGTCGTTTACCAGCCAGGCTGGAAAAGTAGTTTTCAGTAAAGATTTCACGGGTGAGAATCGCACGGATGATCCATATGGCCACGGTACGCACGTGGCTGCTGTTGCAGCCGGAGTTGGCACGCCGAGCGGTGGAAAATATGAAGGCGTTGCCCCCGCGGCCAACCTGCTGAACCTGCGCGTGATGAACGCCCAGGGCATCGGCAGCGTCTCCACTGTGTTGAAAGCGCTCGATTGGGTTTATGCCAATCGCACCAAGTACAACATTCGCGTAGTGAATATGAGCCTGGGTGGACCAGCAATCAACTCCTTCAAAAATGATCCGCTCTGCAATGCAGTACGCAAACTATCCAACGCCGGAGTCGTGGTAATCGCTGCTGCGGGTAACAATGGCAAGTCTCCGGACGGTCAGAAAGTCTACGGCGGTATTCACACTCCCGGGAATGAACCTTCGGCGATCACGGTTGGCGCCAGCAATAGCTACGGCAGCGATCCGCGAAACGAAGATTCGATCACTACCTATAGTTCACGTGGACCAACGCGCAGTTTTTCCAGCGACGCATACGGGGTGAAGCATTACGATAATTTGATCAAACCAGACCTCGTCGCACCCGGCAACAAGATCGTTTCAGCTCAGTCCCCCAATAATTTCCTGGTGAGGTCGCATCCCGAACTGCAAACCAACGCGTACACCACTTCAAATATGAAGATGATGTACATGAGCGGTACCTCAGTTTCGGCGCCTATGGTGGCCGGGGCCGCAGCGATGTTGCTGGAGGCAAACCCAAATCTGACGCCAAACATGGTGAAGATGATCCTGATGTACACGGCTCAGCCGCTTTCCGGTGCTAATACATTCGAACAGGGTGCGGGCCAGTTGAACATCTCCGGTGCGGTAGCAATCGCGAAACTCATTCGTCAACCGCTGCTTGGTTCGACGCTGACGGTCGGTTCGTCTTTGCTGACACAAGCCGCGCCCCCTGCAACCACCACCATATCCAGCCATGCATTTCCCTGGTCACAAGGTCTGGTCCTAAACCACACCACGATTACCGGTAAGGACTTGATCAATAAGTATCAGCAGAGCTACGGCTCGGGTTATTTGCTCGGCGACGGCGTGATTGAGGGTTTCGATTCTCAGAAGCTGAACCCAAACAAGTGGAAAGGCAATTTGGCACTCGGACAATACGTCATGAAGAGCGACGGTACGCCCATGTTTGGCGGCGGCGTCTTCTGCCCCAACGGCATCATGCTTATGGATGGCATTATGCTGATAGATGGCATCATGCTCATGGATGGCGTGGTCTACAGCGACGGCATCATGTTAATGGACGGAATCATGCTGATGGATGGCATCATGTTGATGGACGGCATTATGCTGATGGACTCTACGACGGGTGACAATACACCGGGCATGAAGTGAGCCGGCGTCATTCCTGGCGCTAAAGGAAAAGGCTGGTCCAAATGGGCCAGCCTTTTTGTCTTGTTAAGAACGGATCAGCTGTAGAGCGGGGACAAACGATTAAGGATTCCCGAAGCGTTGGCGATACTCGCTCGAGACCAGGAATGCCCTGACCATTTCTGCCTTGCGGTAGTCGCCGCCAAACTCATTAAGTTGATTCGATCAGACGCATTTCTTTGCGGAGCTTTGCGTTTGCCTTTGCGACCTGTGCGGTTTCTCTTCAGACATTTACCGCAAAGTAGGCAAAGGTTTTCGCAAAGAGCGCAAAGCAAACTGAACCAGTACTCTCTTGCGCGCGCGTTTTCCGTCTCAAAGCCTTTCTGCTAGAGTCCCTGTTTTAGCTTCGGGCGAGAGTGGGCCCTTATGGTTCGCTGCTGGCAAGTCGTTTAGAGCCTGCATTACAGTTTGTCTGTAATGAGTGACCAAAATCCTCGAATGTCCAACCGCCACAGCGATGAGGGCATCAAACCGAGGTCCTTATTTTAGGCACTAGTTGGGATTAATTGATGAGAAATACAGTGAATAAACTGCTAAATGGTCTGGCGATCGGCTTGTTGCTGACGCTTTATTCGGCGGTAGCTTGGGGACAAACCAGCTCAAACGATGTGGTGATGGTCCTCCCCTTCGAAAACACGTCGAATCGCCCTGAATACAATTGGGTAGGAGAGAGCTTTGCCGATTCAATTTCGGAATTGCTTAACAAGCCTGGATTGCTCGTGGTCACCAGCGACGAACGCCAATCTGTATATCAACGGTTGCGGGTGCCCGAAACAGTGCTGCCGTCGCGAGCAACGGCGATCAAGATGGCTCGTGAAGCCAAAGCATCGATGATTGTGATTGGCACTTACTCCGTTACCCTCGCCGCGGGTGACGACAAGGAAGGCGCCAAAGAGGAAAAGGATAAGTCGTCCGCTGAAGCATATGTGCAACTGACGGCGCGTGTGATCAAGGTTAACGAGGGCCGGACGCTGGGTGAAGTGTTTGACGGGAACTGGGCTACGCGGCAATTTGATCTGGGTGGGCCGCTCACTACGCTGCAAAACATTCAGGGCCGGCTCGCCTACCAAATTCTGTATCAACGCGACAAGGCGCTTCCCTTCTCTCAGAACCAACTTGTACAGGAAGCTACGAAGGTTCCTCAGCGAGCGTTTGAAGCCTATGTAAAAGGCGTGCAACTAAGTGATCGCGACGAAAAGCGTTCCATCTACTTGAGAAATGCGATGCGGTTTTTCGCAGAGGCAAACGGCGGCGCGATATACCCGCAGGCGGCCTTTGAGCTGGGGCGTTACTACATGCTCGAAGGAAAGTGGAAGGACGCGACCGAGTATTTCATTAAGCTGCAGAAGAAAGATCCACATTATGCGGAAGGAGCTTTCTATGCTGGGCTCGGCTACGCAAAGATGGGTGAACTGGGACACGCATTGGCGTCTCTTGTGCCCCTTTCGTCTGAAGTCCCACTGATTGGGATTTATAACAATGCGGGCGCGGTAGCGATTCAGGCATCGATCGAAGAAAAGAAGGAAGAGGAACGAACGCGACTGCTTACCCAGGGAACTTCTTTTCTGGCGCGCGCTTCCGAGTCGGCACCTGACGACCCAATGGTGCATTTCAATTATGCGTTGGCCCTTTTCCTTTCTGGCAAATATTTGGAATCGGCTGAACAGCTCAAGCCGGTGATTACGGCTGATCCGAGGGATGGGCAGGCTTACTTTCTTTACGCCAAAGCGCTCGAGAAGATCGGGAAGACCGAAACCGCTACCGCGGCAGACGACCAGGCGCGCCGGTTCCTCCCCACTTACGCTAAGTTTCAAACCCATTGGCAGAAATCCCAAACACTGACTGGCGTTTCGCCGCGAATGCGTGATGTGCTGAATCGCGACGACGTGTCGGACCTGGTACGGAAGAATGCGTTAGCGGCGTTAACTAACACATCGGCAACCGAAGACCTGCTTGCGAAAGCCCGAGACCTATATCAGGCCGGCCGCGACGACGAGGCTTTGCCGGAACTACATCGCGTGGTCATGCTGGAGCCGACAAACGCCGAGGCTTATCTCCTCAGCGGGCGAATCAATCAACGCCGTGGCGATCAGGAAGCTGCCATCGCAGCCCTCAAGACCGCGATCTTTTGGGACTCCAAGTTGATCGACGCGCACGTATTGCTGGGGAGAATCTTCCTTGAGCGAGGCGACCGCAGCGAAGCTACCAAGTACGCTACCAGTGCAATCGGCATCGACCCCAACAATCAGGAAGCCATCGGGCTTCAGCGCCAGGTGACCATGGGAAAAAACTGACGAAGCGAATATCCTGAAGAACTGATGAGGCATGTCCCTTCGGGGATCTGCCTCATTTCGCTTTATAGTTGCCGTGAAAGGATCGTGGTAGATGGATTCAACCTACTTCATAGGCATTCTTGCTGTAGCTCTGCTCGTGATTTCACTGCTAGTGTTCTTGTTGTGGCGACACAAGCAGGCGGGCTCGGGCGAGGTGAGGCTAATCGGCGAAACTGGCCGGGTCGAAACCAGACTCAATCCGCTGGGTTCCATAATCGTTGATGGCGAACTCTGGAACGCTAAATCGAGCGATGGCGATGCCATCGAAGTAGATGACTCAGTTCGCGTCGTGGGCATGCAAGGGCACTTAGCCGTTGTCGAGACCGACCGCAATACCTCACTGAGACTTCTTGAGTAGAACCCTTTTCCCCATCCAACGTTGATGGTCCAATCTCTAACGCTGAATCAACCTCATATTCCAAAAACAATTTTCGTGGCACAGATCCTGCTCTAGAGATAACCGGCACGCACGGAACACTGACGCAAAGTTAATCCGTGACCCCGCCGCCGACCAATCTCTGAGCGCCGCCTGCCGCTGCGCCAGCCGCCCGCCGAGCAACCCTTCAGTGCTTCTCCTTCCTTAATGTGAACCCAGTCAGCAATGACTGGGTTCTCCCGCGTTTGGTGTCCATATTTTCCAAAAGCTACCGAACAGAGCATCGACCCTCGGGTTGGGTCTGGCAGACCTATCGACTCGACGTTCTTTACGTTCAATAAGCGTCAGATTCCAAAAATCGATTTCTGTGGCACGGATCCTGCTCTAGAGATAACCGGCACGCACGGAACACTGACGCAAAGTTAATCCGTGACCCCGCCGCCGACCAATCTCTGAGCGCCGCCTGCCGCTGCGCCAGCCACCCGCCGAGCAACCCTTCAGTGCTTCTTTCCGAAATTGAGACCCAGTCAGCAATGACTGGGTCTTCCCGCGTTTGGTGACAGTATTTCGCAGAGTGGGACTGACAATAGGCGTCCATTTCAACGAATGAGCAGCGAACCGCCGCCCTTAACGCTCAATGAGCTCCAGTTCCAAAAAATCTTTTCGTGGCACAGATCCTGCTCTAGAGATAACCGGCACGCACGGAACACTGACGCAAAGTTAATCCGTGACCCCGCCGCCGACCAATCTCTGAGCGCCGCCTGCCGCTGCGCCAGTCACCCGCCGAGCAACCCTTCAGTGCTTCTTTCCGAAATTGAGACCCAGTCAGCAATGACTGGGTCTTCCCGCGTTTAAAGTCACCTTTTTGACCGCCACTGCTTGTCCTAATCCAGTGACAATCCGTCTTCACTAGTTTCGACCTACTAGCCACGTCCTGTCACACGCGACGAAATTTGTCACTTTGACCGTGACGTTTTCTGTCTTTTTGACCCCTTTGGGCAGGTTTCAAGTTGGTTCCTGGTGGCGTCATCAAGAATTTCCAAAAATATTTTTGACCGTCTAGAGACTCGGAAACAGCATCAGCTTTAACCAATTGGTTGCTACTCTTCGCCTGCAGGTTCACGCTTTTGGTAGACTCACCCGCAATGCAGAGTGACTCGCACAGGACGGCAGTAGAAATCTCCACAACTTGGTCAAAGTTCTCAGCCCTCCGCACCTTTGTTCGCGCAGACCTTCCGTCGCTCTCCGATTCTGGAATGGCTGTCATCTCAGCAATCCTTCTTATCGTTTCATTTCCAGATTTCGACTGGTGGCCACTTGCCTGGGTGTCACTAATACCGATTCTCTTAGTGATCGCGCGCAATCCTGCGCCGCGACGCTCATTCATTCTGGGTTGGTTGTTTGGCGGAGTCTTCTTTTACGGATCATGTTATTGGTTGACCTATTCGATGATCCACTTTGGGGGAATGGCAACCGCCATAGCGTTCCTGGTGCTTGTTCCTGTCGTCGTAGCGGTGGGAATATTTCCCGCGCTTTTCGCCTTAGCGCTCGCGCGGGTAATCAGGAAGTTTGGTGCGCCGGCCTTATTTCTCGCACCGGCTCTATGGGCAGCCCTCGAATGGGCGCGCCTGGGAATAGCCGGCCAACTCTGGAATGCGATCGGATATTCGCAAGCCTATCAACCGGTCTTGATTCAACCCGCACGATGGGGTGGCGTCTATTTGGTGGGCTTCCTGATTGTATTTGTGAACGCGGCCCTGGCATTCGTTTTTCTGAGACGTACTTTTCGATCTTCACTGGCGTCAGCTGCTGCAATCGTTCTCACTGCCATAGTCATCTTTGCTGCTTGGCGCGCACCGGAGTCGCTGTCGGTCGTTACCCAGCCAGAGGCTGTCGTAGTAGCCGTTCAGTCAAATGTGCCGATGGATCTGGTGAAACCGGTAGAGGACATGAAGAAGCTTGCAACTCGTCACTTTGAGATGAGCGAGATTGCATTGCGCAACGTGCCAAACGATGCCGCAGCTCGCCTAGTTGTCTGGCCCGAGTCGCCGATGAACTTCGGGTATGGAGGTGATGGATTGCTGCGCGAACGTCTCGCAAACTTCGCAACGACACACAACACTTCGATTCTCATAAACTCGCAGGAAGTAGCGCCGAACGATGGGATTTACAACTCAGCACTCCTCATAAATCAAGCGGGTAGCCTCGTCACTCAATATGATAAGATTCGCTTACTGCCGTTTGGCGAGTATGTTCCGTTGCCGCAATGGTTACCGGGAGCGGGTTTGATAAGAGGAATCGTTGGCGACTTCACGCCCGGCACGAGCTACCGATTGATGCCTGTAGGCAATTTGCGCGCGGGAGTTTTCATTTGCATCGAGTCGGCATATCCGTCGATCGCGCGCAGTTTTACCGACCAAGGCGCCGACATGCTGATCAATATTTCTAACGATGGTTACCTCGGACCGACGGCGGTGATGCGACAACACCTGGCGAATGCAGTTTTTCGCGCAGTGGAAAACGATCGCCCCGTGTTACGTGTTACTAACACCGGCATCACAGCCTTAATTACGCCTGCTGGAGCAGTGAGAAACGCCACGGAGAGTTTTAAGCCCGACGTTCGAATCTGGGGCTTGACTCGCCGGCAGAGTGACAAAACGTTCTATGTTGCCCACGGCGACCTGTTCGCAGGTGGTTGCGCGGTTTTGAGTTTATTGGTGTTTGGATTGTCATTTTTTAAGGCTCAGGCGCGCGAGACTTAACCGCAGTAGCTGTGAGGATTTTGGGAGGATCGTGGTTCTAATGATCGAGACTTTATCAATTCAGGACTTGAGAACAACTCATGAAGAGCTAGGAACACGTGTTAGTCAGCTCGGGAGGTTTCTTTGATGTTGCCACTGGCAAGGAACAGCTGAAGCGCATCGAGCATGAAGCCTCGTCACCTGATTTTTGGAACGACCAGGAGGCGGCCCAGAAGTTACTGCAAAAGCGAACCGTCCTGGAAAAAAAGATTCAGCGCCAGGAACGTTTTGAATCTCAAATAGCAGACGCGACAGTGCTTTTTGAATTTGCCGAGGAAGACCCGGAATCTCTCGTTGAGTTGCGTTCGCTGATTGAGCGTCTGGAACACGAAATCGGCGTCGCAGAAACTGAAATGCTGCTCGGCGGCGACAATGATCAGCTAAATTCGATCTGTACGATTCACCCTGGCGCCGGAGGAACTGAATCGCAGGACTGGGCCGAGATGCTGCTGAGGATGTATTTGAAATGGGCAGAGCAGCGCGGGTTCAAGACGGAGATCATTGACTACCAGCCCGGAGAAGAAGCTGGACTGAAAAGTGTTACGTTTAGAGTGGAAGGTGAATACGCCTACGGGCTGCTGGCTGCCGAAGCCGGCGTTCACCGGCTGGTACGCATTTCACCTTTCGATCAGGCGGCTCGCCGTCACACTTCATTCGCTTCCTTGTTTGTTTACCCCGAAGTGGACGAAAACATCGAAGTGGAAATTCTTGACAAGGACTTGCGGGTGGATACCTATCGCGCTACCGGCGCAGGCGGACAGCACATTAACACCACTGACTCGGCAGTTCGCATTACGCATGGACCGACCGGCATCGTCGTCCAATGTCAGAACCAACGTTCGCAACATCAGAATCGGGCAGTGGCGATGCAAGTGTTGCGTTCGCGTTTGTACGAACTCGAGATTGCGAAACGAAAGGCAGAGACTGCCGAGCTGGAAGCAAACAAAGCGGACATCTCATTTGGTTCACAAATCAGGAGCTACGTGCTCGCCCCATATCAACTGGTGAAAGACACGCGCACAAAGCTCGAGCGAGGAAATGTCGACGCGGTGCTCGGCGGTGACATCGACGACTTCATAAAAGCTTTTTTGCTTTTGAAGAAGGCGGCATAGTAAAAGTGGCGGTTTGGTTTCGAGTAGGCTCTGTGCAACCTCAGTGTTCTCTGTGTCTCTGTGGTGATTCACAGGTTACAAAAGTTCACCATAGAGGCACGGAGAACACTCAGGTTGCACAGAGAGGTTGAGTTCTACGGAAAGCGAATTAACGACCAGGATGGCAACTACAGACTTTGAGGACAAGCCCCGGATAATCACTCCGCGAAATACTCGGCGGAATGAGATTATCGCGATCTCACTTCTCGCCGTCGGCCTGTTGCTCCTTCTCTGCCTTATCTCCGCAACCTTTTACCCCAATGATCCTTCGTGGAATTCCGCCGGTCAGACGGAAACCCAAAACTGGGCCGGCGCTATCGGCGCTAACGTTGCCGCGCTGCTTTTCCAGTCGATTGGATTAGCGGCTTACCTCCTGCCCTGCCTGCTCCTGGCGGCCGCATGGCGACGTTTCAAAACCCGCAGTTTTCGCGCGCCAATTTCCCGCTTGCTAGGCCTCGTCATACTAACGCTGGCATCGGCCGCGCTACTTTCAATTGCCAACATTCAACCCATTTTTGATTCCAGCGTTCAACCGGGCGGATTGGTAGGAACAGTCATTTCCCGCTCTCTCGCGAGTGGGCTAAACACCGTCGGCGCCACCGTTCTTCTCATAGCCATTGCGGCGACGGGATTGCTGCTCGCCACAAATTTTTCGTTTGTGGATTTCTATCAAAAGCTAGCTGAGATCTTCAGTGGCCGTCTTGGGTTTATTAGCGCGATTCCGGAAAGGTTCGCGGCGTGGCGAAATGCACGAAGCGAGCGTTCGCGAATTCGCAAAGAGGAACGAGAGATTCAAAAAGCTGAGAAACTTGCCGCCCGCGAAGCCATGGTTGAGGCTCTCGCCGGTAATTTGAGTCCGGAACAACGCGTTGCGGAATTCATGAAAGAGACGGCCAAAGCTTCAGTGGCAACAACCGCCATCAATCGCGGCGACGCACAGATGTCCACGGGAGAGACCATCGAGCCGCCGAGCACCTCCCGCGCAGCCGCGGCCGGAGCCGCGGGTGAACGCACTACAGTCGCGGCCGGGACCAATGGAAAACGTTCGATAACCCCAAGCTCAAATGGCGGGAAGTCGGTTGGGCCGGACATTGAAGGAATGGTCGAGGGAGTTTCCGTGCTGCGCCCGAAGGGCGAAGCCCCCGCCACTGGCAAGCTGCCTTTCGATGCGGACCGAACCAAGCGCGTCTCGTATAGCGACTATTCAATGCCGCCGCTCGAATTTCTAAACGAAGCGCCGCCACACAGCGAGCAAGCTGACACAGAGTTGCTCAGTCTCGCAACCCGTCTGGCTGAAAAGTGCAAAGAGTTTAACGTTACCGGTCAAATCAAACACATCTGCCCCGGTCCGGTGGTCACAACCTACGAATTCAAACCCGACCCCGGCGTAAAATATTCGCGTGTCGTTTCCCTCGTTGACGATCTATGCCTGGCGCTAAAAGCAGAATCGATTCGCATCGATCGCATGCCGGGTAAACCCCACGTCGGTATCGAGGTTCCAAACCCGCGCCGCGAAACGATCTTTCTTCGCGAAGTAATTGAATCGCGGGCCTTTCGCGAGTCGGGTTCAAAACTAACTATTGCGCTGGGTAAAACGATTGATGGCCTAAACTACGTTGCCGATCTGGCCAAGATGCCACATCTCCTGATCGCCGGCACTACGGGCGCGGGCAAGTCAGTCGGGGTCAATGCTCTTATCGTTTCAATCCTGTATCGCGCCCGACCCGACGAAGTTAAGTTTATTCTGATCGATCCCAAGCGGCTCGAGCTCGGTCTCTACGCAGACATTCCCCATCTCGCCACGCCCATCATCACCGATCCCAAGGTGGCGGCGAGGTCGCTTAAGTGGGCGGTCAAGGAGATGGAGCAACGGTACAAGGACCTGGCCGGCTGGGGAGTTCGCAATATAGACGGTTACAACACTGAGATTATGCGTCGCAACCTCGTACAGGAATACGACGACAAAGGCGAGCCGCATAAACCGCTTCCCTACATTGTGATCATTATCGACGAGCTTGCCGATTTGATGATGACCTCTGGCCGCGAAGTTGAAGAGTCGATTACGCGTCTCGCGCAAATGGCGCGAGCTGTAGGTATTCACCTGGTACTGGCAACGCAGCGTCCTTCGGTTGACGTTATCACCGGTCTAATCAAAGCCAATTTCCCTTCCCGCATTTCGTTTCGAGTTTCCTCAAAAGTCGATTCGCGCACGATCATCGACACCAACGGCGCCGAACACCTCCTCGGCCGCGGCGACATGCTTTTTCTGCCGCCAGGTACGTCGCGACTGATCCGCGTTCATGGCGCCTACATCGACGAGTCTGAGATTGGTCGCATCGTCAATCATTCGAAAGCCCAAGGCGCTCCCGAATACAACGAGACGATCACTCAGTCTGAGGAAGAGGCGTTGGGACTCGAAGAGGGCAACGGCGAGCACGACGAATTATTTGAAGAAGCCCTGCGAATTTGCGTTGAGATGAAGCGCGCGTCCACTTCCGTATTGCAACGACGACTGCGGATCGGCTACGGCCGCGCTGCTGCAATCCTGGACATCATGGAACGCGAAGGCCTTATCGGCCAGGCAGACGGCTCGCGACCTCGCCCCGTGCTCGGCCGCGCTTACGAGATGATGGCGCAGTGGGACGAAGCCGGCGCCGAGGAATAGATCCTTGTCACCGCTTTGAAACATTTTCCACTCTGATTGTGGAAAACTCTGTGGACAACTCACCATAAAACATACGAAGTTTTGAAACCGTTAGACTTCCAGCATCGTGCACACGCCAGCGGCACAGTCACAAAGTCTCTCTAATCATTCACTTGCACACGTGAAACAGTATTTCCTGCCAGCAAGGATTTCGGTGCGGGGTTACACCCTGGCGACGGGATTGATCTTTGCGCTCTTGTTGCCGAGCGCTGCGTGCATCACACCTCCACGACACGAATCCGCAACCTCTCAGGCGTCTTCTGTGGAGTCAGAGTCCAAGCGTCATTCACGAGTAAACTTAAACTCAGCCAGCCCCGCGGAACTGGAGGCGTTGCCGGGAATAGGCAAGGCGATCGCGGAACGCATCGTGGAGCATCGCAGCAAGTACGGCTCATTTCGCCGCCCCGAACACATGATGATGGTGCGCGGAATCAGCGACCGAAAATTTCGCGAACTGCGTGATCTGATCTCAGTAGAATAAATGTGAGTCAAAATAAATTGATAATTGATTAGAAAAGGAGTAAGAAGAGGACGGACGGCAGTGGATCGTGGGTTGAAAGGGGCTTCACGGTCGCCGGTCGTCCGTCTTCGGTAGTTTTAGCATGGTCCGGTATTAGACTCAGTTCCAGAATCTCAAGCGGCATTTTCTTTTAACTCACAATTTCCCGGAGAGCTTCGCAGGCGCTCGAAATATTCGTCTCGAATCCCAGAGACGCCAGGCAACACTGCAAACTCTCACAACCTCGAGAGGAGATATCATGACGAAAAAAAAGAATGGCTTGACCCGGCGCAGTTTTCTTGAGCGGGTCGGAATTGCCGGAGGCTCTGCGGCTATCTACGAAAGCATGACGGCGCTGGGTCTGATCAATCTTCCGGAGGCATGGGCGGGACCGCCGGAGCTGCCACAAGGTTCAGGCAACGGCAAGTCGGTAGTCATCCTCGGCGCCGGTATCGGCGGGCTGACTGCAGCCTATGAACTAACCCGCGCGGGCTATAGCTGTCAGATCCTTGAGCTCACCGACCGCGCCGGCGGACGCAATCACAGCGCGCGCCGCGGCACCGTGCTCACCGAAAAGCGAGCGAACGGCACAACTCTCGAGCAAGTGTGCAATTTCGACGAAGGCCTCTACTTAAATCTCGGTCCGGGACGACTGCCTTACCATCACCGGCGCGTGCTCCACTACTGCCGGGAACTCGGCGTGGCCCTGGAAGTTTATGTGATGGAGACAATGGCCAACCTGTTCCAAAGCGACAAGGCTTTTGGCGGCAAGGCCCAGATTAGGCGACGCATCGCCAACGACACTCAAGGTTACATCTCAGAAATGCTCGCCAAAGCCGTGAACCAAAATGCGCTTAATGCAGAACTGGATGAGGGCGACCGCAACAACCTCCTGTGCCTCTTGAAAAGCTTCGGCGATCTTGGCGAAAACGACGCGTGTACAAAGTGCGGAAAAATTAAGTGCAAGAATTGCAACGCGAGTTGTCAGAACTGCGTCAGCTGCGGAAAGGAATGTACGACCTGCTTCAATTACACAGGCTCAACCCGCGACGGTTGTGAGATAACTGTCTACCAACCATGCCAACCAGGGCCTAAGCTGCCCTTGAAAGAACTTCTCAGTTCTGATTTCTGGCGTTACCGATTTTTCCAGTCGTTCGAATATGAATGGCAACCGACGCTCTTCCAGCCTGTTGGTGGCATGGACAAGATCGTTGACGGCTTTGTCAAAAAGGTGGGCTCTCTCATCCGTTACCATACGGAAGTGTTAAATATCGAGACCCGTTCAGACGGCGTCACAATAGCCACGAAAGACCGGAAGACAGGCGCGCTGAATACGGTCAAGGCAGATTACTGCCTCAGCAACATTCCCCTCCCGATTCTGAGTAAAATCAAAAACAACTTCGCGCTGGATTTCAGCAATGCTGTGGGTCTCTGTGAATACGATCCCACCTGCAAGCTTGGCTGGCAGGCTAACCAGCGCTTTTGGGAAAACGATCGGAACCAGATCTATGGCGGCATCAGTTATACAGACGACCCAATTACACAGATGTGGTATCCCTCGTACGACTACTTCACCAAAAACGGCACGCTGACCGGCGTTTATAACTACGATCAGGACGCCATTAATTTCGGCAACATGAATCAGGAGGAACGAATTGCGACGGCTCGGAAAGGCGCGGTCAAGTTTCATCCGGAGTTTGCCGACACGCGGTTAGTTCCGTCAGACAAAGCGGTCTCCATCGCCTGGCAGAATATTCCCAACGAAGGCGGTGGCTGGGCAAACTGGAATCCAGCCAGCGGCGATCACACGAAGGCGTATGCGCGATTGCTGGCGCCCGATCGTCGGTTCCATGTGATAGGAGATCAGGTTTCGCAACTGCCCGGCTGGCAGGAAGGCGCGATGATGTCCGCTCAACACGTAGTCGAACAGGTAGCAGGACGTCGCTTGAAGAGCGTGCCAACGATAATTCGCGCGCCGAATACGCGACGACTTATTCACGGCCGCGGCTAAGACCTTTAGCCGATAATATGAAGACAGTACCACCGAGCGGGTGGGGAGGGTTTAGAGTTCCGAGTTCCGGGTTCCGAGTTCCGGGTTCCGAGTTCCGAGTTCCGGGTTCCGAGTTCCGGGTTCCGAGTTCCGGGTTCCGAGTTCCGAGTTCCGAGTTCCGGGGTCCGGGTTGCGAGTTCCGAGTTCCGGGTTCCGAGTTCCGGGTTCCGAGTTCCGAGTTCCGGGTTGCGAGTTCCGAGTTCCGAGTTCCGAGTTCCGAGTTGTTGTTCGCGATTGACTAACTCGAAACTCGGAACTCGAAACTCGGAACTTGAAACTCGAAACTCGGAACTTGAAACTCGAAACTCGAAACTCGAAACTCGGAACTCGGAACTCGGAACTCGATCTATGTTCCGCTCGCGATCCTCATCCGCGATTGCCAAATTGATTCAATCAGGGTTATAGCTTGACACATGCGGATCCACCGAATGTTGTTGCTACTGGCCCTGCTCGTCCCGGTTCAAATTGTGCAGGGCCAGATTCAGATTGGTACCGCTAAAGGTGTGGTCCGTGACCCGACTGGAGCTCTCGTTTCAAATGCGAGCGTTACTCTGAATAACGCCATCACCGGTTTCAGCGCCTCCACGTCTACCAGTCAACAAGGCGAATACGTTTTTAACGACGTGCCCTTTGGTACCTACGTAATGCGGGTGGCAGCCCCGGGTTTCCATACCACCGTTCTTGGCGCCAGTATCCGTTCAAACATTCCCCTGATTGGTGACGTGCGGCTAAGCGTCGCCCGGGTAGACGAGTCAGTCAACGTTCAGACGACGGACACTCTGGTTGACGCGAATTTTTCCGCCACGGCGACAACCATCGACGAAAGCTTCATCAAGCATATGCCTGGCGCCATGCGCAATCGTCAGCTGCAAAAAGTAGTTGCCACAGCTCCAGGATGGCGCCTGGAAAACGATGGCCTCTTGCATGTTCGTGGTGTGGATGACGGAATCCTCTACGTTCTTGACGGCGTCCCTGTCACCGATCGGATCGACGTTGTCTCCGCCAACGCCTATGACATGGAAACCGTTCGATCGATGAACATAATAACCGGAGGCATTCCAGCCGAGTTTGGCGGACGATCGGGTGCGGTGGTCACTATTCGGTCCAAATCGACTTTTAATAAGCCGCTAACTGGCGGCTTCACCCTCGGCGGCGGCAGCTTCGACGCTCGTGAGGCCAACGCTACAATCGGAGGTGGCCAGAAAAAGTTTGGGTTTCTGTTAAATGCTTCGGGCAATCAATCGCGACGCTATCTGGATCCGGTTGACCCTGGAAACTTCAACAACCGTGGCGGCATGCTCGGGTTGCACTTTAGAAGTGACTGGCAACCGACGGATCAAGATCTTATCTTGTTTACTTTCGGCGCTAACGGAAGCGACTTTCATATCACCAATGACCCGGAACAAGAACTAGCCGGGCAACGGCAGCGTCAGGAATTGAGGGACAATCGTCAGTCGGTGCGCTGGCAGCGAGCGTGGTCATCGGAAACCGTCACGGACCTGGCCGTTTACCGTCAGGCTTATCAGTCCAGACTCTTTGGCAGCCAGTTTGATACCCCGCTATTCGCCAGTCAGGACCGCGGAAATTCACGCGTCGGGTTCATCGCCAACCTAACGCGATCTCAAAAACATCATGTCTTTAAAGTCGGGTTTGAGGCGTCGCGAGTTTCGCTTCGTGAGTTTTTCACGTTTGCAGTGACTGACGAAGATGAGGCGGAAGAAGCGCATATCAGCGATGCAGCTCTGGAGTTTGATCTGGACGATCCATTCGTTTTCAGCGACCGCCGCACCGGCCACTATTTGGCCGGTTATATACAGGATTCCTACACACCTTTCAGTAATCTAACAATCAATGCCGGACTGCGTTTCGACTACTCGAATCTGTTGATTTCCGAACGGCAGTTGAGCCCGCGGTTGGGCGTGGTCTATTTCATTCCGAAAACTAAGACAGCGATTCGTGGTTCATTCGATCGCCTATTCATGCCGGCGCAAGTGGAAAACCTGCTGCTCGCTTCTTCCGAACAGGCCCGGCAGCTTTCGCCGTTCGCGGCGCCCGACATCGCGGGCGGCGCTCTCGTTCGCCCGGAAAGAGTTTCCGCCTATGAAATCGGCTTCGCTCAGGATTTATTCGGGTTCGTCAGGCTTGACGGCGCTTACTGGTCACGCTCATTTCGCAACTACGACGACCCCAATATTTTCTTTAACACCACGATCGTCTTCCCGAATAGCGTGGCGGAAGGGTTCGCTCGCGGTGTCGATGTCAGACTCGATGTTCCTGAACGGAAGGGCTGGTCGGGATTTGTAAGTTATGGCAACGCCCGGATTCTGCAAACCGGTCCGATCAATGGCGGTCTTTTTCTCACTGACGAAGCTATCGAGATTGGTCCGGGAACAAAATTCATTCCCGATCAAGACGTTAGAAACGCCGTCTCGTTTGGCGCCACCTACCAGTTTCGGCGTCAGGGAGTTTGGCTGTCTCTGCTCGGCCGGCATGAGAGCGGTGTGCCGCTGGAAGTTGAAGAAGATGAACTCGACGAATTGCGCGAGCGGACGGGGGCGGATTTAGTTAACTTCGAGCGCGCCCGGGTGAAGCCATGGACCGTCTTCGATTTTGCCGCTGGATTCGAACTGTTTCGCGAACAGCGAGTGTCTGTTCAAACTCAAGTCGGAGTTGAGAATTTTACCAACAAGAGGTTTGTCTACAACTTCGGTAATCCTTTTTCGGGAACTCACTTCGGCCACCCCAGAATGTTTCAGGCGCGAATCAAATTTACTTTTCGGTAGCGCAAGGAGTCCAGGATGAGCGATGAACCAGTAGCACTCATGACTTTCGACAACGAAGCGCAAGCCGAGAAGGCGCAGCAACTGCTTGCGGATGGAGGAGTGCGCTCCTTCGTTTCAAAAGACGATGCAGGCGGTATGGAACCTCAACTTCAGTTAACTGGAGGCGTGCGTTTGATGGTGAGTAGTTCAAATGCTGAGCGCGCAAGAGAAATTCTTTCGGTGCTGGGCTCCAACTGAATTTTTAAAGCCGGCAGTAGGTTCTACTTAAAGTTTTCTCTGCGTAAATCTCAGCGGCCTCTGCGTCTCAGCGTTGAATCATTCCCACGAGAACACTCACCACAGAGTCGCAAGAACGCAGAGGTGGCGCAGAGAATTTCAAAGTAGGACACTACCAAAACCAGTCCCCGTCTTGACTAGGCTTCTCTCGCAGTCTATAAGGAAGCGCACCGACACTTTTTTGAACCGAGTTCCCACTAACCGTTCGGAGGCCGCACGCTTGTCCACTTCCCTGGAAACAACCGACTTGAGTGAAGTCAAAGCAGTTTCAGATGCATCGTTTTCTTTGCCCGAACTCGTATCGGCGCTGGAGTCGCAAGCGAGCCCACCCACACTCAAGCAAATCTTCAGCTGGCTGGAGAATGCGGAAATTTCAGCAGCGGATCTTGCGCCTTATCGTGGTTTCAAAGACGGCAACTACTGGCGCCACCTGGTTTGCCGCAATGAGTTTGTTGAGATGCTGGTCTTGTGTTGGCGTCCGGGTCAACGCACGCCGATCCATGATCACAATGGTTCACACGGCGGAGTGCGCGTTTGCGAAGGCACAATGTGGGAAACGACCTTCACTTTTGATCCGACTAACGGTCTCGAATACAAATCAGCTCGCGAATACACGGCCGGTGCAATCACTGGTTCCGATGTGCCCGACATTCACCAGCTCGGCAATCCTGACGTAAGCGAGCAGGATATGGTCACGATTCATATCTATTCGCCACCCCTCGGCGTGCTTCACACTTACAAACCTGGCAGCGCAACCATCGACCTCTATACGCCACCTGATCCTGAGTAGCTCGGCCACCACGATGTAGCCGGTGCTGCCTGTACAGAACTACTTCTTAACAAACGTCTCTACACTGAGGTTCCGCCCATCGCTGCGCACCGTGATAGTTCCCTGCTCTCCGGTAGTCAGAACTTGTGCACCGCTCGCTTTCCAGCGTTTGACCACTTCCGGATGCGGATGACCAAACATCGACGTCTGGCCTACCTGAATAACTGCCAAACGCGCTTGAGTTGCGCTGATGAACTCCGCACTCGAGGAAGTCCTACTGCCGTGATGCGCAACTTTTACTACGTCTGCTCTGAGACTATGAAGACCGGGCCAATGCTGTTGCGAATTACTTTGGCTTTCGTATCTCTTGATGATGGCGTTCTCGCCGGCCGCCTCAACATCGCCAGTCAACAATATCGAACTCGCCCCAAACTTTATTCGGAGCAGGACTGAATCGTTATTGGCGAATGGGGCATCGGTGGTTTCAACTGCGATGGGCCATAGCACCGTGCTCTCGACATTCCCTATTCGCAGTAGGTCTCCCGCACCAATCGTGTAAATGGGGACATTCCCGCCCGCCGCCGTATCAGCTAACCTTGAGTATTCAGCATCGCGGCTGGGCGTTCTGGCTACTAACACCGCCCGAACCGCGAAGTTTCGAACGACGTCGTTTAGACCGTCAATGTGGTCCGTATCAGCATGACTCGCCAGGAGGTAATCAACATGGTCCAGCCCTCGCCACCACAAATACTCTGAAACGACAGCCTCACCAATGCTGCGGCTATCTCTTTCAAACGCTTCGCTGCCTTCGTCATCGCCTGCTGCCCTGAATAACCCGGGTGTTCCTCCTCCGTCGATAAGCAGGGTCGTGTTATTCGGAAAGGTTACGAGTGCTGAATCTCCCTGACCTACATCGAGGAAATCGATCCGCAGTCTCCCGTCTGCAGGCATTGCGCTAAAGGGATGAAAGACAATCACCGCCGCGGCGACCAATTGAGCTGTCAAGGTTATCGTCCACGTGTTTCGTCGAACGACTGAGAGCTTTGCGAACCCTTGCGACGCCGGTAGTTTTAGCGGTTGCCAGCGCGCAATGAGAACGGTGAGCGCAATTAGCGGAGCGTAGTACAACGCATACACGGAGATGGCCCACCCCGTGTATTCAGGTAAACGAATTGAAGCCATGCCAAGGTGCGCAAACGGATCAACGCTATGAACCATCAGCCAGTTCACCGAGTGCGTCAGGCTGATGACCGGCGCTGCCAGCGCCTCACTAAACTGGGCGAGTAACAAGCCCAGCGTGGCCAGCCCCACCACTGCTGCCATCAGCACGCTAACGCCGATGTTCAAGATCAGTGAGGCTAACGAGAGCCGGTGAAAATAGACGATAAGGAGCGGCAACAGCGCCAGTTGCACGCCCACCGAAACGACTGTAGCCGCGAAGATATAACGCAACATAGCTTGCAGGTGAAACCGCTCCAACGTCCGGGCCAGCGGAGACTTGAAGAGTTTGCAGCTGTAGCTCGCGCGCTCCATTTCGCGATTCCATTCGCGTTCACTCCAGAACAGACATTCGCAGGTTGTTCGAATCCAGGGGGCTACCGAGGGCGGATACGGAGTGTCGCGAGTCGGCCTCCATGATCCAATTGCCGACGCCTTCTGAATCAACGGCCAAGCCAGAACCACGATTGCAAGTACTGACACAAATGTAAGTTGAAAAGATGGATCCAGGAGGTCGCTGGGACGCCAAACGAGCAGTGCGATGGCGGTGCCGCCAAGTGCACCAATCGAATGAGCCCGGCGCGAAAGGAGCAGAGCCAACAAAACGAAGGTGAACATGAGCGCCGCGCGGACCACTGACGATTCGCCGCCCACGGCCAACGAGTAGGCCCAGACAATTGTTACCGAAAATAGAAACTGCAACCCACGATGTTTTGTTAACTTGCGAGCAAACAGGAACACCAACCCTCCGATGAAGGTGATGTGCAGTCCGCTGATCACGAGGACATGAAACGTGCCGCCGTCGCGAAATCGTTCCGCTGTTGAGCGCGGCAAACCGTAGCGATTTCCCAGGAGTGTGGCGTTTAAAATGCCGGCAGTCTCCGCCGAGAAATGCGAGTCAATCTGCTCCTGCATCCGGCGACGCCACTCAGACAGCCAAACCATGGGCAGGAAAACTGGCGTGTTCTCAAGCCGTTCAATTAGCAAAGGGCTCTTGATGAAAGCAGTGGCGTCGTAGCCTTTACGATCAAGATACTCGGTGAACGTGGAAACGCCTGGGTTTCGAAAACTGTCGCTGCGATCGAGCGAGGTCATCACTCTTATGCGTGCACCGTAACGAAGATGAAGTTCAGTGAGTTCAACTCTGCTCCTTGCTGACACTACTGGCACCAACATCATCACCACGCCCGACACTTTTCTGTCTGTCTGCCGCGACCTTGCGCTTTCCGCCCGCACTTCCAAATACCATCGTCCGGGCGCAACCTCAGCGTCGCGCACCAGGACACCAGTTAGCTCAACCGGTTCGCCCACGGCCAAATCGTGCCTTTCTTCCAACAGCCGTTTGAGTTGATACGGAGGAGTGCCTTTCCTTTCAGTCGTTACCAGCGTCGCGCCCAAAGTAAGCGTTAGCACTGTGACCAGGGCTGTGGCGAGCGCCAGCCGATTCGTCAGGAAAGCGCAGGCCGCAAAAAGACTGACGAGGGCAGAAAGCGAAATCAGGATTGACAGGTGAATAGCGAAGGCCGAGCCCACAAGAATGCCTTGCGCAAGCGCGAGGGCGAGTTGCGCCAGTGGGAAAGGATGGAAAACCAGACGGCTGCGGCTATGGGCCATCGTTCAGATGAGAACGCAGCGGAACTTCCGAAATGGAATCGAAGAACTCTAGACGCCTGTGGCGGACAAGCGTGCGATGGTTTCCACGTGATGGGTCTGCGGAAACATATCAAATGCAGTGACAGAGTCAAGAGAATAACCGCCTGCGATTAGTTTTTTGAGATCGCGAGCGAGGGTCGCCGGGTCGCAGGATACGTAAGAAATTTTCGTCGGACGCAATGCGAGGATGCCGGCGATGTCTTTGTTTTCGGCCCCAGTGCGAGGTGGATCGAGTAGCAGAAAATCAACGGCGCCGAGCGTATTCGAGTGCTGTCTGAGCCAGTCGCCGACTCGTGCGGTGATGATCTCGGCAGGTTGTCGTTGCGAGGGGAGGTTAGATTCAGAGCCCTCGCTACGGTTTGGGCTAACGCCCCCGTCAAGGTTGCGACGGGCAAAGACGGTTGCCTGTGGGTTCGCCTCCACCCCGATAACTCTTTCAAATCGCCGCGCCAGAGGAAGTGTAAACAAGCCGACTCCGCAATAGAGATCAACAGCGGTCTTTCCCACCGCGTCACCCAGGGCGGTTTCAATCATGGCCTCGAGCAAGTCGTGATTGACCTGGAAAAAACCTTCGGCGCTGAACTGATAGATTTCGTTTCCGATACGACGGGTGATGATTGGCGCATTGTGGCCATTATTGTGCCCATTGACGCCGGGATTTCTCACCGCCACCGACACCCCATCGTCACCAGCGACCGCATCAATATGTTTCGGTAGTTGCTCGGATGGAATTTCGTTTCTCAGTTCTTCGAGCGCCTGCTGCAACTCGGGAACGAGGACTGCGCAATACTCGACATCGCAAACGTTGTTTGACCCGCGCGTGAAGTAACCCATGCGGTTTGTTGATCTATCAAACTGCCAGGTTGCGCGTGCGCGATACTGCCAGGGCTTCGGCGAAGCGTGAATGGGAATCTCTAACGGCGTTTCGATCTTGGCGATGCGATGAAGGCAGTCTCGAATGATTTCTTTTTTCGCGTCAAGCTGTGCTTCATAACTAAGTTGCTGAAAATCGCAGCCACCGCATAGCCCGAAATATGGGCATGGCGGCTCGATGCGCACCGGCGAAGGCTCAATCACTTCAACAATCGAAGCAAAGGCGACTTTTCCGGAGACTCGATCGATTCTTACGCGCACAATATCGTCTGGCGCTGCGAGCGACACAAACAGCGTACGGCCCTCGGCGTGGGCCAACCCAACGCCGCCGGGAAGCAAGCGCTCAATCTTCACCTCGAGCGTTTCTTGTTCAGCTTTTTCCATTTTCGTATAACAACCAGCCGCGGATTAACGCAGATTCTCGCGGATCGGAACAAACTAAGTGCCATGCATTTTGCTTTTGTTCGCGTTTATCAGCGTCACTCCGCGGCAAATCCAGTAACACCAATTCGCCGTAAGCTACAGGTAAAACAAGCTGAGCCTTGGAACCAGAAATCGCTCACGCAGTTTCTTCAGCAAGAGGTTGTCAAACGTCTGTTGGTAAACCGGCTTCTCCATCTGTTTGCGATATGGACTGAGTTGTTCCTTCACATCATTTCGCAACCGTTCAAGCTCCTCCGCGTCAATCACCGAAGCGGCTGCATCGCTCAACATTCGTTCCAAACCTGACAACGACTGTTCCAACTTCTGCGCGTCGATTACTGCGGAAGAAATGAAATCTCCTTCCACTTCGCGAAGCAGCGCGATGGCCCTGGCCAGCGCTTCGGAAAACCCGTCGCCACCCAATTGCCGGGCCGATAGATGGGCTTCGTAGGTTGCATTCGCCGTCATCAGGTCTTCAGTGCCACGTTGTAAATGGGCGACGATCGCTGACCGCGAGAACGGTAATCGCTCATCACTGTCAGACTGCTGCTGGTTCTCTACCGATTCTGAATCTGCCGCGCCGACGCGTGCCTCGCGCCACTCGGCAAACTGAGCGTCGACCTCCTCCTGACAATACATGAGCGACTTGATGCTGCGTTTGCGCGGCTTCGCTTCCCAGGAATCAAAGGCTTTTTCGATGCCACGCAACGCCACGTGCAATGGCACGCCCATCTCCTTCCAAGTCTCGATTAGCGACCAATCAATCGAGCTGACCAGGAGGTGCTTTCCGCGGCGTCGAACAAACGCATCTTCGATTTCGGTAAAGTAATTAAAGTAGTTCAAGAAAAGGTTTCGGGTTTCGGGTTTCGGGTTTCGGGTTCCGAGTTTCGAGTTCCGGGTCAGCTTGCGAGGAGCAACTCGGAACTCGCAACTCGAAACTCGAAACTCATTTCGTCCGTTCGTAGATTATTCGCAGGCCTTCAAGCGTAAGCGTCTCATCCACCAGTTCGATAAATTCCGAACCCGTGGCAATCAGTGAGGCCAGGCCTCCTGTGGCAACTACCCGCGGGTTGCCGCCGATCTCTTCAATCATCTTCCGCAACACCCCATCCACCAGTCCAACAAAGCCGTGATACAAGCCAGACTGCATCGCGGTGACGGTTGAAGATCCAATGACACGCTGCGGCCGCCGGATGTCCACGCGAGGCAGCTTTGCAGTGCGCGAAAACAGCGCTTCAGAAGAAATCATGATCCCGGGCGTGATTGCGCCGCCCACATATTCGCCTGCTGCGTTAATCGCATTGAAGGTGGTTGCGGTACCGAAATCCACGACGATGCAAGGAGCGCCATATTTCTGAATAGCTGCAACAGCATCGACAATTCTGTCAGCCCCCACATCAGCAGCCGGCTCGTAGAGTATCTTCAGACCCGTGTCGATATCCTGGTCCACAAAGAGCGGCGTCAGATGAAAGTAAGTCTCCGCCATCGTCTTCAGCGTGTAATTCAGCGGAGGCACGACTGAAGCAATCGCGATTGCATCGATAGCGTTGAAATCAATTCCCGCCAACTCGAACAAGTTGCGAGCATGAACACCATACTCGTCGACAGTTCGCGAGCGCGCTGTCGTCAATCGCCAATGCGCAACCAGTTCGCTTTCATTGAAAACACCGAGCGAGGTGTTCGTGTTTCCCGCGTCAATTACCAGTAGCATAATCGGATTCCCGGGAGCGCAGGCACCCTGGCAAGCAATGCGTCAGTTAAGTTCTAATCGCGCCTTGTTGTAACACTTGTTCAATCGCATCGGCGGCCACGACCGCGCCGTTCTCGAGTTGGACCTGCTTGCCAACCTCAGCTGCGCGAGTTTGATATCCCGGGTTCTTCAGGATCTCGCTCAGTTCTGTGGCAGCATTGCGTGCATTGTAGCGCGGCCGGGCGATTGTACGCCCGCAACCCAACTTTGCCACGCGGTCGGCGTTGTCGAATTGATCGTGCGCATGGGGAACAATCAACGTAGGACGTCCGGACCTCAGACCCTGACCGGTTGTGCCCACTCCACCCTGGTGAACGACAATCGACGCACGCGGGAACACCTCTCCAAACGGTGCGTACTCAAATGCCGCCATTCCCGCAGGCAGGGGTTCTTTTGGCAGATTGCGGGCATGACCAATTAATAGCAACGCTCTTTGGCCCAACTCCTGCGCGGCTTTAATTGAGTCGCGATAAAAATCCTCGGCCACCCAAAACGCAGCCGATCCAAGTGTGAAAATAATCGGCGGCGGTCCCGAATCAAGAAACTCCAATAATCCCGCGGGGGATTCGGTTTCGCTAAAGTAGTCACGCCGATCGTAAAACGGAAACCCGGTAGTCAGGGTGTTGATGGGCCAATCAGGTTGGTGGCCCGCCATCACCGGCGAGAACAAAGCCAGGACTCGCGTGGGGGAATGCTGGCCGGCCAAGAGGGGTTGTTCACCACGCGGCAGGCCCAGATCCTTGCGAAGATCAAAGATCGGCTTCATGACGCTTTCCAGTTTGTAGGAAGCGAGACGATAAAACAGCCGGCCGAGCATCGGATGAAGTCGGACCAGGTGGACCAGCGACGGCATCTGCGGCGGCACCGGAGGATCGTATGCTGAGAAGAGCGAGATGGGCGACAGTATGCTCGACACCCACGGCAATCCCCGTTTCTGCGCCACTATTGGACCAACCAGCGGCAGTGGATGAGTCAATAACAGGTCGGCGCCTTTAGTAGCCTCGTTTAGATCGTCGTACACCTCGCGAGGATTTTCGGTAAAGAGTTTCAATACCTTCTCGGTGCCGGTATGAGGATCAATCAGCTCGGCCGAAAGTTTTATCAGTGCTTCCTCTTCCTGGTAAGAAGGCATATCGGGGCGAATGGGATGAAACTCAATTCCCGCCGCGTCCAGCTTTTCGCGATAGACTTCTGCCGTCGCCATCACTGGTGAATGACCACGCGCCTTCAATTCCAGCGCAATCGCCATGTAAGGATGAATATCTCCGAACGAGCCGAAGGTGCTCAGGACGATTCTCTTTCCCGTGGGTGCAATCAACTGTACATTTCCTCTTACTCATACCGGCGGTTTATGCGCCGCCTGCGGAACACAAGCCGCTCAAACTGTGCGGCGGCAACTAAATTCATCGTGAAGTATTTCATGACTAGTTAGCTCGGACTGCCGTGACATCGCCGGCTCGAATCACTTGTATCTTCCCGTCTTCAGTCTCCAGACGTAAACCGCCGTCGCGCTCCAGGCCACGGGAAATACCCTCGATAGTTTCACCGGCGTTGGTGACCCGGAGCCTTTTCCCGATCGCGTAAGTCGAGCGCGCAGTCCATTCCTGAATGAGCCGTGGCGGCCCGTCCGGCCCTCGTAGGATTTGATAGTAACCTGCCAGCGCGCGCTGCAGAGCGTTCAATACCATTTCCAGGTCAGGTACTTCGCCGGTAATTGCTTCGACTGAAGTCGCGATTTCTTCGAACTCAGTTTTGACTGAGAGTTTGGTCAGGTTGATTCCAATACCCAATACCACCGCGCGTCCTGCTTTAGTCTCAACAGTCTCCGCAAGTATTCCGCAGAGCTTGCGATCTGCTACCAAAACGTCGTTGGGCCACTTGATGTCCGTCTGCACTGCGCAGGAAACAAGCAGCGTGTCGTGGACCGCGACGGCGGCCATCAATGTCAGCAACGGCCAGTCGCTCTGTTGAAAGGTTGGGCGAAGGACAATACTGAAATAGAGTCCTGCACCTTTGGGCGAGACCCACTCGCGATCGAGCCGTCCGCGCCCGGCGGTCTGCTCGGCTGCCACGATACAGAGGCCTTCCGCAGCCCCTTTTACCGCGTGTTCGGCGGCCTCCAGATTTGTCGAAGGCACGGACTCGAAACGCAAGACCTGTGGAGTGAATGTTGACAATTTAGTGTGCAGAATTCGGAAAACCAGAGAGCGAGGGTCTTTTCTTCTCGAGTCAGATCTTAAACTGTTGGGCGAGTCCGATTGCGTCACGCGCCAGCTCCAACACTAGTTGATCAAAGTTTCGGAAGCGTTCGTCGCGCGTCTGTCCTTTTACATATCGAAAATAGATTTGCTGAATCACGACGGCGACTTTGAATCGAGCAAATGTTTCGTAGAACACGATCCGCGAAAGGTCGCGTCCGGTCCTGGCGAAGTACCTTGAAATGAACTCTTCGCGAGTAAACCAGCCCGGACCATTCGTCACCGAGCGCAGCGAACTGTTCGGGTCGCCTTTCTCTCCACCGCTCATTGTCCAATAAGTGAGCGCCAACCCGACATCAATCAGCGGATCTCCCACCGAACACATTTCCCAATCCAGCACCGCAACCACTCGCGCGGGATAATCTCGATCGAGCATCAGGTTGTCGAGTTTGAAATCGTTGTGAACGATGGTCGCCTCACTTCCATCGTCAGGCGGAAGGCGTTCACTCAGCCATTTGATCACATCATCCATCTCCGCCACTGCGCCAGTTTGAGAACGCTGCCAGCGTTCGGCCCAGCCACGCACTTGCCGCTCGACAAATCCCGCGGGCTTGCCGATGTTTACAATTCCGCTGGACTGAATCTCCACGGCATGAAGCGCGGCCAGCGTATCAACGACCGAGGCACTCAGGAGCCGGCGAAAAGCATGGTCATCACTTACGCTGCCAGTGGTGCGAACGATGTCTCCGCGCCGCCGCTCCATCAGGTAAAACGGAACCCCAATGATAGAAAGGTCTTCACAGAGCAGGACCGGCGCCGGGGCCAAAGGAAAACTCGGATGAATTACTGAAAGCAGCTTGAACTCGCGCGGCATGTCGTGCGCCGTCGGCGCCACAGGCCCGACGGGCGGACGCCGCAGCACAAATTCCTGCGCGCCATAACGAACGAGATAGGTGAGATTGGAATGACCGCCAGGAAATTGCTCGACCTCGAGCGTCGCAGCTTCACTTTCCAGCTTTCGTTGGCCCAGTTGGTCGCGCAGATATTGATCGAGTGCCGCGAGATTCAGCTCCTCGCCTGCCCTAACCGCCGTGCTGTTTTTCATCTCGGTCATTAACAAACTTTCAGTCCCAGATTACAGACGCGAGCGCCCTCACCCGCGTTTACGAGAAGATGCGCTCTACGCGTTGCTGGCAAAGGTCTTAAGTATGCGCTGCGCTACTGACTGACGATGAACCTCATCTGGACCATCATAAATTCTTGCCGCGCGCGCATCCCGATAAAACATTTCCAGCGGAGTGTCCTTCGAATATCCAAGTGCGCCGTGCACCTGAATCGCGCGGTCGACCACATCACACATTACGCGAGCGCCGTAAAACTTTATCAGCGAAATTTCCACCCGCGCGTCGTCACCGCGATCCATCCTCCACGCGGCGTTAAGAGTCATAAACCGCGCAGCGTTGATTTCAGCTGCGGAGTCTGCAATCCAGTTTTGCACAGTCTGCTTTTTGGCGAGCGGCTCACCGAAAGTTTTTCGTTTGAGTGCATATTCGCACATCATTTCAAAACTACGCTGGGCCACGCCAACCCAGCGCATGCAGTGCTGAATCCGTCCAGGACCGAGTCGTGCCTGGGCCAGCTTGAATCCCTGGCCTGCTTCGCCCAAAAGATTACCGACCGGCACACGGCAATTTTCAAATCGCACTTCGCAATGACCGCCAACTCCGCCTGAGCCCATCACGGGGACCGACCGAACAATCGTAAAGCCCGGCGTATCGGTGGGGACAATTATCATGCTCGCACGCGCGTGCGGCGCGGCCGCGGGATCGGTAACTGCCATCACGATTGCGAAGGCGGAGCCAATTGCCCCGCTGGTAAACCACTTGTGACCGTTGATAACCCAGTCATTGCCGTCGCGGGTGGCTGTAGTTTGTAAGCCAGTCGGGTCGGAACCGGAAACGTCCGGCTCGGTCATGGCGAAGCACGAGCGCACTTCGCCGGCGGCCAGCGGTCGCAGGTATTTCTCTTTTTGTTCAGAGGTTGCGGAAATTATCAGGAGTTCGGCGTTGCCCGCATCCGGCGCGGCATTCCCGAAAATGCGTGGACCAACCACAGACCTTCCAATGATTTCGTTTACCAGCGCTTGACCGATAAATCCGATGCCCATGCCGCCCCATTCGCGCGGAAGATGTGGCGCCCAGAGTCCTTCAGCTTTGACGCGCTCTTGCAGTTCGCGCTCAAGGTGTTCCGGTAGACCCTCATCTTCCACGATTTGACTCTCGCTTGGATAAACATGCTGGTCCATGAAATCAGAAATTCGCTGACGAACTGTTTCCAGCTCAGGCGGAACGCTAAAGTCGATCATGCCAGTTGGTCCTTCGCGGTTATGTTCATTTAGGAGCGATTGATTGTAGCGGTAACAAGCCACCATAACCAGACTGCCCCTCAAGTGAAAAAGAGCGGGGGGTGAGCCCACCTTCCTAACTGTGCGTTACTGGATCTTGACTCTTGGGCTCAACCTGGAGAGTTCTAAAATTGTTGACTGTCAACCTGGTCAGCTTGCAGTCAGGAAGGCGGGCTGGCCCCCGCTCTTCATTCTTCCAGTCGTCCATAAGCGACTAATGTCATGCAACCCGGGCCACTCTGCGCTAACATGCTCGCCGCATCTTTAAGTGTTCAGCACAGTCCGCTGCGGATCGTTGCGATCCTCAGCGAGCGATAGGCTATTGCAAGAATCAGCTTTCTTGCCGTGATCGACAAAAAGCGATCCACGAAATTTCACGAATAGACACTAATGGCCGTTCGCGTTAGTTCGTGTGATTTCGTGGATCGTAAGCAAGAGTTGGACGAACTGTGTCTTAGTGGATCTTGTGATTGACTGGTTTCCAATCAAGCTGTCATTCGTCGTTGCCGCCGCGGCAACGCTTATCGCTCTCGTGGCGGGCTCCGGGCTCGCCTGGTTGTTAGCGCGCAAGCGTTTTCCCGGTCGCAATATTCTTGATGCGCTCATCACGCTTCCGCTCGTCCTGCCTCCGACCGTACTCGGCTATTACCTACTGGTGTTGTTAGGAACGCGGAGCGCCTTTGGCGGATTTCTCTACGAGCGATTTGGGATCAGGCTGACGTTTACGGTGGGCGCTGCGATTATCGCTGCCACCATCCATGCGTTACCGCTCGTCACCAAGAGCCTGCGCGCGGCGTTTGAAGGAGTTGACACTGAACTTGAGGCAGCGGCCCGCACGCTCGGGATGGGCAGCCGAATGATATTTTTTCGGGTGACGTTGCCACTCGCATCACGTGGCGTGCTCGCCGCGATGGCCTTGGCGTTCGCACGAGCGCTGGGCGACTTTGGCGTGACGATCATGATCGCCGGAAATATTCCCGGACGGACACAGACAGCTTCCGTGGCGATTTACGACGCGGTGCAGGCTGGGCGCGACAATGAGGCTTTTACACTTGCGGTGATCGTGTCTCTATTGGCAATGGTTCTGCTGTATTTTATTAACAGGTTTGGACGATTGAGGTGGTGAGGTCAAAAATACCAGTGATGAGTCATGAGTGATTATGAGTGATGAGTAATGAGCGCGAAGTAAGAACTTAGACACGATCGGTCTTAACGTTACTCACCCATCACTCATCACTCATCACTCATCACTTCTTACAGGAATCCCTTGAACTTCGTTTCGCTCGCCGCATATCCGGGGAACACAGACTGAAGCCTTGAAGTCCCCAGGTGCTTGACGGCAATCTCGCCGAAGACATCGCGGAAATCCGTGGTCAGCGCCAGATCGCGGCCCTCATGAAGTTGATCGCTCTTGAGACCGGGCCATTGCCCGTAAACCTTGCCGCCGCGAACCGCATTGCCTAACACAAACATTCCGTTCGCGTGCCCATGGTCGGTGCCTCTATTTCCATTCTCGCGCGCTGTACGCCCAAATTCCGACATCGTCAAAATCACCACGTCGTCCATTCGATTGCCAAGATCAGCGTACAGGGCAGCAATACTGTTACCAAACTGTTGGAGCAAATTGCCAAGCTGCCCACGCGCTCCACCTTCGTTAACATGCGTGTCCCAACCGCCGATGTCCGCAAAGGCCACTTCCAAACCGACTCCGGCCTTAATTAGCTGCGCGATCTGCAACAGCCGATTTCCAAATGGCGTGCGCGGATACTGAGCACCGTTCTCAGGTTGATATTGAGCGGGGTTTACTTTCTTCAGATAGTTGATCGCTTCAAATGTGTCTTTGCCGGTCCCGCCCAGAGAATCGTTCACCGTTTGGTCGTAAATCTGTTCAAATCCTCCCTGCACACTGGCCGAACTACGGCCGGCTCGAATCGTAAAGTCAGCCAGATTTGAGATGGCCAGGGTTGGCGCCTTTCCGTGAAAAACGCGCGGCATTGTTTGAGTCATCGAAACCGCACGAAAGACGCGCTCCTCGGGATCAGATTTGCTCTGCAGGTAACGATTGAGCCAGCCATCCGTGGTGGATTTCACGCCGGGCGTGGCTGACTCCATGTAGTCCTGGGCATCGAAATGCGAACGCGTATTATCCGGCGATCCTGATGCATGAATGATAGCCAGGCGCTTGGAATCCCAGAGCGACTTAAGTGAACCGAGGCCGGGATGCAAACCGAAGAACCCATCAAGGTTGATTGCCGTCTCTGCATTACCGGCGACGGGCTTCGCGATCGAGATTGACGGGCGCAAATCGTAGTAGGCACGGTCGCCATAGGGCACCACCATGTTGAGTCCGTCAACGGCGCCCCGTTGGAAAATGGCGATAAGCGTTTTCCTGCGACCACCGGTGATGCGGTCCCGCATCTGCTCTGCCAGAGCGCGCTGCAAAAAAGAGGGCGTGATGTTGAGCGCGCCAAAACTCGCGAGGGCAATGCCGCCTGATCTTAGAAAAAATCGTCTATTCATCGCTAAACTCCAGGTGTCGGGTTTCAGGTGTCAGACTCTTGCTGATACCCAACACCTGAAACCGACACCGTTTCTTACTGTCTCTGAAATTCAGGCGAACCCAAAATCAATCCCACGATCTTCGTGAGCGGATCTGTAATGTTCGCATCGGCGCGAGCTACTTGTTGGCGGCGTTGGCGCTGCCGGAGAGGCGGCTCGCCTACCATCCCCATCTCCTCTTGCATGCCATCATTTCCGGAGGCGTTTGCCGGCAACGCCGGTACAACAAGGGCAGCCTTTTCACTTATCTGCTTTAGCAACGTTGCTTTAGTTTTCGGAGAAATCTCACCCGCCACAATCAGATTCAAAAATCGGTCAGTAATCTGAGCGTTGTCAGGTGTCGCACCATTCGACGTGTCCACAAAACGTTTTAGATCGACGCGAGTTCCCGGGATGCGATTGCTTGCGAGGCTCAACCCAAAATTCAAACGTTCCAGCAAGCCGCCCGTGTTAACCCAACTCTCGGCGTTATCTGAATAACCATTAGGCGTTTGAAATCCGTAGAGTGGCTCGCCCATTCGCGCGATCCATTGGTGCAGTTGTGGGCCACCATTCGTTTCCGCACCCAAAGTGCGCAAAGCACTGATGGCTAGTTCGAAAGGGCGTTTCACCTTGGCACGATAGGCCTCGGGCGAGTTGAACTCCGGCGAGGTAAACACTGATCGCAACGTTTCTCGAATATCACCGTTGCTCTTTGTAAAGGTTGCGGCCACTCGCGTAACCAGAGCTGACGGCGGATCGTCTGAAACGAAATAACGCGCAAGCTTTGTGGCGACAAACTTCGCCGTGGCTGGATGACGCGCCAGAATGTCGAGCACCATCAGGCCATCTTTGAATCCGCCCCCCGCAGGAATCTTGTGACCCAAGACCAGCTTCTCCCCGTCGTCGTGAACACGTGGATTGAAGAAAAACTTCCCGGCATTCTCCCGCAACCTTTCGGCCCGCGCGCCGTTTCGCATGCCCTGCGCTGCTGCTGCTCCGCCTCGTGGCGCAAGAATGGTCCATCCCGTAAAGCACCGTGCCACTTCCTGAACGTCTTTCTGGGTGTACCCACCATCAACGCCAAGCGTGTGAAGTTCCATCAACTCGCGCGCGTAGTTTTCATTAATCCCACGACGGCGTTGCTGCTGGTTGGCCGGCAGCTCCGGCATTCCAGGTCGCTGCAGGGCGCGGCGGCCCTGGCCTCTCTGCATACGCTGGCCTGCCTGCGCGTCAGGACTGACGCTCTGAAAATTGTCGAGATAGAAAAGCATCGCAGGGCTCTGCGCGGTGGCACTCAGGAGCTCAGAGAATTTACTCATTGCGTTTGGTCGAATGGTGTCGCGATCGTAAGAAATCAGCAACCAGCGGTCTGCGCCCTTACCAGCGAAGACGTTAAAGTGGTTACTCCAAAAGTCGACCATTACTTCCTGCAACTGTCGTTCACTGTAAACAGCGCGCAGTATTCGCGACGACTGCAACTGAGCCGTGATGCGCTGCGGCAATTGCAGTCCGTTCTGCTGGTAGTACTGGCGAAGAGCCTGCCGATACTGCGGATTGTTACGCGGGTTGCCCTCAGACACAGGATTAGCCGCAGCGGGTTGGTCCATCGCAGTCTCGGAACTCGGCTCAGCCGCGGCATCCTTCGCCGGAACCGAAGAACCGGGTTTGACGCGATTATCCCGCGCGGTTGCAAGTCCAGCCGGTAGATCGCCACCGCGTTCGAGGCGCCTCAACAACTGGCCGGGTTGCGGAAATTTTTCATAAAGCTCGGCGGTACTCATGTTGAGCACTTCCAGGTTCTTTAGCTTGGCCTCGCTCACCGCGTCGCTAATCTTTTCCGGACTGAGTTGTTGATTGATGTAGCTCTCCAGACCCATCGCCCTGACTCGCTCAAGATCGCCAGGACGCGCTCCAAACCCCAGTCGGTTCAAAACGTGAAGGATGCGTTGTTCCTCCCTAAGGCCTGTCTTCGGTGTTGCAGTTCGTCCCTGTGCGCTTAGCCCCATCGGAAGTGTGCCGACGAGGAGAGCTACCAAAGATACAAAAGCGGCCACTCGCGCTGCGGTACCATTCCCACTTATTTGAATTGTTTTAGAGATCGTCATGTCAATATGTCTCAAATCACTAGAGTCGGCCATCTCAGGGTAGCTGTTTTAACCTACTCCGAATTCTCGGCGAACACTACCTTAGACGCTTCTTCGTTTGATATGGTTTAGGAAAAGATTCGTTTTCGTGCAAAGCCCGTTATATAAGGATCCTTGCAATTAACGTCTTTGGAGGCGTTTGCGCCCACCGTTGTTCGAACTCCAAGAAGCGCATAGACTTTTTCAGTGAATTTTGAATGGGACGAGGGCAAGAACCGGGAGAACATCCGCAAACACGGTCTTGACTTTGAAGACGCTTGGGAGATATTTGCAGGACCTTTGTTTCCCGAGCTTGATCTGAGACGCGATTATCGCCAAGATCGATGGACTGCTATCGGACTACTTGGAGATCGGGTAGTGGTGGTGACTTTTACTTCCGGTAGCAACGACACAATTCGCATCATCTCACTGCGGAAGGCACTGCGGCATGAACGTAAGAAACTTGAAGAAGAAATCTGAAACCGATTGGGCCCGTGTCGACCGAATGACTGATGCGGAGATTGATACATCAGATATTCCTCCGTTGGACGAGGCGTTTTTCGAGCGCGCGATAAAAGTCTTGCCAAGGACAAAGGTTGATCGGATTGATCTGATGAAGGCTCGAACATTTGCCGATCACATTCTGAGTAAGAACTGGACCAACACGAAACCCAACCTAGTGCATGACGCTTTCAATATTGCTCTGATTGTTTCGTATGCCAAACCTTTTAGTGAGCGGCGCGATCTCGACGCGCGAAGAGAGGTTCGTCTCGACCAACAAGTCGAAACCGAGGGCGTATTGAACAAAGAGGAAAGGCACTTACACGAACGAATAAAAGAATTACGCCATAAGTCATTCGCACATTCCGACGCTGGTTCAGCGTTGATTAAAGGCTTTGATTACAGCAAGGAACTCACCGTCATGAAAGTGGAGTTGAACTTGCCAAAGAAAGAAGTTGAGTTATTGAAGAAAATTATTGACAAGTGGATCGCCTACCTCGAAAAACAAATCTCGCTGACAAGACCTTCTGGAATCCTCATCGCGCCGGACGCGGATAGCTGACCGGAGATTTATTTCCCTGCTTATCTACCGCACGCACTCCAAAAAAATAATTGTCCTTGGACATTCCCTTCAGCGTGTAACTGGTCACATTGCCCGTCCACCGGGCGTTTGTCCAAACCGGTGATGTCGTATCGCGCCAAACGATCTCATAACCCGCAAGATCTGTTTCCTTATTCGCGTCCCACTTCAATTCGGTATCGTTCGTCAATCGACTTGTGACCAGACCCGCGTTCCTGGGGCGCGCAGGCGCGAGTGCCAACATCGCTAGCGAGGCAGCATTTACTCGCGTCACATTCGCGATGTAATTGAAGTCGACAAACTCAGGTAGATCTCCATAGTGCAGGCCGTTCTCGACCCTGACATTTTGATGTTGATGTCGATAGTCTTCATTTGGTTCGGTGAATCTCACCGCCGGAAAGCCACGCTCGAGAAAAGGGATGTGATCGCCGCCGCGCAGGTACCGATCGCGGCGATAGACGATCGTCACGCGCATCGCGCGCACGTAGCGCTCGCCAGTCTCCTTGATGAAGCGCGCCAACTGTCTCGAGGCGGAATCATTTTCACCGCCAACACCGCGGCGAACTGTAGCCTCTTCCGGTTTCTCATTTGATGGCACGCCTTCTGAAAAAAGCCGAACTGAACGAGCATCGCGCACGCCGTTGCCGCCCAGCGAATTGCCAACGATATCGTTGGTAAACATCGCCTCGATGTCCATCCCTTTTTGCTTCGCTTGCTCAGCAAAATAAGTTGCGCCAAGAAGTCCCTGCTCTTCTCCTGCCACTGCCATGAAAATTATTGTAGCCTCGAATTTCTGACCGGACATCACCCGAGCCATTTCAAGAACTGCTGCGGTACCGGAAGCGTCATCGTTGGCGCCCGGCGCGTCACATTGTGCGTCGGTGGGACTGCTGCACATTGAGTCGTAGTGGCCGCTCACGACGTAAGTGCGACCGGAAGACTCGGGGGAGGCCCCTCTTAGAGTCGCAACGACATTCGTGATCATTGTGGGTGTAGCGATTCGCGCCGCTTTTGGCTGTTCAAAGGTTTGTTTCTCGACAGTCATGCGACCGTCCGACTGAGCTGCAGCTTTGGAAAATTCCGCGAATAGCCAGTCGCGCGCTGCGCCGATTCCGCGCGCCGGATCGTTCTGCGACGAGAGCGTGTTGCGTGTTCCAAATGATGCCAGCTTGCGCACCGACCGTTCAATATTTCGCGCGTCGATCGCTCTAACAATCTTCGAAATTTCGGGATTGAGTCTCGCTTGCGGCACGATCGGCGAAAGCCTTTGCCGGGTTCGTTCCCGCGCCGGCGCGGTAAGCGGCACAAGCATCGAGACGATCGTGAAAATTAGGAGACTGTTCGTTAGAGCCAGCAGCTTCTTCATAAAAGTTGTTCCAGGGTGAACGTAGACGAAGGATGGACCTAATTTACCACTGGAACGCTTGCAAGGAAACGAACTGGACTGGGAAATGGATGGATAAGGGGATAGGGCAGAACTTGAATTGAAACTACAGTGTGCGTCAACGGATGCGATAGGCCCGGCTTTTCCAAACGACGATGACTTCACCGCTCAACTGCTGAACGATTGCGCGCAGGCCAGGCTCGTCCGCCATTAACGCGCGAAACTGCTCCGAGCCGCGACTAATATTCGTAACACTGCGCGATGAACTATATGCCTTATCGATCCAGGCATTACCGCTCCGGCGAAACTTTCGGCCTGAAACTGTCTGTGAGTCAGCCTCTTCAGCGGCCTCTTTCTTTTCTTTGGGCGCGGGAGCTCGATTCTCCGTGCTCAGGTCGCTATCGCGCCTCACTCCTGTCGTCATGCTACGACTTCGAGCTGGACCATGGCTGGGCGAGTCGTCTTTCGCTGCAAGTTTAACTTCGTCCTGGCCACGCTGCGCAGCTTCGCGTTCGGTGCGATAGTCTTCCTTTCGCACCATCCACTTGCCATCTGATTCCTCGGCGACCTTTGGCGGAGGCGCGGGCGGTGACGCAGGTTCGGGTGCATACACGGGTTGCGTTACCGGAGCTCCTCCGAGGGGCGAAACTTTAGCTAGATCCTGCTGCGACGTCCCGTCCGTGGTCACGCCAGCGGAATTTGAAACCGGTTTTTGACTAAGCGCGCCAGTTTCACGTGTGGCATCTTTGTTCGGCTCATTTGATTGTGCATTCGATTGCGCGTTCTCAGTTGCTTGCCTTTCCTGTACCGAGAGGGGTCCGCTAGGCGCGATGCTTCCTGCCGTATCACTCGCCTGTTCCACCGGCGCGGCTCGTTCAGCGTGTCTGTTCACAGCTACTAAATCCGGTCCCTGTTGTTGCCGCCATGCCAGTAGGCCGATTGCGAGGACGCCAGTCAGCATTACGGCCGGCAACGCATAGCGCAATACCGGTATCGAGAATAGTGTGACTATGCTCTGCCAAAAACTTCGCCCACCTTGCTGAACGATTGGTTCGCGCTGGACCCCTAGACCCGCTGATTGCGCCAACCCAACGACCAGGGTCCGGCAACTGACACAATCGGCCAGGTGTGCTGTGTAACGCGCTTTCGTGGGCGGCGCAAGAACTCCTTCGGCATAGAGACTTAATTCATCGGCATCGAGATGATCCGAGAACACCCCGCCCTCGCCGCGAACCTGAGAAACTGAGTCGGAGTCTGAACGCGGGTGATCGCGCTCCCCTCGCGCAAGCGAGCGAAGCAGGAGATCAATGGCGTTGTTGTTGGCTTCTTTCATCTGATGTAAATCTGCGCCCTCTGAAGAACGGTTTAGGATCCGATTGCTTGCAGTTCGCCAGGATCCATTGAACATATGGCCTGGGGCCTGTCTATCCTCCCCATCAACCGGCCACCTCATTCTCGTTCTTTAACAAAACACCTTCTGCCAGCATCGGCTCAATGTCTGCCTCCAGGTGGAGCGCTATCTCTGAAAATGCGCGCTTCGTCTCCGGTTTTGACCAGCCACGCCCCATCAGGCTTCCTTCAACTTGTTGCCGTAACTCAGCATATATTCGGGTCAGCCGGCGACTGGCCGTAGCTTCATGAAATCCCAGAAGTGCGCCCGCCTCATGGAGCTTCAGGCCGTCGAAATAATAAAGCTTCACCAGGAGTCGGTCCTCAGCTGAAAGTTTGCCCAGGGCTGCCGCTAACGACTCCTGTAGTTGGGCACCGGCCAGCTTCGTCGAAACCTGCAATTCCGGATCTATTACGCCACCGTGACCGGACCAGTTGCCGTCGTCTTTGTTCTGCTGAATGAGGCGATCAAAGTCGCCATCTTCTTCCGTTTGCACGAGGCGCGACTGCTTGCGATGCTGATCAATAGCCAGTTGAGCGACCACCGCACGCAACCACCCGGCCAGTGACCCACGGCCGGAATAGTAGGCCAGCTTGCCTGTCGGCTTCCCCGCTTCACTAATTTTCAGGCCATAGAGTTCCGCCCAGATAGATTGCGCCAGATCTTCTGCACCTTCTTCGTTTGAACTTGCCGAGCGGGCCGCCGAGCGCACGGTCGCCGAGAAGCGTTCGACGAGGTCAGTCCAGGCGGCTTGATCGCCATTCTCGCAAGCCACGATCAGACAGAGATCATCGGCCTGCAGCTTATCAATGAATTCATCAATCGCATTCGTCGAAACCTGCGGATCGTCTCTGAGTAGATACTTATCAACTGCGCCCTTGATTCTGGGAACCAGATTCGCGACCGTAAGTTTTCGATCGTCACCCGCGCGCGCGAGCAAACGACGGGCGCCCGCCGTGCAGATCTTTTCAAGGTGTTCCGTATGTTCCTTCACGGGGGATTCTTCTCGAACCGCGCTATTCGGTTAATGCTAACACGCCGCGAGCGTCAGATCGCTCCTTTTGAGGCGCTTCCTGTGAGTTTGGATGTGCAAAAACAGCTCAAGTTGCCGGACCGTGCTCGCTCGAAGTTAACTTTGACAGGCCATTGGCGCTGGGCTAGATTCGAATTTGCCAATCGAGAGAAGTCAGATGTCGAAACCGCAGGAAACTATCCGCCAGGAGTTAGTTTGACCAACTTGCGCATAACCGAAATTTTCCGGTCGATTCAGGGGGAATCCACCCATGCCGGGCGGCCATGCACTTTTGTGCGTCTCACCGGATGTCCCATGCGTTGTGTTTGGTGCGACAGCGAATACACATTCACCGGCGGTGAACATAGTTCGCTTGATGAGGTGATGGCACAAGTACGTGGATTTGGTTGCAAGCTGGTGGAGGTGACCGGGGGAGAGCCGCTGGCCCAACCAAACGCTCTCAAGCTAATTGAAACACTCTGTTCCGAAAACTATGAGGTGTTGGTCGAAACAGGCGGATACGTTTCAACCGAAGGAGTCGACCAGCGCGCCGGTATTATTTTGGATATCAAGTGTCCGGGGTCGGGAGAAGAAGAACGTAACCACTGGCCCAATCTCGAGCGCCTGAGATCTGATCGAGACGAAGTGAAGTTTGTCATCGCGGATGAGAATGATTGGCTCTATACGCTTAAGATTATCGAACAATACGATTTGATCCGGCACACGCGGGCGGTTCTAATCTCGCCTGTGTGGGCAGCAGTTGATTTGAAAAAAGTTGCTGAGTGGGTTTCCTCATGCGGACTGAACTTGCGAATGCAATTGCAGCTTCATAAGTATATCTGGGGAGCGGAGGTGAGAGGAGTCTGATGGGTGGAAACGATGAGTCAGCGTTCGACCCGTCTCCGTCTATCCCTGCTTGTGGGGGTGGCTCCGATCTGGCCGTGTGCCTCGTGTCAGGGGGCCTCGACTCATGTGTGACTGCCGCCATCGCCACTCAGGAAGTTGGAGAAGTTGCCTTCCTTCATGTCTCATACGGACAGCGCACTGAGGCGCGTGAGCTTCGGGCGTTTGAGGAGATTGCCTCACATTTCGGCGTCAAACGTCGACTGAGTGTCTCGATTGAGCATCTCGCAAGGATCGGTGGGTCGTCTCTAACGAATCGGAATATTCCCGTTTCGCCTGCTCGTCTTGATGCGAGCGACGTCCCAACAAGTTATGTGCCATTTCGGAATGCGCATCTGTTGGCTATAGCTACGAGTTGGGCCGAGGTCATTGGCGCGACAAACATTTACATCGGCGCAGTCGCCGAAGACACTTCTGGCTATCCGGATTGCCGGCCAGAGTTTTATGAAGCATTCCAGCAAGTAATCCGGGTGGGAACAAAAGTGCAGACCGAGATCAACATTAGAACACCCGTCATCAAGCTGTTGAAATCGGAAATAGTTGAACTAGGCCAGAGATTGGGTGCCCCGCTAGCGTTAACCTGGTCTTGCTATTCTGAATCGGAACAGGCATGCGGCGAATGTGATTCTTGTGCTCTTCGACTCAGGGCTTTTCGATTGGCGGATGTCCCCGATCCGATTCCATATCTGCTTGACAGCAAGAGGTTTGCTTATTAAGTTTATCGTGTAATCGTAGTTCACGAAGTTACAACCTGCGGTGGCTCGGGAGGCATCTCAAAGCGTCTCCCGCTAACGAATCTATTGGCAGAACCTTGGAGGTAGTTTCGATGTTTCAGAGATACTTTTTTAACGCCCTTGCCTGTGCCGCTCTTATCGTCTCCACAGGTTTCATTGCTGCCGCTCAAACGGGACAGCTTCGCGGCCACATTATTATGAAAGGCGCGGACGGGAAGCCGGCTCCGGTTGCAGGAGCAATCATTGATGTCTTTCGAGTCGATGTAGCGGGCAAGTATGAGACCAAGACCGATAAGAAGGGCGGGTTTGTGTTTGCTGGTTTGCCGTTTATCGGCGAATACATTATCGCAGTCAGTGCGCCGGGAGCTCAGCCAAATTACGCTCCGCAAATAAAGGCTGGCCGCGAAATGGATTATGAAATCGAACTAATTCCTGGTGGTGATGGCAAGCGACTAACGTTGGACGAGATAAGGGCCTATATCGCGAGCAGCGGCACGACTAGTGGTGACACAAAGCTTAGCGCTGAGGAAACGGCCAAGCGAGCCGAATTGATAAAGAAGAACAAAGAAATCGAGGAATCCAACGCACGCAACGTGAATATCAATGAAATCGTGGGCCGTACGTTCAAAGCAGGTAACGAAGCCCTCAAAGCAAAGAATTACGACGAAGCCATAAAGCAATATCAGGAAGGTCTCGTCGCCGACCCGGACCAGGGCGTTCTCTATTTGCAGGTCGCCGAGGCGCAGAGACAAAGAGGTGTCGAGCGCTTTAACACTACTATCAAATCCGCAGACACTGACAAGACAGCGGGGTTTGACGCCGCGAAACAGGATTTTCGTCAGTCGGCTGAAAATGCACAGAAAGCAGTTGAGTTTACGCAAAAGGAAGAAGCCAGGACGGATGCTGCGGCAGTCGCTGCGCAAAACACCCGCCGACTTAACGCCCTGTCGGCTCGCGCGGAATCGATGCGACTTTTTGTGACTAAGGTGGATCAGGCTCAGGCCGACAAAGGCTTGACGGCGTACAATGAATATATTGCGGCCGAGATCGACCCTATTAAGAAAGAGAAGGCTCGCCGGGAGGCCGCTCAGATGCTCCTCGATGCAGGAGCCGGCGATAAAGCCCTGGTGGAGTATCAGAAGATCCTCGCCGATAAGCCTGACGATCCGGATGCTACTTACGGGGCCGGCCTCGCACTTTACGCTACCGGCGATAAGGCTAAATTTCAGGAGGCAGCTAATTATTTTCAGCGTTTCGTGGAGAAAGCCCCTGACAATCACAAAGATAAGGAAGCAGTTAAAGCAGTCCTGGCGGAGCTGAAGAACAGCGAGAACGTGGTTCCAGAAAAGACTGCCCCTGCTCCTGCTCGACGCCGGCGTCCCTAGCGACTAACTCTTTCAAGGCGAGGGCCGCACGGGGTGCATCCCCTTGCGGCCCTTTTGTTTAGGGCCAACCTCCGATCACTTTGATTAGCTATGGGGTGACACCACCCAGTTGAATCCTTCCAAAAATTTCGCCTTGACAGTCCCCCGGCCAACTTGTACTATGCATGGCCAACGGTGTTTGTCACCGTTCCGCTGATTCCAAACAACCAGTCCCGCAAGTCCTTTTCTGAACGGCTGGCCCTTCTCATCCAAATCTGGAAACTCCAAAGACCGGGGTATCAATGTCGGCAAAATTAGGCGAAATTCTCGTTCGGGAGAATCTCATCAGTCCCCAGCA
>Ga0190272_10000160_pt1 | contig 42186 bp, 55 predicted proteins | sample Popmic504T_FD_133746 | JGI IMG/M metagenome (GOLD analysis project Ga0190272, IMG submission 133746) | Populus adjacent soil microbial communities from riparian zone of Shoshone River, Wyoming, USA - 504 T | ecosystem: Environmental > Terrestrial > Soil > Riparian zone | place: USA: Wyoming...
GTGGATCTCCTCGAAGACGACGGCGAGGTTGCCGGTGTAGTCCTCGATCGGTGAGACGTCGTCGATGGTCTCGCGCAGACCGCCGCTCTCGGTGTCGACCAACCAGTCGAACGAGCTTCGCTGGATGTCGATGAGGTTTGGCAGCTCGAGAACGTTCTCGAGGCGTGAAAAACTGCGGCGCAGGCGGGAGGCATCAACACGTGCCAAGACGGCGGCTCCTTCGAGATTCGGCGGGAGAGCGAGACGGGCGCGAAAAGCGCGACCGTCCAAGATAGCACACTGAAGACCGCCCCCGAAAGGGGCGGTTGCCACGCCCCTTTCGGAGCGCGGACATGGCCATCACGGACCCCGTCCCGAGGCTTCGCGATATGTGGGCGAAGCGCAACTCGAAGGACGGCTACGGCTATAGGCCTTCCGTAAGGGTAGCGCCTTTCAGGAGCCGTGGCGCGTCTTGACCGCGGACTCCAGCTCGTCCTCGGTGAAGCCGGCGACCGCGACGCCCTCGGCTGTCCAGCGGTAGAGGGCGATGCCGAAGATCTGCCGCAGCGCCTGAGCGACCAGCAACGTGACGACGAGCAGCGTCGCGCCGATCAGAGCGACGACGGCGCCGAGCGCGACCGCATCGCCGGACCCGTCGTTGTTCCAGAGGATCAGGCCGAGGACGATCAGCGCGATCGCGGGCAGCGTGCCGAAGAGGAAGACGCCGCCGCCGATCGCGATGTTGCCGGTCACCTGACCGCGCCAGCGCTCCTTGAAGAGATGGGCCGACCGCTTGATCGTCGCGATCGGGCCGGTGCCCTCGATCGCGATCACCGGGATCGCGAGGAAGGTGATCAGGCCCCAGGCGGCCCCGCCGAGCGCGCCGATCAATGGACCCGCGAGTCCGCGCTGGCTCTGCAGCAGCGAGATGACGGTGCCAACGACGGCCGAGACGAAGGCCCAGCCGGCGATCGCGCCGAAGTGGCTGGACGCGACCGAGACGCCAGTCGAGAGCGTGACCTGCTCACCCCGGAAGGCGCGGTCGGCGGCGGCCGCGAGGCCGACGCCGAAGAACGTCGCGGACAGCGAGGCAAGATAGATGCCGACCGCGATCAGGACATAGCCGACGGCTGTCGCGTCGGTGTCGAGCAGGTAGAAGCCGGGAGCGGCGAAGACGACGAAGGAGATGATCGCCAGGAGGCCACCAACGACCGGGTAAGCGGTCAGGCCGGGCTGGCTGCGCAGCAGCCGCCAACTCTTCTTGACGTAGTGTACTTTAGGCCCGCGTGCGACTGGTCGGCTATGTACGGGTGTCTCAGGTGAAGGGTCGGAAGGGACCATCGTTCATCTCGCCGCCTGCGCAGCGCGAGGCTATCGAACGCTGGTCGACGGCCAACGGCGGCGAGCTGGTCACCGTCGTCGAGGATCTCGACGCAAAGGGCTGGAAGCGCCGGCCGAAGCTGGAGCGGTGCGTCGCGATGGTCGAGTCCGGCGAGGTCGACGGCATGGTCGTCGCCAAGCTCGACCGCTACTTCCGCGACCAGCTCGGCGGCCACGAGACCATGAAGCGGATCAAGGACGCCAAGGGCTTCCTCGCGATCCCCGGCGACGGCATCGACACGCGGACCCAAGGCGGCAAGATGCAGTTCGGCTTCCTGCTGACGATCGCCGAGAACGACATCGACCGGACCCGCGACATCTTCGCCGACGCGCGGAGCCGAGCAGTCGCCCGTGGCATCCACCCGTCGCCGGTCCCGCCGCCCGGCTACACCCGCGACCAGGACGCCGAGACCCGCAAGATCCTCGGCCCACTGCGCCCGACCGCTGACGGGCCGATCATCACGACGGTCATCGACCGCGCGTCGCGTGGCGAGGGCTGGACGGCGCTCGCACGCTTCCTCGAGTCGAGGGGCGTCCTCACGGCCTACGGCGCCCAGGGCTGGGACGGCCGCGCCGTCAAGAACCTCGTCCGCAACCCCGTCTATCTCGGCCACGCCTACCACGGCGAGTTCGTCAACAAGGAGGCGCATCCGCCGCTGACCGACGAGGTGACGTGGAACCGAGCTCAGCGTCGCGGCGCTCGCAACGCGCCGGCCAGGTCGAACGACCCCGGCCTGCTCACCGGGCTCATGCGATGCGCCGGGTGCGGGTACGGGATGCAGAGCTACTTCTCGCGCGACCGGCGCGTGTACCGCTGCCATCGTCGGGCGAAGGGCGGCGGGGCGCTGCGCTGCTCGGCGCCGGCATCGCTCACCGTGACCGAGGACACCGACGTCGAGGCGTGGGCGGTCGACCAGTTCTTCGCGCAGCTCGGCACGCTGCGCGCCGAGCCGATCGAGGAGGTCGCCGGCTCCGACCTGGCGGCGATCGACACGGGGCTCAGCGGCGCGGTCGTGGAGCTGGAGGGCTACCGGGACCAGGACGGGATCATCGCCGCGATCGGCATGGACAGCTACGTCGCCGGCCTGGAGAAGCGACAGGCCGTTGTCGACCGCTGGCGCGAGCGGCGCGCGGACGCCGAGGCGGCAGCCGACCGGCCGCCCGACCTCGACCCGGTCGAGCTTCGAGAAGTGTGGGACGAGCTGCCTGTCGATGATCGTCGCCGTCTGCTCCAGAGCCATATCGACTGTGTCTTCCTACGCCGCGGCCGACGACGGCAGGATGGACTCGACGGCTACGTTCACGTCTGCTGGCGCGGCGACGGACCCGAGCTGCCCAAGCGCGGCGGAGGCGGCGACCTTCGGCCCCGGCCCTTCACCTTCCCCGACCCGCCAGCGGGTGCCAGGGTGAAGGCGCGCTAGCGCATCCGCGAAGATCGCAGAGGCATCAGCGCGGGCGGCCTGACGATCGGCAGCCGTCACCGGACCCCCAGGAAGATGATCGTGGTCGCCATCAACAGATCGCAGCCTCGACGCGCGCGAGGCGAGCCGCGTGGCACTTGTCGCGGATACCGAGCCACAGGCCAAGGTCACCATGCCCAGCGTGAAGCTTGTCGAGTTGCTCGACCGGGTTGCGAGATCCCGCATACACGTCGCCCAGGCGCTCCGCAGCCTTGCGTAGCGACGTATCGAGCAGCTCGTGCCAGAGGTCGCGGCCGAGGGACACCGCGATCGGATCGGTGTGGCCCTCGGGGATGTCGGGCAGCCAGGAGATCGACGTTACGACGCAAGCAGCGTCGTGGAGACGGTCCCAGGCCGCCTTGGCGTCCCCGGTGTTGGGGTCAGGGTCACTGGTCATCTCAGCGAGGCTGGCCGCTGCCGGCCTGACCAACACGTAGAGCAGTCTGTCGCGGACAGCCATTGCCTCCACGCCATCGAGCGTGACCTCTAGAGCGTCACCCGTCGCCGTCGCTGCCTCCATAATTCCCCCGTCTCCTTGTGGTCTGTCGTTCACGTCAGGTCTGCTGCTCCAGCAGGTGCGCCTCGGCCTCGAGCGCAACCGTCAGCGCCTCGTCCAAGTGCCAGTAGCGCTCGCCGTCAGGGCTGGTCGCGTGGATGCCGGCGACGATCCAGCCGCGCGCACGGAGCAACGTCCGAGCGGTGGCGATCGTCGGGTGGATTGAGGTCGTCGCCCGCGCCTCGCCGCCGGCCTTGACACGCCGATCGCGGGTCACGTCACGCGCGCCCGCGGGCGTGGGCAGAACGGCTTGCGGCATCACGCCGCCGCCTGCCATTCGCCCGGAGTGGCAGCAAGCCCTGGCGCCCCCTCAGCCTGGCTGTCAGTGCCGACCGAGGGCGCTGGCACTTCCTGACCGCCCAGGGGCTCGCCGCACGTCGGGCAGCAGCTCGCGGCCGTGACGAGGTTGGGAAGGATACGTCCACAGCCGCCGCAGATCGGCACCTGCTCGTTCACGCCGCCACCGCTGCCGTATCGCCAACGCCGAGCGCGGCGAGAATCGACGCCATGACTGGCGGGCGGGTTTTCTCGACGCGGGGGGTCAGCGTCCCGTGGCGCTGCCCCATGCAGTCTGGGAAGTGCTGCGCGACCTCGGGCGGGGGCGTGATGCCGAACTCCCGAACGTGCTCCCAGCAGACGCAGGTGATCTCGCCTGCCGCGTAGGCAGCGCGCAGCTTGTCGAGCCAGCGTCCTGAAGGCAGGCCGTCGAGGATCGCCGCCTCGCCGCGCTGCGCGATCGGCTCGTAGAGGTTGAGCGCCTCGCGCTCCATGCTGGCGACGACGTGGAGGACGTCGTCGCCCGGCTTGCAACGCTCCACTAGTTCAGCTAGACGAAGCCGCGCCTCGATATGGGACTGCTGATCGTAGGAACCGGCTGCGCGGCCGGTAGCCGTCTCAAACGCCTGGAGGGATGCGTCGCGGGGTCTGGTCACGCGGTAGGCGCCGCCGATGAGCCGCCGCCGGGCAGCGACGAATAGCCACCCGCACGGATCGCCGGGGAACTCGTGGTTCGCTGTGTGCCAGGCGAACGAGATCCAGGCGTCCTGAAGCGCGTCATCGGCCTCCCAGCTCGAGCAGCGCGTCGAGCGCGCGAGTTGATCTGCCACGGCGTTCCACTCATCGAGACTCAGGCCTAGTTCGGCTGCCACAGCGCCGATGTCGAAGACGCGGGGGATCGCCTGCCGGCGGCCTCCAGCGCGGGGCTGAAACCCAGCCGCCTCGATGGCTGCATTCCACGATGCGAAGTGGGTACGGACGACGTCATTGCAGGGCAGCCCGCCAGTCCGCTCGTCTGCGTCCCTTCGGGTAGGCGGACGACCGTGCTTGTGCCCGAACGCCCGAAACGCCTCGACGATCGACTCTTTCGACCACCGACGTAACCCTCGGCGCCGGGGCTGAACGTCAGCGGCGGCCATCGCGAGTGCGTGCCAGCCGCGCTCCCCGAAGAGTCGGTGCATCGTTCCCGACGAAGGGAGCCCCTTCTCAGCCGAGCCGCGGTTGAAGTCGACCGCCGTCGGCGCGACGCCGTGCTCGTGCCGATAGGCGCGGATCGCGGCGATGGCCTCCTCGCGGGTCCAGGGGTTGTGGCGAGACCTCCTCATGCCGCGACCGCCGTCCGGCCTTGCGCCTCGAAGGCGTCGAGGATCGAAGCCATGACCGGCGACTGGAACTTCTCCTCACGCTTGGCCAGCGTCCCGTGGCGCTGGTTGTGGCAGTCAGGGAAGCGCTGCGCCAGCTCCGGCGGCGGGGTGATCCCCGCCTCGCGGATGTGCTCCCAGCAAAGGCATGGGATCAGGCCAGCGGCGTGCGCGGTACGGAGCTTGTCCAGCCAGCGGCCGGGGGGTAGACCCTCAAGCACGTCGACCTCGCGACGCTGCGCGACAGGCTGGTAGAGGTTCAGTGCCTCGCGCTCCATATCCGCGATGACGCGCAGAACGTCGTCGCCGGGCTTGCAGCGCTCGACCAGCTCGGCGAGCTGGAGGCGGGCCTCCAGGTGGCTCTCGATGTCGTAGGCGAGCGCCCCTCCACCGTCCTCGGCGAGAGCCTCGATCACCTGGCGGAAGCGAACCGCCCGTTTGTAGCGCTCGTGCCGCACGGTCTTCTTGGCGCGGGCGAATAGCCAGCCGCGCGGGTCGCCCACCACCGTGATGCGGGCGTGCGCGAAGGAGATCCATGCCTCCTGTAGGGCATCCTCAGCCTCGGCGAGGTCGCAGTTCAGCGCCGCCGCCAAGCGCTGCGCTAGCCCGATCAGCTCGACAGGCGTCATGTCGAGCTGTGCGGCGTGCTGGCCAACCTCGAAGGTGCGAGGAACGGCGCCAACGGGTACGCCGGCTTCTCGACCGCCCTTCTTCGGGGTGAACCCGGCTGCCTCGATCGCCGCGTTCCATGTGTCGAAGTGGTGGCACACGGTCGACGAGCACGGCAACTCGCCGCGGTAGAAGTTGTCAGCGTCGGCGCGCGTCGGCTGACGCCCGTGCTTGGCCGCGAACGCCTGGATGCTCTCGGCGATCGACTGCTTCGACCAGTACGTCGGAGGACGGCGGCGGGGCTTCACACCCGCGTCCTCGAGTAGGCGCGGCACGGTCTGCCCGCGACCCCAGAGCCGGAGCAGAGTCTTCATAGAGGGAAGGCCGTTGTCCTTGCCGCGACCAAAGTCTTTAGTCGTCGGTGCTCGTCCGGTTTCCCGCCGGTACGCCTGGACCTTCTCGATTACCTCTTCGCGCGACCAGCTCGCTCGCCTCATGCCGCCGCCACCGCCGCCCGGTTGCCCATGCCGATCGCGTCGAAGATCGACGCCATCACCGACGAGGGCTCCTGCTCGCGCCTGCGCGTCAGGGCGCCCGGTCGCTCGCCGTTGCAGTCGGGGAAGCGCTGCGCGAGGTGCGGCGGGACGGTGATCCCGGCCTCGCGGATGCAGGCCCAGCAGAGACACGACACGTCGCCGGCCTCGTGCGCGGCGCGCAGCTTCTCCAGCCACCGGCCCTCGGGCATCCCGTCCAGCACGTCGGCTCCGCGACGCTGGGCGACGGGCTGGTAGACGTTGACCCGCTCGCCGCCGCGCTCGGTGTCGTTGACGTACAGCACGTCGTCGCGGATGCTGGCCTGCTCGACGAGCGCGGCGAGTTGGATACGCGCGTCGACCTGATCCACGAGCGAGCCGGGCGCGGCGACCGCGTAGGCGTCGCCCCACTCATCGACCAGCGAGTCGAGTGACAGGGCGCCGGCGACTTGACCATTACGGCGACGACGGATATGGAGCGCCTTCCGCTTGGCCGTCCTGTACAGGAAGCCGCGAACGCCATCGACGCAGGTCGCCGACGCGCCCTTCTCAGCGAGGACCAGCCACGCCTCTTGAACCGCCTCCTCGGCCTCCGTGTCGGAGATCCCGTTGACGCTCGCAGCCACCATCCGCGCGAGCCGCGCAAGGTCCGCAGTAGAGGGAACCAGCTTCATGGCTACCGGCGCGACCTCGACGAACGTCGCGACCTCGCCCGCTGTGCGCCGGTAGCGCTCCAGTCCCGCGTCGTCGAGCGCCTCGTTCCACGTCTTGAAGTGGAGGTAGACGGTCGCGGTGTTCGGTAGCGCGCGGGTGTTGGTCGCGTCTACGCTGGTCGGGGTTCGACCGTTCTCACTGGCCCACTTGACCAGCGCGGCCAGTATGCCCTCGCGCGTCCAGCGTCTCGCGGGCATCAGGACTCGCCCCGCTCGTTGCGACGCTCGGCCCTGGCCGCAGAGACCAGCAGCGCGACGGCGAGGCCGAACGCGACGAACGTCCACGCCGGCCCGTAGGCGAGCAGGGTGGTGATGTCGGGCATCAGACCTCCCACAGCTCGGTCGGGCGCCGGCCGAAGTACTCGGCGATCTTGAGCGCGTCGCTGGGGAGCTTCGGCTTGGAGCCGGTCTCGGCGGCGCGAAGGACGAACTGCGAGACGCCCATCTGCTCGGCCAACTCCTTGATCGTCAGGCCGCGGTTGAGGCGTGCGGCGCGAAGATCGGCGGCGGTGACGCAATCGGGAGCAGGCCCCCCACCCGACGCAGCTTCAGCTAATCCGACCTGGCTTCGTGTCATGCGGCGCAGCTTAGGGATGGAGCTTTGCAATGTCAAGCCCGCTAGTGGCACCTGACCGCACTTGGCCTTATCTTGGGCTACATGACCACTGACCGAGCCGAGATCAGCCGTCGCCTGCGCGCCGCTCGCGCGCTGGCGGTACCGACTGCCGACGAGCTGGAGGCCCGCCGCCTAGCCGGCCGGCGAGCCGATGCGACGCTCACCGTGGAGGAGCTCGCCGAACGCGCCCTGGTCAAGGCGAACGGGATCACCGCGAACCTCATCGGCGAGACCGAGCGGGCAAACCGCGACGCACGCCCGATGGAGCTGACGGTGATCGCCCAGGCGTGCGGGCTGTCCGACCAGTTCTTCAATGCGCTCGACGCCTTCATGCCCGCCAAGCTCGAGAGCCGCCTCGAGCGCGTAGAGCTAGCGCTCGAGGGGCTCCTTCCGCTGAGCGGCGCTGAAGACGACGTCAGGCGAACTCTTGGCGACCTACCGAGTGACCGAAGCGAGTCGCCAAGCGAAGCAGCAACTCGCGCGTCTCGCAAGCCTCCCCACTGAGAGCGAGGTCGCGGAGTTGGGCCGACGCCCGGCTCCGCATTTCCTCCTCAGCGATGTACGCGGCTGGGGGCGCTTGCAGTGCTTGCGCGGCTCCACTTGACACCGCGCTACCCAGCCGAACGATGTTCGTTCGGCCGGGCGACTGTTCCTCCATCAAATGCTGCTCCTCTCCTCCGCGAGTCCTCTCGGACCCCCCGCCGCCGCGACCATACGCCCGCCCCCGCTGTCTGTGTAAGAGCCAACCGTCGAGCTAGCCGCGCAGACCGGGATTTTCGATGTTTCTATCTAAAACGCTCGACAACGACGAACGCCCCGGCCGCCAACTTTGGAGGGAAGGCAGACCGGGGCGCTGTTCGCCCCCCGCTAATGGAGGGAGGCGGGGATCGAGCAGACTACCATGCCGCTGTCAAGGGCTTGGAAGCCCTAGACGACGGAGGGCCTGCTGGCATGAATCGAACCCTCCGTGGACCCCCTCGACACCTTCGCCGGCAACCTGCGCCGGCTGCGCGACGAGCGCGGTCTCACGCAGGAGCGGCTCGCGCTCGAGGCCGGCTTGGAGCTGACCGACGTCGGTCGCATCGAGCGTCGCGAGCGTGAGCCGAAGCTCGGGACGATGACGAAGCTCGCCGCCGGCCTCGGGGTCAACATCTGCGAGCTGTTCGCCGGCTTCCCCCAGAACGACTAGAGCCCTCGCCGCGAGGGCGAGGGCTCTAGTACGGCTTGAGGTCAAGTCGAACGCTCGACTAGACGTTTAGGTGTGACCTGCCGGCTCGGCGGAAGTGGTGATCGGCCATCGCTGCGTGGATCGCCGCTTGCTCCAGGTCGTGGAGGCCGTCAGACCTTCCGGCGGCGATGCGCTTCTCGGACTCCAGCAGCGCGTACACAACGCAGTCGGCGGTCTCCTCGTGCGCCTCGCGGATCATGTCCTTGTCGAGGAAATCGTCGTCGCCGTAGCGCTCCCGGCCCAGCTCGAGGCGACGGAGGACCATCCGGTCGAGCGCGCCGATCGTGACGTCGTAGAGGGCCTGGACCCGAAGGCCCAGGTGATCCCTCCAGCTCTCCTCATACGACGGGTTGCGCGCCATCGCTACGGACTCGCCAGCTCCGGGCCGACGAGCAGGCCGACGGCGAAGGCGACGAGGACGAGCGCGCCGATCGCCACCGTGTAGCCGAGCGACCTCATCGCGGGTTCACCACGCCGAGCGGCGTCTCGCTGTCGAGCTTCGGCAGCGCGGTTGGCGTGACGTGTCGGCGCACGACGCCGGCCGCGATCGTCACCACGCCCGCGGCGGCGAGCAGCACAACGGCGAGCGTCGGCGAGCTGCTGGCGGCGAGGGCCGTCAGCGCGGCGCCGAGCTGCGCCAAGACGAGCAGCAGCGCGAACGCGACGATCGGCTCGCGGCGCAGCCACGGGATCTCGACCGTCTCCCACGGCGCCGTCTCCGGCGTGCCCGTCCCGACGTCGGGGTTGGCGGCGTCGGCCAGCTCGCCAGCGTCTACGTGCTCAGATGGATCGGTGGTCATCGTGAAGCTCCCTTCGCGTGGTACATGTCGATGAACAGGCCCGGGCACGCGGTCGCGTTGCCGGGGAACTCCTTGTGACCGAGCAGCGGCAGCCGGCGAAGGTCGACCGGCGAGCGGTGCGCCGCCGGCAGCGCCTTCGTGTGCGCGTTGGCGAGCAGCCAGGCGAGCGAGCGCTCCTGCGCCGGGGTCGGCCGGTCGCCGGTCGTGGCGGGGCAGCAGATCCCGACGTTGCCGGAGTTGGCTCCGCCGACGTGCGCGCCCTTGCGACCGATCGGGTTGCCGAGGCCGATCGTGCCGTCGTCGGCGATCATGTAGTCGTAGGACAGGCCGCCCCAGCCCTGGCCGGCGTGGAAGCCGTGGTCGCGGCGCATCTCGACCGCCAGCTCTCCTGCGTTCGCTGCCCGCGCGCCCGCGGTGTAGTGGCTGGCGCAGATGAACGGCGTGCCCTTCGAGCCGAACACCCACTGGAAGGCCAGGCCGAGCTGAGCGGCGGTGATGATCCGCGGCTTGGCCGTGCCTGCGCGGCGCTTCTTCGCCCGACGCTTCGCTGCCGGGGTGCGCGTCGACGGACGCCGGACGTTGATCTGCGCGGCGATCGTCGGCGGGTGGCCGGCAGGCAGGCCGATCGCGTGACGGACGATCTGCCACGCGAGCAGGAGATCCGCGTCAAAAGGGCCGACGCGGTCGACACGCGCCGCCGGGGCGGTGAAGCGACCGTGGCGTAGGTGCGCGGGGACGTGCTTCAGACGGGCGTTGATCGCGTCGCGGAAGGCATCGACATCCGCGCCGCGGGCGGTGCGGAACAGCCGGCGATGCGGCGCTGGGTTCGCGTGGTACTGCAGGGGCTTCTTCGCCATGACGGCGACCTCCTACGGTCGAGGTGAGAGCTGCGAAGTCGAGGACCGGCGCTAAGACACCGGGAACGGCTGGAGAACGGCTAGGGCACTCGGATCGGTGCCAGGTCTACTGGAGGCAGGTTCACCTCGGGGAGAAGCTGCGGCAGCAGCCCTTGGTCGCCGTCGAGGTCGACAGGCGGCACGTCGACTTCCACGATCGACGAACCGCGCTCGGGCGCTGGTGAAGGCGTCTGCGGGGTAGGCGTGCCGCTGTCCGGCGGGTCGTCATCGCCGTCGCTGCCGTCGAGATCGGGAGGCGCCGGCGAGACGGGCGCGCGCGGCGGCCGGTCGGCTACCTGCTCCGGCGCGCGGTCGTCGTCGTGCTGCCGGCGGTCGCGGCGCTCGGAAGGCTCGCGCCTGCTCTGCTCACGGCGAGCCTGTCGACGATCGGCCAGCAGGACGGCACGACAGGCAGCGACGCGGCGACACAACGGCGTGACGCGACGGTCGAGCTGCTCGACGCGCCGCTCGATGCGGCGGTCTCGCTTCGCGCCCTCCTGGCTCTGAGCGGAGCGGTCGCGGCGCTCGGTCGCGAACTGGTCGCCTACCCACTGTGCAGCGGCGAGCACGATCACGGCTGTCGCGACCGCTGTCAGGCCGAACACGCCGCCAACGGTCTTGCCGGTCGCGGGCTTGTCCAGCCACGTCTTCGCGTTGCGTCGGAGCTTGCTCATCGCACCCTCATTTCGTCGGGGCCGGGACGGAGTTGTGTAGGTCGACCAGGCCCGTGATGACGGCGGCGAGCACGAGCGCTGCAGCGCCGATGGCGGCCACGATGATCTGGCCGCGCGTCGCCGATCCGGTCAGCGCAGCGATCCGCTCGTTCACCTGGCGCTTGGTGGGCCGGTTGCGCAACGCGCGCTGCGTCCGCCGATGCCGCGCGTCTATCTCGCGGAACTTCTCGTCGATCCGCTCGTCGTCCCATTCCTGCCGTTGGGGAGTCATGCACTTGGTGAACCCTCCTGGGGATAGAAAGCGGCGTTACACTGCCCTCATGCGAGGAGGGGTCATCGCCGTGGGGGCTGTAGTCGCGTTCTTCGCGTTGGCGGGGACGGCACAAGCGGCACCGTCCATCGTTGGAGTCGACGGGGCGACGATCCAGCACTATCAGCGCTGGGTCGACTCAGCACTAGCCCCGAGCCCCGACGTGAAGGTGACCGTCTATCCAGACACCACCTGTCCAGGCGAGCCAGTTATCCCGAAGTCGGTTCAAGGCGATCTTCTCGGCGGGGTGCCAGAGGAGTGCACCTTGCAGAGCACGAGCACGATCTATCTCTACGTCAATCCTTCGATGGAGATGTCCTACAAGCGGGGCGTCTTCCTGCACGCTATGGGCCACATCTTCGACGCTCAGCTACTCGAAGGAACATGGATACGCGACTGGATGTTCGAGTTGCTGAGCAAGTCGATAGACCTGCCGGCCGACGACCCCGACCTGCTCGATGAGTGGATCGCTGAGGGGTGGGCAATGTGCGCCCGGCATCGCCGGCTCAGCGGCTATCTACTCGATGAGGACTTCCGGTACAGCGACACCGGCCCATACGACTACCGACCGAACGCGCGCCTTCACCGACGCATGTGCGTGCTGATCAGGGTCGCTGCGTCCGCCGACCGAACTCAGTCTGGTTACACCAAAGCGCTGAAGCCGATCAGGCGCTGTGAGCATCTGCGGCGCAAGCCACATCGGCCGGCGTGGGTCCGGCGCGAGCACTGTCTGAGGCGGATCGGATACTGAGCTACTGCGGAAGCCGAGCCGCCGTCGCCCATAGGCGGCGGTCGGTAACGCTGACCTGACCGGACGTGCTCTTGTAGCGAACCGCCACGGTGTAGGTACCCGCTGGCAGCCCGAAAATCTCGCAGGCACCACCAGGCGTGATGCCAAGCTGAGTCGATCCAGAAGCGGAGGAGTTCTCCGTGAACACTGAGCCGCCTAGCTCGATCTTGTGGCCTGAGTCTTGCATGAACGAAGCGAGCGCAACTCCGGTCGTCGGGAAGGCGCTCGGGGTGAAGCCGACGTTCGACGCGATCAAGCCGCCAGGGTAAGTGCAGAGTTGCACGACCGATGTGCCCTGCGCTACGGCGGCTTGCGTCGCCGGAGAAGCAGCGATATCGACCGGCACCCTCAGCTGATCCGAACCGATAAAGATCGCCGCGCGAGCCGCGTCGGACACAGAGCCAATCCAGCTCTGAGCGATGAAGCGCACAAGCAGGATGTCGTCAGCACCAATGACGATGCCGGTCACCTCGTCGGCAGCGTCGTTCAGGTTGCCATAGGCAGTGTTGGTACGTGTTCCCGTGCCCGAGTTGCGGACGTAGTCTCCGCGCTTGGACCCGATCGCCCCGACCTCCGTGGCCAACGCAGCAGCCAGGTCACCGACGACTATGTCGGCACCAGCGGGAAACCGCGAGTCATTCCCCGGCGCCGCCTGTGCCGCTCCCGTGCCGAGCGTTCGGCGGGAGGCAGTGCCGGCAGCAGCGTCGGAGGCAAGGGCAAGCTTGGACTCGGCGATAGCGGCACCAGCGGCGACTTTGGCGTTCGTCACTGCCAAGTCGGGCAGGGTGATTTCCGTCCAGCCGGTGCCGTGGTCGCGGTAGAGCTTCTCGGTGTCGGTCGCGAAGTAGTAGCGGCCCTCCTTGCCGGGAGAGCCGGGCGTAGAGGTTGGCCGGCTCGCGAACGATCCTTGCGAGTCGATGGCGATGATGTCGTCGAGCCGCTCGGACTGTGCCTGGCTGACGGTGTCGGCCTCGGCCGCCAGGTCGCTGCCCTCGAGGAACGGGATCGCGTGCTTGGTGGTGGTGTCCACGGGTTCTCCTTCTAGGCGGTGAGGTAGTCGTCGACCGTGCCGGTCTGGTCGTCGATCGTGTCGGCGAGCTCGTCCACGATCGGGCCGTCAGAGACGACGTAGGTCAGGAGCAGTCCGACTGGCTTCTCGGCGCGGATGTCACGCTCGACGGCGTCGGGGTCGGGGGTCTCAGCCGTGCGGGTGACGACGGTGTAGTGGTACGCCTCGCCCTCGACGCGCTCGATCACGACGACCTTGCGGGTGCCGGTCAGCCTGCGTTGGGCGGCGGCGATCGTCGCCTCGACGGTCCCGCGAGCGAAGCCGGAGGGTGTGCGGATGCGGTCGCGCGCCTCGGCCTCGGTGATCCCAACAGGGAGACCGACGCCGACGAGCTGCGCGAGCCACGGCAGCGCCCACACCGGGCAGAGGTCGACGTCGTAGAGGATCGCCCAGCCGGGGCCGTTCTCGGTGTCGGCGATCAGCTCCTCGAGCGGCTGGTGCGCGACGCCGAGCGCATAGAGCAGCGTGCGGAGCGCGTAGCCGTGATCGGCGTCGGCGTAGGCGACGGGCGTCATGCCCTCGTACAGGCGCTCTCCCCACGTCTGACGGTCCTCTAGCTCGATGACTGGCATCAGGCCGGCGTGACGGTCGGGGTGAACGTGCCGGGCTGCGGGAGCGGCGCTACGCCGTCGAGGGTGAGGTCGACGGCATCGACGGGGTCGCCGGCCGCGGCGATCTCGACGGACACGACGCGGTCGACGCCGGGCACCTGATCGAGTAGCGAGACTAGCTCGTTGATGTAGACCTTTGTCTGCCGGCGCAGGATCGCGGCGGCCGGCGAGAGGTAGGCGGTCAGCGCGGCCTCGGTCGCGGCCTCGACGGCGGCGGTCTCGTAGCCGGCGGCGGCGATGACCTCATAGTCGGCGTCGACCTCGGTGTAGCTGGCCGCGATGACGAAGATGAGGAAGTTGATCTCGCGGTAGGTGTCGAGGAGATCCTTGCCCTCGTCCATGACCTCTGTCGGCAACGGCTGCCCGTCCTGGTCAGCGACCGCGACCGTCAGGCAGCGCTCGACGTCGTCCTCCTCGGTGTCGGCGTTGTAGTTGTCGATCGCCCAGGCGTGCGCGATGCCGGCGATGTCGAGGACGATCGCCTCGGCGTCCTCGGGCCGGATCACGCGCGCGGCCATTAGCCGCAGCCGGCGCGCGAGGCGGTCGAGGTAGGCGTCTTGGGTCTCGCCGTCCACGCCGCCGCTGGTCACGCCGACGACGGCGATGCTCTCGACCCAGGCGAGTGCGTCGATCAGCTCGACGGTGCCGGAGAGGCCGGAGCCGCGGTCGCCCTCCTCGAGGCAGCGGAGCTGGACCGCGCCGGCCTCGGTCGTGTCCTCGCCGTTCGGGACGGTGACGTCCTCGACGACGGCGAAGCCGATCGCCTGGCCGTCGAGTGCCGTGAGCGCGACCTGTGTGCCGGCCGCGATGATGTGGCCGTCAGTGTCGCCGAGCGTCCACGTCGTGTTCGCGTAGGCCGGCGCTGGCTCCAGGGCCGGGACGCCGACAAGGGCGCCCATGCGGCGGAAGTCGGCCTCGCCCTTGCGCTGGGCGAGCCTGCGGGCGACGGACGCCTCCTGGGCGTTGTCCTCGATGATGACCGTCTCGAGGTTGCCCTCGCGCGGCTGCCATCCGGGGATCTCGGACTGCACGAAGTCGAACGAGTCTTGAGCGATCTCGGTCGGCTCGGTGGACAGCTCCTCGTCGAGCGCGTCTCCGGCTCCGAGGTCGATGTAGCCGGTCTCGTCAGCCATCGGCGGGTGCTCCCTTCAACTCGATCAGGACATGGCGCACCAGCTCGTCGAAGCGGTCGGGTGCCTCGGTGATGACCACCCCGGCGCGGTCCTCCCACTTCTCGACGGCGACGCGGATCTTCTCGGTGTCGATCCGCCCCTCGGTAAACGTCGGGTCGGGGATACCGAAGTCAGGAACGGCGAGCCGGTCGCCCTTCAGGTAGCGGACGATCGTCCCGACACACGTCCAGACGTCGTCGTCGGAGTTCTGGTCGACGACGACCGCGCGGCCGTCCTCGAATCGGAAGGGGTGTGCGAAGTGCGGGATCACGCTGCCCCCAATCGGGTGAACTCGAGCGATGTCTCAGCGATCGCCGCGCCGCCGCGAACGTCCATGTTGGCGCCGAACTCGTGGACCGCCCAAAGCTCGATCTGGTCGTTGACAGCCAGCGGTAGTTGGCCGCCGAAGTTCACGATCGCGACGGCGCGCGTGTTAGCGGTCGGGCCACCCTCGGAGTAGAGGGCGCCGGTCCCGTTGAGTCGGACTGCTCCGCCTCGGTTGCCGCCAGCGTTCTGACCGAACGAGATGCGGGCGGTGATGAGGTACAGGCCCGCCTTGCGGACGACCAGGCGGTCGTTGGCGTTATCGAAATGCGTGGCCCCGCCGGGCGCGTACTTGTCCCACGCCGTGCCGTCGAAGGTGACCTTCGTGTAGGTGTTGTTGGCGACCGACTGGTTAGACGACTTCGTCATCTTCGCCGTGGGCCGCAGCTCGTTGGCGTTAGCCATGTCGAACACCAGCGCCGTCGTGCCGTGAGTGATCGTCCCGTTCGTCGTCAGCATCCAGAGCGTGTCGGCGTTGACGGTTCCCTCGGAGACCGAGACGATCGACCCTGACTGGAACTCCGACGCGCCGTCCGCGTCGGTAGCTCGCGCGGGTGAAGCGCCGACGACGTAGATGCCGTTCTGCGATCCGGTGGTCTGGTCCTTGACTAGCACCCGGTCACCCGTGGCGAGAGAGACGCCGTCGAGCGTGTCGCCGTTGTTTAGCGCGGTCGAGATCGTGATGTTCGCCGTGGTCGCAGCGCGGGCGCGGTAGATGCCCTCCCCCGCTGCCCCGTTCGTCCCGTTCGCGCCTGCGGCTCCCGCCGCGCCCGTGGCGCCGAGGTCGCCGGTGCGCGAGAAGTCGAGGCGGATCGGGTCGTCATCTGACAGCGCTCCGTTGCCGGCGATCCACGTCACAGGGTTCCATCCGCCCCATGCCCCGACGTCGGTGTAGGCGACGGCGACCTCGTAGACGTGGAAGACGGACGGGTCGACCTCGCTGCGCACGGTCACGAACCCGCGCAGCGTCGAAGTCGACGACGACCACTCCGCCAGCAGCGCGCCGACGTCGATGCCGTTGGCCTCCAGCTCGCTGAAGAAGAGGACCGTCGCGGCCGTGGGATCAGAGTCGTTGAGCCGAAGGTAGCCCGCGCCGGGGTTGGCGAGCGTCGTGTCGTCGCTGAACAGGTACGCGATGCCGGCGCTCTGACCCATCGGCCCTCCGGCGCCGGTCGCGCCCGTCGCCCCGGTAGCTCCCGTCGCCCCAGTTGCGCCCGTGGCACCTGTCGCCCCGGCCGGGCCTTCCGGTCCCTCGGGTCCAGGCGGGCCGGGCGTGCCGCTGTCAGCGCCGGGCCAGTCGGCGAGCCAGGGCTCGTCGTCCTCGGTGAAGACGACGAGGCCGACATCGCCGGCTGTCGGGTAGGTGCCGCTGCGTGCGTGCCAGCGGCAGGTGTGGGCGTGCTGGCCGTTGTCGAAGCCGGGTAGCCGGACGTTGATCTCGTCGTCGGGCGAGTCGGCGGTGTTGATGACCTGCGCGAGCCAGCCAGCCGGCGTGGGCAGGCCGTCCTCGACCGAGGGCTGCTCGGGCGCGCTGAGTTCGTCGAGGCCGCTCACAGGTACTCGGCCGGGTTGACGGGCACGCCCTTGCGGTGGACGCCGAAGTGGAGATGCGGGCCGGTGGAGCTGCCGGTGTTGCCCGACTTCGCGATCTGCTGGCCGCGCGAGACCTTCTGGCCGGTGCGGACGCCGATCGTCGACAGGTGGGCGTAGAAGGTCGTCAGGCCGCCGTCGTGCTGGATCTCGACGTAGTTGCCGTAGCCGCCGTTGGGGCCGGCGACGGTGACCTTGCCCGACAGCGCGGCGCGGACGGTCGTGCCCTCCGGTACGCCGATGTCGATGCCGTCGTGGTTGGTCGACCCGATCCCGCCTGGCGACGACCTGGCGCCGAAGCCGGACGTGACGGTGCCGCCGTCGATGGGGTTGAGCATCCCGTCGCCGTCGCTGCCTATCCCGCCGCGGCCCTCGCTGCGGCGGACCTCGACGGTCTCGTTCGCAGGCTCGGGCTTTTCGTCGAGCAGCGCACGGCCGCGGCGCAGGGTGATGACGGTGTCGAGGCCGAAGAGGTTGCGGCTTACGCTGACGACGAGCCAGCGGCCGTTGGCCTGCGGGCCGCATTGCTCGAGGACGACGACCGTGCCTGGCGGCGCCTGCCAGAGCTTCGCCCTGCAGGTGACGGTCGCCTCGTCGGACGTGCGGCCTACGTCGATGTCGAAGTCGATGTTGTCGACGCCGGAGCTGGCCTCGCTGAAGGTCATCCGGGGGCGTGACCGCATCAGGTCTTCCTCGGCGACGAAGAAGAACTTGTCGCCGACGACGAACCGGCGCCAGCCGACCTCCTCGGCGAGCCGGCCGGTCGCCTTCCACGTCGACTCCTTGCGGCCGCGCTTGAACCAATACGGCTTCTTGCGCGTGCTGCCGCTGCTGCCGCCGGCGCCTCCGTAGGCATCGACGAGCGCGACGGCCTCGTCGGCCCAACGGGTCCACGTCGACACGTTGAAGCCGGTACCGCCCCACACAGCGCGGCATATCTCCGCGGGCGTGGCGTCGGGGTTGCGGCGGGCGTACTCGAGCGCGCCCATGTCGATCGCGGCGCCCTTGAGCAGGAAGTGCTCGACTTGCGCCTCGGGGTCCATGAGGTCGGTTCCGCGAGCGAACTGAGTCTGGAGCTGCAGCATCCCCTTCGAGAGGCCGTCGCTGGAGTTCGGTGGGTTGCTGAAGCCCGTCTCGTTGATGCCGGCCATCGCGGTTGCGATGAACACGACGCGCGGCGCGTCGTGGCTCTCGCAGACGTCGAAGGCGCGCTCGGCGAGGTCGAGCTGCGAGCGGGTCGCCGGGGTCTTGCTGTGGCGGATGTAGAGCTTTGCGCCCTTGGCGATGCCGGGCGCGCGACGGTCGTCCTTGGCCTTGCGCGTCTCGCGCTGCTTGGCCTTGCCGATCTTCTGCTTGACGTGCAGCTCCGGGCAGACGAGACGGAACCGCGGCTTCTTGATCTCGTTGAGCAGCGCCTTGACGAACTCGGCGCGGGTCGCCTTGCCGCGCATCGTCTTGCGGGCGCCCTTGGCGCGCTTGAGGACCGCGACGAGGTACTGCTCGAAGACGAGGATCAGATCGTCGCCCTGCTTGCGGATCTGCGCTAGCTCCCACTTCTCGCCGAGGGCGACCATCTGCACGCGCGACTTGAACAACGCGGAGCGCAGCAGCTCGCGATCGGAGTCGCGGATCGTCAGCTCGAGCGTCGGCGCGGCCTCGATCGTCGTCTCGACCGACCCGGCCGTCACGGCGTCGGAGACACGGGCGTCGAGCTTCTTGCCGTCGAGCTTGAACGCAGGCAGCTTGATATCGGCGCTGAGCGCCGCAGGGTCACTCATGGGGGCGCTCCTTTCGGTCAGCGCTCGGGGAGCTGGATCTGCAAGTTCGTCGGCAACTTGCGACGCGGATCGCGGAGGTTGTTGAGGTCCGCGATCTCCTTCCAGCGGTCGGCCTTGCCGAGCTTGCGCGCGGCGATCTTCATCAGCGTGTCGCCGGGCCGGATGTTGTAGCGGGCGCCTGGACCGATAGGCCCCTGCTCGCGCGCGCGCTGTGATGCGGTGATGACGTCGCCCTCGACGAACTCCATCAGCGAGAGCGTGGCCGCCTGGCGGACGAGGACGCCGTCGTCGTTGCGGTAGGCGTCGCCCCAGTCGATGTCCTCGATCACCCAGACGCGGTCGGTGTGATGGACCGGGCCGGCGATCGCGACGGTCGGCGGGCGCGTGTTGCCCTTCTTGCGCGCCATGTTCTCGAGGCGGTCGAACTTCTGCTGCTGGGACGTGTCGGTGCGGAAGCCGTCGAGCAGGATCGGCAGCGCCATCCGGAGCGCGTCGCCGGCAGGCCAGTCGGTCATCGGCACCCGCTTGGGGCGCGTGACGGCCTCCCAGCCGCCGTAGCCGGTCGGCTTCGCTGGCCCCTCGCCGAGCAGCGCGACGACGACGACACCGCGGCGGCGGTCGCGGATGCGGATCTCGGGCCTCACTTCCGCGACTCCCGGCTCCGCTTGGCGACTCCGACGCTCTCTCCGACCTTGCGGCTGTCCATGTGGATGTCGGCGTGGAACACGACCGTGTCAGGTAGGCCCGCTGCCGGAGCTGCAGCGCCGCCGGCTCCGGCCATCGCGACACCGAGCGGCTGCACCACGACGCCCTGCGGGGTGATCGTGTTTAGCTCGGGGCCGCGCTCGCCGGTGATGAACGAGCCCAAGCCGGTGACCATGCCGCCCAACGCGAGCTGGGGAATGTCCGGGGTGCCGATGCTGATGCCGCCGAACTTGCCGGGGCCGGGCGGGTCGAAGCCGGGGATCTTGAACTCGATCCCGTTCCACTTCTCGATGACCCAGTTGAGCGCCGACTTGAACGCCGACTTGAGGCCGTCGAACGCGCCCCGTGCCGCACCGGCGAGCTTGCCGGGCAGCCCCTTCCAAAAGCCGATGAACGACGTGACCTTGCCCTTGATGTAGTCGAAGGCGAGCCGCGCGCCGGCCTTGACGACGTTCCACGCCAGGCGGAGTACCAGGCCGATCAGCTTGCCCGCGCGGTTGATCGTCGTCAGCACGACGGCGAACCCCCACTTGACCAGGCCCCGGATGATCTGAAGCGCACCGGAGAAGATCCGCTTGACGGCGTTCCACATGCCCTTGACGTCGCCGCGGAACAGCGCGTCGAAGAAGCCGATGATGCCGGTGATGACCTTGAACGCGCCGGTGAAGACGTCCTTGATCCCGCTCCACGCGGTCTTGACGGTGTCGAGCAGGAACCGGCCGAGGAAGACCCAGACCGGACGCAGGAACTTGACGACGTTGAGCATCGCCGTGGTCATCCACTTCGCGTACTTCATGTAGGCCGTCGCGACCCACTTCACCGCGCCCTGGATGCCGCGCGTGTTGTCGCGGACCTTCTTCGCCAGCTCGACGATCTTCGGGATCGCGACGTCGGTGATCCACTCCCACGCCTTCGGGGCCTTGTCGATCAGCCAGCCGACTGCCTTGGCCGCAGCGGCGCGCACGGCGTCCCAGGCGCCCGTGACGATCTTGCGGAATGTCGTGCTGCGCTTCCACAGCAGGACGAGGCCGACCGCGAGCGCGGCAATGCCGACGATGATCCCGATCAGCGGGAGGCTCGCAACGCCGATCGCGCCGGCCACGGCGCCCAGCGCCGTGATGAACCCGCCCACGATCCAGATCAGCGGGCCGATCACGGCGAGCAGCCCGGCGAATCCGAGGATCGCCATCTGCAGCCCAGGAGGTAGCGACTGGAACAGCGGAGCTGCCGCGTTGACGACGTCGGTCAGCGACACCGCGAGGTCGGTCAGCGGCGGCAGTAGGACGGTTCCGAGGATGATGCCGGCCGTCTCCAGCGAGCCCTTCAGGGCCTCGATCTTCCCCTTGAGGTTGTCGTTCTTCTTCGCCGCGACGTCGCCCGCGTAGCCGGTCAGGCCGAGCTGCTTCGCCCACTTGCGCAGGCGCTTGGGGCCGGCGTCGTAGAGAGACGTCAGCGTGCGGACGCCATCGGTGCCGGCGAGCGTCGCGAGAGTCGCGGTGCGCTGCGCTGCGGTCATCCCGCCGAGCTTGCCCCGCAGCATCCCCGAAATCTGGCCCATGCTTTTCATCTCGCCGTTGGCGTTGAGGAAGTCGAGGCCGAGCTTCTTCGACAACTTGGCCTGCTTCTCGGTCGGCTTGACGAGTTGGATCAGCGCGGTCTTCAGCGACGTGCCGGCGTCCGATCCCTCGATGCCGATCTTGCCGAGCGCGGTCAGCGCGAGCATGGTCTCGTCGAAGTTCATGCCGACCGACTTCGCGACCGACCCGGACTGGTTGAGGGCTGCCGCGAAGTCGGAGACGTTCGCCTTGGTGATGTTGGCCGCCACCGCGAGCTCGTCGGCGACCTTCATCGCGGCCTTGCCCTCGAGGCCAAACAGGTTGAGCGCCGTGGAGGTCGTGCCCGCTGCGGCGGCAAGCTCCATCTCGCCGGCCGCGGCGAGGCCGAGGGAGGCGTCGAGCCCGCCGCCGAGGATCTGGCCGGTGGTCAGCCCGGCCTTGGCGAGCTCGACCTGAGCCATCGCGGCGTCCTTGGCCGAGAAGACGGTGTCGGCGCCGGCCTTGAGCGCCTGGCCGCGGAACTTCTCGATCGCCGCGCCGCCGCCGCCGGTGACCGCCTCGAGGTTGGACATCTGCTGCTCGAAGTCGGCGGCGAGCTTGACCGACGCGAAGCCCGCGCCGAGGATCGGCAGGGTGACAAACTTGCTCATCTGCGTGCCGAAGTCCGACAGCTTCCCGCCGGTGTCGCGCAGATCCCTGCCGATCCCCTTCGCGGTGCCACGGAAGCCCTCCAGGCTCTCCTTGGACTTCTTCGCGTCGCGCTGAAAGCGCCGGGAGTCCCGTAGACGGACGCGCACGTCGATGTCTGAGGTGCGGCCCATCTAGATCACCCCCCTTGGGATTTGATCTGTGCGTTGGCGATCCGCACCGCGAGGTCTTGCCTCTCGTCGGCGCGGATCTTGAGGACGCGATCGACGAGCGCCTGCTGGATCAGCAGCTCGTCCGGGTCGTCGGTCGCCAAGATGGCGGCCCCGTCAAGTCCGGCCGACTGCGCGAGCGCAGCCAGCCGGACCTCGGGCCGCCTCGTTATTCCCCCAGTAGCTCCTGGTCGATCTCGCCGACCTTGCCTTGCAGCCAGTTGATGACCGCTCCGGCCTGATCGACGACAGCGAGATCGTGAACGCCCTCCGGCGAGAACAGGCCGAAGACCTCCTCGCGTGCTGTCTCAGCGGTGAAGCCGAGCAGCTCGGGCAGCGTCGCCGTCGAGAACGTCGTCGGCTCGTCTGCTGACGGGTCGAGCGCCTCGGCTTTCGCGTCGTCGCCCTCACGGAGGAGGATCGCGTCACAGGTGCGGATCAGGACATCGGCGGCGATGTTCATCGCCGCGTCGTCGTCCTTGGACTTCTGCATCCGCTCGGCGAGCTTGGTGATCGTGTTGCCCTTGACCGCCTTGTAGCGGACCAGCAGCACGTTGCCCTCGCCGAGCGTCTCCTCGTAGCCCGGCACCTTCAGCGTCAGCGTGTTGCGCTTGCCGATCGCCTCGCGTGCCTCTCGCACCTTCGCGAGCGTGGTCGACACGGCCGGGCGCGACGCGCCCGGCTCGGTCGGCTCGGTGGGCGTCGGGCCGTTTCCGGCCGGCGTCACGCGATCACCCCGTTCGGGACGATCTCGCACTCGATGAACGACTCGTCGTTGCCCTTGTGGTCGTAGTCGGGCGGCGTGACCGCCTTCAGGGTGCCGGTGTACGTCCACCGCCTCCCGCGTCGGTTGCCGTCCTTGTCGAGCGGCTGGTTGTTGACGGTCACGTCCGCCTTGCCGCGCCGGGCGAACAGCCACGGCAGGTCGTTGGCGATGCCGTCCAGGTCGAACAGCTTCTTGATGGTGAGGTTCTCCATCGTCTGAGGACCGCCAAGCGATACCTCCGGCCCCATGCCACCGAGCCGGGTCTTGGTCTCCTCGGAGTCGCCGGCCCCGCCGGATCGACCCTCCCACACCCCGAAGTCGCGGCCGTCGATAGTGACGGTGACCTCGAAGGTGTCCTCGCGTGCGATGTTGGGTGCAGACATGGTTCAGTGCCCTTTCTCTTAGGCGGGGATCGGGTCGGTGATGGGCAACTTCGCGATCTCCAACCGCACCCACTCAGCCATCGGGCTCATGCGGACGAAGACGAGGCCGCGGACGATGCCCTCGGCCAACTGGTCGTCGGGGTTGGCGTCGACGCTGGTCGCGTCGACACGCGCCGCGTCCTCGACGGTGGCGCCGTAAAGCGACCCCGGCCCCCAGAACGGCAGGACCGCCTCGGCGAGCAAGTCGCCCTCGAACTTCGAGAGCTTGCGGCGCTGTCCGTCGAACTCCTTGAGGACGAACCGCTCGGCGACGACGAGGCCGCGAGCGACGATCGCCATGTACAGGCGGGAGTGCGCCCACTGCCACCAGTTCGGGTCGGACTCCTTGAGCGCCAGCGACCTGTAGCCGTAGGCACGGACGGTGCCCTGCTTGCGGCGGAACAGGTTGCAGCCGAGGGCGTTCAGGGCCTCGTGAGTCGGCTCGTCGAACTGGACCGCGACATCGAGCCCATCGGGCAGGATGCCGTTGTCGCCGGCCGCCGGAGCGTTCGGCGAGTTGGACCGATCCGACAGGGCGATCAGGCCCGCCTCGACGGCGGACCCTGGCGTGGTGATCGTCGTGCCCGGCACCGAGCCGGCGCCCGTGATCCAGTTCCCCCAGTAGGAGGCCGGCCGCAACTCGGCCGTCTCGAGCGCTGCGCGCAGCGCGACGAGGTCCGCCTCGATTGCGGCGGGGTCGGTCGTGTTCGGGCCATCGACCATCGGCACGCGATTGCCGGCCTTCGCGGCACGGATCACGTTGACGCGACCGTTGACCGAGGTCAGGCCGGGCGCGGCGAGCTGGCCGGGACCGAGATCCGGCTCGAACGCGGTCAGCGCGTCGTCCCAGTTCCCGTCGTCGATCGCGGCGTGGTCGTCAGCACCGCCGACCAGCGCCGTGGCCGCCACGACCGTCGGGTCGCCGTCGCCAGCGACAGCGTCCGTGACGGTGACATGCACGGCCTTGTTCTCACCCCATGCGACCGCGGCCGCAACATCGGCGAGGTCGGGGGAGCGCTCCAGCTCCCCGTCATCGACGTGGGAGATCACCAGGACGAACGAGCCGACCGCGACGCCAGCGACGACCGCAACGCGCAGGCTGTTGCCGTACTCGCCGACATCGACCGCCGTGATCGTGAGAGTCGCGTCCTCACCGGCGTCCTCGAGGTCGACAGTCGCCGCCGCAGCGTCGTCGCCGACGACACGGTTTACGTAGGCGCGCGACCCGCCCACCGCGAAGTACCGCTCGAGCGAGTCGAGCAGCAGCGAATAGGCGACACGCCCGCCGAGCCGGCGCTTGGCCCGCTCGAACGACGTGTACAGGACCGGCGTGGTCGGGCCGCGCTCTGCCGGCCCGACGAAGAACGCCGTCCCGGTGTCGGTGAGTACCTGCCTACCCGACGCGGTCTCGACGAGTGTGTGATCGGTTCCGGGGCGCATTACTTGCCCTCCTCCTTCGCCGCGGCGCGCGGCTTCGCACGAGGCGGAATCGACACGAGCTGCTGCCCGGCGATCAGCCCCGCATTGACGGTGTCCTTCTGGGCCTCGGCGTTGAGGTCCACCTTGTCGCCGGGCGCCAGCGGGCGCCCGTTGCCGAGCGTCGTTGCGTGACGGCCGACGTACTTGAACTGGCTCATGGCTCTACTCCTTGGTCACTTCGACTTGGACATCGGTCGCCACCACTGCGTCGGGCGGCTCGTCGGTCGGGTCGTCTGGTGGATCGGCCGGGGCCGGCGGCGAGCCGTCCTCGGGCCACGGGCCAGTCAGGCCCGCCTTCCACGTCACGACGTCGTTCAGCTCGGACGAGAAAGAGTTGATGCCGCCGAACAGCGTCCGGTTGCTCTCGACGGGCACGTCGTCGAACGACTCGCCGAGCCAGTCGGCGATCTCGACGTCGTCGGCCAGGTGGCGGCGCTGCAGCAGCGCGCCGCGCACGGCGGCGCCGTAGAGCTGCGCGAGCAGCCTCGATCCCTGCCGCTCGATGCCGGAGACGAGGACCGCGACCGAGAGGTTGTAGGCGGCCAGGTAGCGGCCCGAGCTGTCCTTGGTCGGCTCGCCGATCGTGCCGGGCGAGATGACGACCGCACACGGCAACTGGTCCTCGGGCAAGCGGTCCAGCTCGCTGACGGTGATGATCGACCGCAGCTCCAGCTTGCCGACGTCGAGGCCGTGCTGGCGCTCGACCTCGGCGAGGTAGGCGGGCATCCACGCGCGGAGGCGATCGACGGCGGCCGCCTCCAGCAGGCCGGCGTGATTGAGGGGTCCGTAGATGCTCATGGCGTCATGTGCCTCCTGAGAAGTCGGAAGATGCGTTTGCGGTCCTGGGTGGAGATCCCGATGACGGCTCGCCTCTGCTGCTGAAAGCGGGCGACGTAGCGCTTCGTGCCAACCCGGACCTGGAACTTCGCGACGCGCTTGACGGCGCCCTCGCCGCCGGTGAGGCTCGCCTCGAGGTCGCCCATCGCGCGCAGCACTTCGGGACTGAGGCCCTGGCGTGCCTTGCGCTCCAGGGTCGACGTCGCCAGCGCGGGCCACGGCTCTCCGAACTCGCCGCCGCCGGCCTCGAAGTTGCGGGCTATGCCCTCCTCGATGATGTCGCCGATGTCGGTGAGTACCGGCCGGAGATTCACCGCGCGGTCGCCGAGCTGGTCGATGACCTTGATCGCCGCGCGGTCGCCCTTGATGTCGAGGTCGAACCTCACCCCTCGTCTTCCTCATCCGGCTCGGGTTCGGGTACGCGGCGGAGGAAGAGACGCTTGTTGACCTGCGCGACGAGCGTCCTGACGGCCTCGCCGTAGTCGAGACGAAGCGACTGGTAGGTCGTGCGATCGGTCGTGTTGCCGGCCTGCTCAGGCGTGAAGCCCAGCTCGATGAGCATCCCCGTGCGCAACGCGACGCAGTTGCGGTAGGCCTCGTGGAGATCGTCGTCGACCGTCCCGCCGACGCGCATATGCACGTCGGCGGTGGCGGTAGCGATCAGGCTCGTGACCTGAGCGGCGGTCGGCCGGGTGTTCGCGGTGAACGTGCCCGACTCCTCGCCGCCCGCGCCGTCGCTCGCGCGGGTGCGGGCGTGGAGGATCGCCCCGACTTGGGCGACTGTCGGCGCGGTGATGGGCATCGCCTAGTCGCCGGAGCTGCGAGCGTCGAGGATCGCGGTGACGACCTCGTCCTTGTTCGCCAGCTTGTCGGGGTCGGTGACGCCCTCGTCGCGGGCGATGCCGTCGAGGATCGGCCGCGTGAGGGCCTTCAGCTCGTCGGCGGTCTGGGCGACGTGGCCGGGGTCGCTCGCGGGCGCAGGCGCCGGCGCCACGTCGTCGAAGCCTGGTGGGATCGGCTGGCCGGGCGCGGCGACGAGCACCGTGCGGCCGTACTGGTCCTGCCCGTAGATGCGTCGGTCAGCGATTCGCTTCTCGGCCATTGCGATGTCTCTCTTTCGTGTTCGAGTTGCGGGCCGCGCCCGGAGGGCGCTGACGGCTCTGTTCACGCGCCCGCGGCGAACGGGGTGATCGGCCTTGTAGTAGGCGCGCTTTGCGGCGAGACGGTCCTCGTCGCGCAAGTTCGGGTGATGCTCGATGCAGACCTGATCGACGAGCGGCAGCAGCGATTCGCCGCGGCCGTCGTAGGGCTCGATGCGGATGCCGGCGGCGATGTAGTGGCCGGGGCAGATGCACTCGAGGTCCGGTGTCCAGGGAAAGACGCGCAGCGCCGGCCGGGGCGTCGGGCGGTAGTCCCCTTTGGGGAAGTTCGCCCGCACGCCTGGCAGGTCGTTCGGGCCGATTGACTGGAGCAGCACGTTCACCGGCCCCGGCGGGATCGACGAGAAGGTGCCGGCGACGCGCTCGTCGGCGTCGAGGACGAAGAGGTGGTCGCCGTCAACCGCGCCGCAGCCGTGGAACATCGCGGTGCGCTTGGCGCCCTGGTCGTCCCATAGGGCCGACGTGGGGTGAAAGATCGCCCCAGCCTCCGACGCCACGGTAGCCGTGGCGTCGGTCGAGCCGGGTTGCTTCGCTGCTGCGAACGCGGGGCCGTTGTTGCCTGCTCGCCAGGCCCCGTCGAACACATGGACTTCGCCTACTCCGGCGGCGAGCGCTGACCGGATCGCGTCGTGGAGAAGGCCCTCCTCGTTGTAGGCAGCGACTACGCAGAGGAGGGCCATTTCCGGTTAGGAGGTCGGCACGCTGATCTCGCAGAACGCCTCGGGCGTCGGCACGATCAGACCGGCCTGGAACTCCGCGAGGATCGCCACCAAGTTGCGGGTGAAGAAATCCTCGTGGGAGTCGGACACCAGCACGTTGACCGCCTCACGGATGAGGAACTCAGCCGAGCGCCAGTCGCCGACCATCGGGTTGCCGTGCGGGAACTGCGGACCCGTGACGACGGGACGGCCCCACAGGGTCGTCTCGCCGGCCTGGGACGGCGGGCCGAACATGTACTGCCCGGTGTCGGCCGTGGCGCCAGAGGCGTCGCGGTGGAGCCGGATGTCCTCCCAGTCCTGGGAGTTGATCCCCGTCGCAGTGACGCGGAAGAACGCCAGCTCGACCTTGGTCATCCCGCGAAGGATGTCCTCCATCAGGACGCCGTCGTTGTCCTGGTGCTGGACGCCCGGCTGGTTGTAGATGCCGGTCAGGTTGTCCCCGATGCCGTCGCCGGTGAGGATCTCGTCCTCAACGACGTCGTCGAGGCCCCAGCGCAGCCGGCCCTCGATCGTGGAACGCAGCCGCGGCACGTCGCCGAGCGACTTGCGGGTCGCCGCGACCCAGTGCGCGAGCGTCTGCACCGGGGCGTCACGCTTCTCGTAGGAGAGGCGAGACTGCGGCTTGCGGCCACCCTGCGCCGCGGTGACGCCACCGCCGATCGGCGCGTCGGTCGACGCCTCGGGCACGACCGCCGCGTTGTTGACGTAGCCCGTCTCGACGATGTAGTCGATCGAGTCGGAGTCCGTCGTGCCGACCGTGATGAGATCACGGACGAGGTGCGGCCGGAAGCGCGGCTCGACGAGCCCGCGATGCTCCGGCTCGATGAACGCGCGGACGTTGTCCGCACCCTCGCCATCGGTGACGATGACCGACGCCGAGCGCCCGCCGGAGAGCTGGTGGGCCAGCTCATCGCGAGACATCATCTCGCCGAGCTGCATCCGCCCGAAGCGCGTCGAGGACTTGAACGCCCCCGAAGCCTTCAGCTCCTTGTACTGCTCCGAGGCGACGACGCGCGCGCCGAACGACTCGACGGAGTGCAGGCCGTCCTTGATCCGCTCGCGGACCTCGCGGAGCGGTCCCGGCCCCTCGGACCCGCGCTCGCCCTGCATCGCCCAGAGCGACTCGCGGACGCCCTTCATCTTCTCGACCTCGTCGGCGAGCTCGCCGTGACGGCGATGCGCCTCGTGGGCCTTCTGGAAGGGCTCCGAGGTCTCGTCGGTGATGTCGACGTCGGAGTCCGCCAGCTTGCCCCGGAGATCGTCGAACTCGGTCCACGCCTCCTTGGCCTCGGTGGTCTTGCTCTCGATCTGCGCGTCAAGCGTGCGCAGCTTGTCCTTCAGTGCAGCCATGCTGTCCTCCTTCAGAGGTGACGCGGACGCGCCAGTTGGAGCGCGCGGATGTCACGCGCTCGGGTTTGCTCCGACGCGGTGACCGCGCCTTGATCGACTGACGCCCTTCGGGAGCTGCGACGGCCACTAGCTAGTCGCTGGACCGTCTCCTCGAAGGTCGCCACGCGGTCGGCCATGCCAGCCGCCACCGCCTTCTTGGCGGTGACCACGCGGCCCTCGCCAAAGTCTTTGCGGGCCGTCGAGGCGGAAACGCCTCGGCCCTTCGCCACGGCGGCCAGGAACATGCCGTGGAACTCGTCCACGCTCTCCTGCATCGCCTCGCGAGCCTCTTCACTCAGTGGCTCGTATGGGTTGGTCTCGGCCTTGTACTTGCCGGCCTTCACGATCGTCGTCGTGATCCCGATCCGCTCGTCCATCTTCGAGTACTCCTCGTGGAGCGAGAAGACGCCGATCGAGCCAACCTCGCCGGACGGGGTGACGACGACCTCGTCCGCGGCCGACGCGATCCAGTAGGCGGCCGAGGCCGCCATCGTGTTCGCGATCGCGACGATCGGCTTCGACCCGCGCGCCGCGAGGATCTCGGCGGCCGTCTCGGCGATCAGGTCAGTCGACCCGCCGGGCGAGTCGATGTCGATCAGGATCGAACCGACGTCCTCGGAGTCGACCGCATCGCGGAACGCGCGGCGGAAGCTCTCCAGCCCGGTGCCGCCTCCGCCGAACAGCATGTTCATCAGCGACGGCCGCGGGGTGATGACGCCGCGCAGCGTGATGACGGCCACGCCGCCCGCTGTCGGGCGCTCGCTGCGGCCGGCGGCGAACTGCTCGCCGAGCGCGGCGAGGTCGCCGAGGCCCGCGCCGGTCGACGCTCGAGCGAGCGCGGGCAGCAGCTCCTCGCGCACCGCCCAGTACGGGTGGAACGGGATCGGGGTGTTCGCGCTGATCGCGCGGTCCTCGACTTGGATTGTGGGACCGACAACAGGAAGGTCCGCGGCAGCACGGGCCTCCTCGACGGTCAGCAGGCCGTCGGCGAGCGCCGCGGCCGGATTGGTATCGCTCACGGCGGTTACTCCTTGCTAGAGGTCTGCTGCGGCGAGGGCGCCGAGCTGAGGTTGTTCGTCGGGATCAGCGGCTTGTCAGCCCAGTCCACGTCGTACTTCGGGAGGTTCTGGACCTGGCGGGCCTCGTTGAGCGTCATCAGACCCATGCCGACCGCGAGCTTCAGCGCGGCGATCTCCTTGGTCTTGTCGCCCTTCAAGACCTCGGCGAGGTCGAACTCGACGAACAAGCCCGAGAAGGCTGGCTCGGTGTCGATGAGCTGCGCTTGGATCGTCTCCTCGATCAGCGTCAGCCACGGGCCGAGGACCGTCGTGTAGAGCATCCGGTGCAGCTCGGCGATGTTCGAGTACGTCGCGTTGTCGAGGATGCCGAGCAACGGCTGCGGCACCTTGTAGACCGCGCCGATCTCCTCGCGCGTCAGCTTGCGCTGGTTGATGAGGTCGGCCTCGTGCGCGTTGGCGCCGGCGAGCTCCTTGTACTCGACGCCGTTGGGAAGGATCGCCGGCACGCCCGCGTTGGCGCCGCCGCTGTGCTGGTGGATGAAGTCGGCGCGCATCTCCTCGCGCTCGGTCGGCTCGAGCGTCACGCCCTCCGGCAGCTCAAGCGCGCCGGGCAGCCGAGCAGAGTTCTCGAGGTAGCCCTCCTGGTAGCGCTGCGCCGCGCGCTCGATGCGGACCGTCACGCCGAGCTGCTGAAGCGGCGACACCCCGATCTGGCCGTCCGGCGGCTCCCAGCGAAAATGCACCACGTCGTCGGGATCGACGGTCACGCGCTCGTCGAACTGCGTCGTCGCCCAGTACTCGACCGGGCCGCCCTTGCGGGCGTGCGCGGTCAGGTGCCGCCAGTCCAGCGGCCAGAGGCGCGTGGGCGGGCCGTGGCGCTCGTCGCGGGACTTCGCCAGCACCCCGTTGCCGTGCAGCAGCATCGGGAAGATCGACCACTGCTTGAGCTGGCCGGGCGTGCAGCGAGGGGCCGGCGTGCCGAGCAGGTCGACGAGACGGTGCTCATGGACGCGCTCGCGCTCGCCCTTGGAGTTGCGGCGATAGACCTTCAGCGGCAAGCGCGAGACCTGCTGCGTCAGGACGTCGCACGCCGCCGCGACGTAGGGCTGCGTGCGGTAGAGGTCGTTGTAGGAGACCGTCTTGCCGTCGAGCATCAGCAGCGACGACGTCCCGAAGTTCGACATCGGCACCGAGTTGCGCGCGAGTGACTGCCGCCCGGAGGGCGTGAGCTGCTTCGGCGAGTTCGGGTCGCCCTTGAGAAGGTGGCCCTCGCTCGTGACGAGAACCGTCATTCGACGTTACCTCCCGGCCTGGCCGGGGGCCGGTTGCTCGCGCCCGCGTTCGCGTCCCGCTCCGGTAGCCGCTGCACCATCACGACGTGCCGCCTCGGGATCTCGAACGTGCCGGAGACGGGCTGCTCGCCGTCGCCCAGCAGCTTCGCGGAGTCCAGGTAGACGTACCGCAGGCCACGACGTCCGTAGCCGCGCAGCGAGTCGCCCTGCGACGTGGTGACGACGACGTCTCCCAGCCTGCGCGCGCGGACCCTGTCGGTTGTGGCGAGCCCGATGCTGACGAGCAGCAGGGCGAGGAGGATGAGGTCGATCACAGTGCCTCGATTCGGTGGTTGAACTTGGGCGGCTGCGGCGCAGTCGCGACGCGGCGGGCCATTGCGGTTGCGATCGCGCAGTCGATGTACTCGACGTCGTCGCCGTCCTGGTGGCCGTGCTTGCGCTGGCCGCGGTTCTCGATCGGGGCGTCGAAGCGCCACCGCTCGCCCTTCACGGTCTTGGCGCGGGCGGCGAGGATCTGGTCGGTCAGCTCGTCGTCGCAGGGGTGCTCGACCTCCCGCTCGCCGATCGCGCCCGCGAGGCCCATCGAGGCGTCGGCCATCGGCGACGGGTCTTGGCTGTGCTCGATGACCTTGAGCCCGTGGTCGCGCTCGAGGTCGGTCGCCACCGCCTCGCCGTCAGCGTTGCGGTCGAAGACGACGCCGAGGATCTCGAAGCCGGCCTCCTTGAACGCGACGACGGCGGCGATCACGTCCTCGCGCGGGGTGCGCGTGCCGTCCCGCGGCGGGATCAGCACGGTCGGCTTGCCGATCCTCACGCGCTTGTACCGCCACCAGCCCTTGCGGCCCTTGATGTCGAGCTTCTCGCGGTCGTGCGGCTCGATCGGTACGACGGCTGTCGTGTCCCACACCCAGCCGATGTCGAGGCCGATGTAAATGCCGGCGCCGGGCGTCAGCGTCAGGCCCTCGACACCGCAGCGCCGCCAGTTGAGCGGGCTCACCGCGGCGTCCTCGCCGTGCATCCAGACGCCGCAGGCGAAGCGTGCCCACCGCGAGCTGGTCATCGACGGCGACCGCTTGCGGCCGCGGAGCTTCTGAAGGGTGTTGTTCGAGAGCGGGTTGACCTCCTTGACGAGCTTCAGATCCTCAAGATCGTCGGCGTCGTCAAGCGCCCACTCGTGCAGGCAAAAGTCGCGGGTGCGGACGGTCGCGTACTTGCCTTCGCGCCTGAAGCCGCGCATCCGGTGGGCGTCGCGACGGATGCGACCGAGCGCCGACTTGTGCGACTCGCCCGCGGTCGAGATCGTGATGATCTGCCCGTCGCGCGGGCCGAGGCCGTCAGCGAGGACGCCGTAAAGCGCGCCGTTGTCCTTGTGGCGATGCAGCTCGTCGACCAGGGCGAGGGTCGGGATGACGCCGTCGCCGGTGTCCTTGTCGCCGGAGATGACGCGAACGAAGCCCGAGTCGCGGCGGCTGCGGATCTCCTTGCTGCCCTTGCGGAGCAGGACGCGCTTTCGGAGCGCGGCGGCCTGCGGGAGCAGCTTGCCGTTCTTGCCCTTGCGCTCGACGAAGCCGCACGCCTGGTCGTAGAGGATGCGCGCTTGCGGCACCGCCGACGCCGCGATGTAGCACGCGGCGTCCGGCGTGTAGATCAGGTGGTAGAGCGCGAGCGCCGCGAGCAGCGTCGTCTTGCCGTTCTTCTTTGGCAGCAGGACGAGCGTCTCGGTGACGCCGTTGAAGTACGCCTCGAGGATCGTCCGTTGGAACGGCTCAAGGCGGAACGCCTTGCCGTTGTCGAGGACGAGGAACTTCTTGCAGAACGCCTCGAAGTGGTCGAGCGTGCCCGGCACGAGGTTGCGCTTCTGGCGACGGGCCTTCGGCGCGGCGGCGGCGAGCAGCCAGCCGAACAGCAGGAGGTGGATGCGGAGGGTCAGGAAGCGCGGCCGGCGGCGGCTACAGCTTGAAGTCGTCGTCCCCCTCGTCGTCGTCGATGCCATGCGCCCTCCGAGATGCCGGTGTGAGTACGAGCACCTCCGCGAGCGCGCGGGCCTCGCGCTCGTAGTCGCGCGCCAGGCTGGCCCCTGGGTGCGCGAAGACGCGGCCGCTTTCCGGGTGCGTGGTGAACCCGACGCGCTCGGCCTCCACGCGGTACGTGTGCGCAAGTCGCAGGTAGTTCACGTAGTGCTCAAGCCGCGGGCGCAGCTCGGGCGTCCAGGTCTTCTGGTCCTTGAGGATCTTGAGCGTCGACTTCCAGAGTTCGAGCCACTCCGGGTTGCCGGCCTGCTGCTCCTCGATCAAGACATCCGGCGGGATCTCAGCGGGAGGCGTTCGGGGCATTTTCGGTACCTCGCGGGGTGCAGCCGGGAGGCGCCAGCGCGTGCGTATGTGCGCGCGTCAGAGACTATGTGCCGGCTGAAAAGGTTTGGCGGGAACTATTTTTCACAGCGAGGGGGGCGCCAGCGTCCAATGGCTCTGGACCCGTGATGAGACGACCCCCCTCCCCCCGTCGCCGTCTGAGGCTCCAGCGGCTCTACGGGCCTTACAACGCCCCTGACAGGCGCTAGGCGGACAGCGGATCGGCTCTAGCCGATGGCGTAGATCAGCACGTCGACCACCAGGCCGCCCTGCTCGATCGTCAGCACCATCTCGGTGCCGATGGCTGCGAAGTCCTCGCCGGTGGGCCGGTCGGCGAGCGTGGCCCGGTCGAAGAGATCCTTGTCGATGGTCAGCGTCGGGGCCATCCCGCTGAGCCCGGTGTCGAGCGTGCAGCACCATGCCGATCCGGTCAGGCCGAACCGTCCGCCTGCACGCTTGACCGACTTGAGCTGCCCGGCGTAGCTCGCAACGTCGCGCTCGGCTAGCGCGGTGCGCTGCTTGACCGTCACCTCGACCATGCAGCCCTCATGGTCACGCAGCGTGTCGAGCGCACTATCGAAGGTCATCGGCGCGGCAGCGTTGGTCGTCATCGTCTACCTCCCGGTCGGCGAGTGCCAGTGAGATCGGAGAGCGTCAGTGTCGCCCTGGACTCGCGCAGTGCCGCAGCATTGCGCTGAAGCCGTGCGCCCAGCTCCAGCGGCCGGTACGCCAGCCTGCGCTACTCGCCTGATGCCCTTCGCGAAGGTAGCCGCGTCCATGCCGACCATCCTATGCCAGCTTCCAGTTGGTCAGGGTCGCGCGCAGCTCAGCTGCGTCGGTCGCGTGGGTGAAGCGCTCGAAGCCCTCGCGCAACGGGTCGATCGCCTCGTAGTCGCGGTACATCGAAGCGAGCTTGCCCTTCGGTACGCGGTCGCCCTCCGGGCGGGCGGCGTTGCGCTCGAGTACCTGCTCCCACGTCAGCGGGAAGATGACGAGGCTGATCGGCGCGCGGCAGCGTTGGGCGTAGCGCTTGAGGCTGGCGCGCGCGGCTGCGCTGATCGCCGTCGAGTCGAAGAGGACGACAGCGGCCGAGAACTCCAGCGCGTCGCGGGTCTGGTCGTAGGCCAGGTTGAAGGCGTCCCGCGTGACGCGCTGGTCGCGTGGGCCAGTGCCGACGATCGCGCGGCACGCATCGACCGAGATGTGGATCACGCGGCCGGCGATGTTCTGCTCGGCGGCGGTCGACTTGCCAGAGCCCGGCATCCCGCATAGAGCGACGAGCGCCGGGCGCGGCGGTGTCAGCATCGACGGTCGAGGGTGACGGACGGGACCGGCGTGCTCGCAGCGGCGGCACGGGCAGCCCTCGCGAGCGCGGCCTGCTCCGGGGCGGTCGTGCGAGCGGCACGCGCGACTTGTGCCATCCCCTCAGTGAGAGTGGCGCCCTGTCGGTTCGGGGCCTCCTGTCGGATCGTCTTGTTCATGCACTCGCTCCCTTCGATCGGTTGCAGCTCGCATGGGTGAGTCGCAGGTTCCACTCGTCGTCGGTACCGCCAGCGCCGAGAGGCGTGATGTGGTCGACGTCGATCGCGTCCGCCAGGCCGATGCGCTTCTCGCAGAGCGGACAGTCGACGCCGCCCGCGAGCGCGCTCTCGATCATCCGGGCGCGGCGATCCTTGTGCCGGCGCTGCGACGTGGCCCGGCTCGACGGGCTGCGCTTCGCCGGGTGAAGCTCGCAGCGCGACCCGTTCGACGGGGCGCCACACACGGTGCAGGCACGTTGCATCAGCTACTCCTCGCCAGGGCAGTCGTCGGAGCCATGCTCGGTCAGGCAGCGTGGGCACTCGGCCCGGTCGTGCGCCAGGCCGTCGATGTCAACGGTCGCAAGCGACTCGTTGCCGGCGTACTCCCAGCCCATGCGAGCGCGGCGGGCGAACAGCTCAAGGTGTGGGCCGGGCGAGACGCGCTCGACCATGTCGAGGAACGCCTCCGGTTTCTGCGAGTGCCGACGCTGACGGGGCCAGTGGAACGCGCTCTGGCCGACCTGCTCGTTAGCGGCCAGCGATCCGCGCCTGGCGAAGAGGACGAACTCCGTCGAGATGCGGTAGGTGCCGCCGAGGCCCGAGCCGGTGATCGGCTTGCACCACGTCAGCAGCGTCGAGGGCTTGAAGCCCCACGCTCGAGCGACGCGATAGGCGTCCTCGACATAGCGGTTGATCGTCCAGAGGTAGAGGTGCGAGTCGGGCGCCGCCCAGTGCCGCACGTTCAGCGCGGCGATCTCGTCAACGCTCAACGTCGGGTACGGCAGCGGCCGAGAGTCGCCGCCCTTCCATCCGTTGCCGCCCTTGATCGTCCAAGGCGGATCGGCCACAACGCATCGGAACAGCATTCGTCGCCTCCACCGTCGAGATGGAGCCCGACCCCTGACGGACCAGAAGCGCGGCCTCTCCCAAGGCCGAGAAGGTAAGACCGCGAGAGCCGATCCCCGCGGTGGCCAGTCGCTACCCGGCGCTTGTATCCCAGTCGCCTGCGGCTAGCTTCAGGCGAGGGGCCGAACGCAGAGGAAGGTCGACCCGCCGAGGCGGTCGCTTCTTGCGCGGCAGCCGGGCGCGTCCCGGCACGTTGAAGTTCTGCCGCCGACCACGCAGCACCGGCCCAGGAAGCAGAAAGCCGCTCAGACCCGTGCTGGGGGAGCGGCCGAGGAACTGCGGGCGTAGTTCGCCCAGGGCATGAAGGTACGGAATCGTGCGGATGGAAGACCGAGATCAGGCCCCAGGGCCACGGCTGCGAGCCGCCCACGCCGCTATCCGACGCGCAATCTCGGCCTGCGACCAGTAGGCGACGAACTCGCGACGGAAGTGCGGGTTGCGCCAAAGGACCGCCGCGCTGAACCCGGCGAGCAACAGGACAAAGGCGACGCCGACGATGTCAGGCATTCTCAAACTTCCGGTAGGTGACGATGGCGGTCCAGTAGTCGTCCCCGGAGACTTCCTGCATCGCGGCGTGCGACACCGACAGGATCTCGAAGCCGTCCTTCTCCAGCTTGCGGATCTCCGTGTCGACGGAGTTCTCCAAGGCGATGATGCCGCTGCCGGCCGCGACGTCGAGGACAGTAGTGCCGGTGATGTGAGGAGAGGGTGATTCGTCGTCAGCCATGCTCGAATCCTATGACCGATAGCGGCGCGCTCGCAGGCCGTCGCGCTCGTCGAGTTCGTTCTCCCACGGGAACACGCGCTTGACCTTGCGGTGTTCGCTGTCATGGGCGCGCTGGTCCGCGCAGCGCTTGCACTGGCAGGTGTAGAGACCCGTGCAACGGCGAGGACGGCGCCGCCGGCTCACGCCGCCTTGCCCTTCTTCAGCCAATCGCTGATCGTCGACTTCGGGCGCCCGACCGCGCGAGCGACTTCGTCTAGCGAATATCCCTCGGCGCGTAGCGACGCCGCGTAGGACCGATCGTCTTCCATTCCCTCCTGTAGCCGACCCGTCTCAGGGTGGCGTCGGGCAAGGCGTCGGGTGGAACGAACCGAAGCCTCGCCACACCAGCCGCCCGCCTCCGACTCGATCGACGCGACCTCGACCGGGTGCAGGCCCTCGTACTCGTCGATGATCCGCGCGTCGCGCTTCAGCACGTCGTCGGGCGAGATCTTCACGGTGTCGCCCGCGAGCGTGCCACCGGCGACGCGGCCAAGGTGCGGCCTGGCCCGCTTGTCGGCCCGGACCTCGTACTCGGCCACCAGGCGCAGCCGCTCCACCCCGTTCGGAGCGTCGTTCCATCGCTCGAGGAAGCACGTCAGCAGCGGGTCGCGGTCGGGATGGAAGCGGCCCGGCTTGCGGTCCAGCACCGCGCCTTTCGGCGGCTTGCTCTCCTGCTTGCCGTGCGACGTGCGCGGCTCGATGGACAGCGACTCGCCCTCCATCAGCATCCGAAGACGGCCGACGAGCTTGTCGTAGCGGAGGGCGAACTGATCGGCCGGCGACTCAGACACGTCCGCTGGCGCCTTTCTCGCGCGGGTCCAGGGCCGCGTCCACGATCGACTGCAGCGTGTCCGGGTCGAGATCCCCGCCCGTGTCGATCCGATAGCGGATGTTCGACAGCGCCTTCCGATACCGCTTCGCCTCGTTGCGCAGGCGGGTGTTCTCGGTCTTCGAGCCGGCCGACTCCAGGGCGCGGACCTCAGCGCGCAGCCGCTCGCACTTGTCGCGTGTGAGACGCAGCTCCGACCTCATGGGCGGCACCTACGCAGCGTCGGGGCAATCCGGCGGCAACGACGACACTCGTACTGCGTCGTCGCCAGGCCAAAGCCGATCGCGCGCAGGTTCACCCGCCGCCAGTCGTGCGCGAGCCAGGCGCGAAGCCACCTCATAGCCGCTGCGCCGCCGTGTAGACGATCTCGCCCTCGCGAATGCCGGCCCGCATCAGCTCGTCTTCGTCGTCGAGATCCTCAAGCGCCTTGTCGATCGTGTCGAGGTCCAGCCCCAGGCGCTCGGCCAACTCGGAGCGCGTCGAGGCCTTGAAGCCGATCGCCTCGAGTATCCGGCCAGGCGCAGTCCCCGGCTCCTTGAGGCCGGCCACCATCGACTTCTGTAGCTGCCGAGCTGCGTCCCTCTCCTCCTTCGTCGGCGGCTCGACCGGGATGTCCGACGAGAGCGGCCCGGTCGGCGTCTCACGGCGCGGTGCCGGTGGGGCTGGCGGCGGCTCCGGGGGCGGGGCCGGTGCTGGGGCGGGTCGGTCGCGCTTGAGGCGGTACTTGCGTCCGCCGGTCGGCTGGCCGTTGCTCTCTAGCTTGCCCTCCTTGGTGAGCAGCCTCGTCATCTTCCCGATGTGATCTAGCGAAACGGCGGGGAGCAAGGCGTGGAGATCGGAGCGGCCGAACCACTCGTCAGGCCGAGCCTCGAAGACCTCCACGATCTGCACGCGCGCGGCCGGCGGCTTTGGTCCCGCCGGCGCCTGCTCCGTTGGCTTGCGGGTCGTGGGAGCCGGCGACTTCTTCGCGGCCGGCTTCGCCTTCCGCCGAACGGGTGCCGGCCGTTGCTCCATCATCGGCAGCTCGTGCCCAAGCTCGCCCAGCTCGCGAGCGGCCTCCTCGATCATCGCGAGGAGGTCCGCGACGAGAGCGTGCTTCTTGCGCTGGTCGGCGACGGCGGCGAGGTCGATCATGCCGCGCTCCCAACCGCACCGACTGGCATCGGGGACTCGAAGCGGAGCCGGTTCGGCACGAAACGCAGCGGCGCCTTGCCGCGCATCCCGCCGCGGGCCTTCGCCACGCGCAGGATCGCGTTGGTCGACGGCTCGCCCCGCTCGTCTTCGTCCTCCTCCAGGTAGATGAAGACGAAGTTGTTGGACTTGGCGTAGATCTGGCCCGACTGGCGGATGTCGCTCTGCCCCGGCAGCGGCGGGTACTCGAGGCCCTTGTTGCGGTGCTCGCTCAAGTGCTGGCAGGCGATGACGTGGCACGACGACAGGCGCGTGGCGTCGGTGAGGATCTGCATGTGCTTGTCGACCTCCTTCGTCTCGTGGGAGTTCGGCAGGCCGTTCAAGAGGTCGATCACGACCACGTCCCAGCGCTCGCGTTGCATCTCGTAGGCGATCTCGCTCGCCGACATGCCCGACGCCTCGATCAGCACGAAGTCGTCGCCGAGTGTCGTGACCGCCTGGTTGATCCGGTTGCGGTCGTCGTCGGTGAGCGCCCGCCCGCCCTCGAGCAACCGCATGTACGGCACGTTGGCGAGGTTGGCGATCGTGCGCGCGTCCAGCTCCCACGCCTCCATCTCGTTCGTGAACAGCGCGCACTTGGCCCCCTGGCCCGCGGCGAACCGAAGGATCTGCGACGCGGCGACCGACTTGCCGTGGCCGGGCCAGCCGCCGAGGCCGGTGAACTGGCCGGGACGTAGCCCGCCGCCGAGCATCCGGTCGAGGTCGGTGATGCCCGTTCGCCACCTCTTGCCGGTGCCGGCGACGAGATCCTTCACCGCCTTCTGACGCTCGGCCTTCGACCGGCGCCGCACTGCTGCCTCGGAGGCAGTCGCGATTTGCGCCTCGGCCTGCGCCATCGCCTCGGCGTTGTCCGCCGCCGCGGCAGCCATCAGGTCGCGAGCGCCGTGGAACTTCGCCCGAGCGACGGCGAGCTGCTTGAGCTTCCGGGCGTACCCGGCGATCTCCTCGGGCAGCGGCATAGTGCCCTGCGCCATCAGCGAGCCGATGAACGCAGTCGCGTTGCCGGCCGGCGCGCGATCGTCGCCGAGCTCACTCGCGACCAGCACGGCATCGGCTCGGTCGCCGCGTGTCGCGACCTCGACCATCGCCTCAAAGACGGCGCGGTGGGCCGGACGGTCGAAGGTCTCGGGCCGGATGCGCTCGACGCCGAAGAGGTCGGAGAGAACCTGCTGCGGCGACGACAGGATCGTGCCGAGCAGCGCCGCCTCGATGGCGTGGTCAGCCGGCGCGGTCGTAGCGTTCATTTCATCTGCTCCTCGAGTCGTTGCTTGGTTCGGTCGATGCCGGCGCGCGCACCCTTGCCGCCGATGTAGTCGGGCTTGCCGCTGATCCAGTTGCGGTAGAAGGCGACCCAGTCCTTGCGGTGGGTCTGGTTGGCGCCGTTGCCGAACAGCGCCCAATGCTCGACCGAGTCGATGTGGCTCAAGTGGTCGCGGCGCGGGAACTTCGTCAGCACGTTCGCCACGGCGGCGAGTCGGACGACGTTGCCGCCCTTCTGCTCGACGATCTTGTCGAGCCCTGCCTTCACCTTCGCCACGATCGGCTTCAGCTCGTCAGGGAAGTCGGCAGGCAGTTCGTCGGCGGGCGCGGGCGCGCGTGATGATCTAGCCGTAGAGGGCTGTTTAGAGCTTGAGTTTGAGTATTGGTCCCCCCCGGAACCGGGGGGAGACCCTTCAGGGGGGGTATCTGACTTTGGCTCTACAGCGCGGGTTTCAGCGACGACGACCGGCCACAGTGGCTCCTTGCCTTTCGGGGCGTCGTGGAGCCACGGCGTGTCGGCGTACTCCTCGACGAAGCGCTGCCGCATCGGGTGATCGACCTCGAAGCGCCTGACGGTCTTGGCGATGTTCGTCGCCATCCCGCCGTTCCTCCAGCCCTTCTTGACCTTGTGCCGGCACCAGAGCCACTCACGCTCGTAGACGGCCAGGCCGCTCGCGTCTAGCTCGGCGAGTGCCTTCGTGACCTTGGCCGCCGTGAGGCCCGTCGAGAAGGCGATCTTGTCGAGCGCACAGCGCGTGAAGCCCGCGTGGTCGACGGACGGGTTGTGCTTCGACCAGATGTAGAGCCAGCGCGCCTCGGCGCCCACGCCGCAGAAGACGGGATCGTCGAACAGGTCGCTGTTGAAGCTGTCCTCGCGGCCCGGCATCAGCTCGACCCCCGAGACTGCGTCACGCGGGACCGCCGATCTCGGCGAGGACGGTCTCGATGGTCAACTGCACCGGACCCCCCCCCGTCGATTTCCGAACCTTCGGCGCCGCCGGTCAGCTCGGCGAGGCGGGCTTCCAGTTCGGGGATCGCGTCACGGCGCTCGCGGGCGTGCTCGAGCTGCTCCTCGACGACGCACTGCTCACACGACGGCGTCCGGTAGCGCCAGTCCGCGACCGGCCCGATGTCCGTCGTCGCCGGGCGCTTCTCGCAGCGCGGGCACAGCCCGTCTGCGCGGAACGGCGTAGGAAGCCCGCCGCTCATGCCACCCCTCCTGGGCGGCGGCGGGCCTGAAGATCACTACATCTTGGTCAGATCCCAGCCGGTTCGAAAGCGTTTCATGCCAGCTCCATTCGGCAAATGTCGCGGCGATCCTCAGTCATGCAACCAGTTCGCCAACGAAAAGGGACCGCACGATGGCGGCCCCTTCGCAAACTGCCGGGTGAGTCGAGCTACTTGAGCTCTGCCTCGCCGCCGGCCTCCTTGAGCTCTGCCAGGAGCTTCTCGGCCTCGTCGCGCTCGATGCCCTCCTTGATCGGCTTGGGGGCCTCGTCGACGAGCGCCTTGGCCTCCTTGAGGCCGAGGCCGGTCGCGGCGCGCACGACCTTGATCACCTGGATCTTCTTGTCGCCGGCCGCGGTCAGGACGACGTCGACGGTGCTCGACTCCTCCTCGGCCGCCGCCTCGCCACCGCCGCCACCGGCGGCCGGGGCCGCCGCGGCGACCGCGGCGGCGGAGACGCCGAACGCCTCCTCCAGCGCCTTGATCCGCTCAGACAGCTCGAGCACAGAGATGCCCTTGAGCTCCTCGATCCACTTCTCGGTAGTTGCTGCAGCCATCTCTAGCTCTCCTTGTCCTCGCCCTCGGCGGGCGTGTCGTCTTGATCGGCGGCCTCGGCAGCTGGCGCCTCGGCCTCCTCAGTTGTCTCGGGCTCCTCGGCGGGGGCGGCTGCCTCCGGCTCCGGGGCAGGCTCGGGCTCGGGAGCGTCGCCGCCCACGAGACCCTGCTCGGCGATCTGGCCGAGCTGGACCGCGAGGCCCTGAATCAGTTGGTTGAGCGTCCGCGCCAGGCCACCGATCGGGTAGGCCAGGACGCCGACGAGCTGCTGGTTGAGCGCGTCGCGCGAAGGCAGCTTGGAGATCGCGATGATCTCGTCCGCCGTCACCTCGGCGCCGTCCATCGTGCCGCCCTTGAACTCGAGCAGCTCGTACTCCTTGCGGAACGCGGCGAGCGCCTTGGCGGCCATCGCCGCGTCGCCGCGGACGAAGGTGAACGCGGTCGGACCGTCGAGGAACGCCTTGAGGTCCTCGGCGCCGGCCTTGTCGGCCGCGCGCTCGGTGAGCGTGTTCTTGACGATCCGCAGACTGGCGTCGGCCTCGCGCAGCTTGGCGCGCAGCTCGGCCGCCTGCGAAACGGTGATCCCGCGGTAGTCGAGGGCGAAGATCGCCTGCGACTCCTGGATCTGCTCGGCCACCTGATCGATGACCGCTGA
>Ga0190272_10000161_pt1 | contig 42040 bp, 39 predicted proteins | sample Popmic504T_FD_133746 | JGI IMG/M metagenome (GOLD analysis project Ga0190272, IMG submission 133746) | Populus adjacent soil microbial communities from riparian zone of Shoshone River, Wyoming, USA - 504 T | ecosystem: Environmental > Terrestrial > Soil > Riparian zone | place: USA: Wyoming...
AGGCTGTGTTTGAGTTATGACCTCAAACATCTCAATCGTCTGAACGATCTGACTATGCTCCTCCTCTGATAACGTGTGTTCCAGCACGGCGTCCCCATAAAAGCTAGAACCATGCCCCCGTGAAGCCCGCCTCCCGGCAAAGCGCCTAAAAGATGGAGAGCCCATCGCTTTCCGCTCTCCCTCCGCGCCAGGGGTGCTTTCTGAACAGCGTTTTTGTCTTCCGTTGCAGCCCGTGATTCTTTATAAATTTGCCGACGCTGTTCCCCGCCAGTCTCGTGCTCTCCGAACCTCCCTACAAACAACCCTACGGCTTTACGCTGATCGAACTCGTTGGCGTTATCGCGATAATCATCGCGTTAACCGCACTGCTCGTCCCGGCCTTCACCAGCCTCAAAGGCGCGGGAGATATTAACCAGGCCGCTCACACCATTGCCGGCGTATTCGAACAGGCTCGGACGTATGCCCTGGCAAATAACACTTACGTCTGGGTCGGATTATACGAAGAAAATACAACAGCGGCGGCACCCACCAACACCACGCCACCGTACCCGGGAAAAGGGCGGGTTCTTCTCGCGGTGGTGGCCGCCAACGACGGCACGACAAGTTGTCAGGATCCCGCCTCCAGCACGGGCAATCGGATCCCGCTCATCTCAAGCCAAATCACTCAGGTCGGCACGCTGGTGAAGATAGAAAATATTCACGTCACGGATATCGGCCCTCCGCCGTCTCTGGCTTCCTCTCCCGCCCCGAATCCCAATTCGATCGCGGGCAGGCCGGATTTCCCATATACCTCCGGCAGTCCAGCCTTCGATTACCAAAACCGCATTAGCAGCGACGATAACCACAGCTCGTTCAATCAAACGCTGTATCCCTTTATCGCACAGGGTTACGTGTTCCATAAAACCGTTCGTTTTAGCCCCCGCGGAGAGGCCAGCATCAATGGCACCTACCTCTTAAGGCGCGTTGCCGAGATGGGGTTGAAGCCCACACATGGAGATGTCGTCGATCTTCGCAGCGCCAACGTGGTCGCCATCCAGTTCAGCGGGGTGACGGGCAAGTGCAAGATCTATCGCCAATGAAAACCCTAGCGGTCCATCGTTGCAGCTTTTCACTGGTTGAGGTGACGCTCGCGTTGGGTGTAGCGTCGGTTTGCCTGATTGCCATTTTCAGCCTTCTCCCAGTCGGCTTGCGAACAAACCAGAATGCTATTCAGCAGGTTGCCGCCAGCGATATTCTGGGGGCGGTCATGGCGGATTTGCGTGCGACCCCAACGACCACGCCCCTCGGAGGACCGGCCGCGTCGCACCAGTTCGCGATCAATATTCCGGCAAATCCCGTCAGCGCACCGACCACTTCAACCCTTTTCTTCAGCGGCGAAGGACAATTCTCAGCGTCCGTGAATTCGGAATCCCGACATCGCCTTACCATCACCTTCCTGCCAAATACAGGCTCGCGAGCCGCAACTCTCGCCCACCTGAAAATGACCTGGCCCGCAGCAGCGTCGCCGGTAAATGCAACCGGCTCGGTAGAGATGTTTCTGGGCCTGGATCGCAACTGAGTAGTCTCCAGTTATGCCAAGATCGAATGCGGCATTTACCCTCGTTGAAATGCTGGTCTCGATCGCGGTGCTGACCTTGATCGTCCTCTCTGTCGCCCGGCTGTTTGATAACGCCGCGATGCTAACCACAGCTGGCAGCAAACGGATGGAGACCGACGGTCAGGCGCGACCGTTACTGGATCGACTAGCGATTGACTTCGCTCGAATGCTTCAGAGGACCGACGTTGATTATTATGTCAAGACGCCGGCTAACCTTCAACCCGGCAACGATCAGATCGCGTTCTATAGCGAAGTCCCGGGCTATTATCCGTCCAGCGGTTCACAGAGTCCGATTTCGCTCGTGAGCTATCGAATCAACGCGCAGTTCAAGATGGAGCGGCTTGGAAAAGGATTACTGTGGAATGGAGTTTCGTCCGGCAGCACGCCGATAATCTTCTTGCCGCTAACTATCGCAGCCACCTGGCCGGCGTCTACAGATGCGGCCCCCGACTCAGACTACGAGATCGCAGCCGCCAACGTTTTTCGTCTGGAATATTTCTACTGGTTGACCAGCGGCAAGTTCTCTATCACCCCCTGGGACACGGAAAAAGGGCACGCCGCAATTAATGGAATGCAGGATGTCGCCGCGATCTCGATCGCAATCGCTGCGATTGATCCCAAAAGCAGAGTTCTACTCTCAGATACACAACTTGCGACGGTTAATGCGCGGCTGAACGACGTCGCTCTGTCGATAGGACCAGGAGTCTTGCTGACCCAATGGCAGGAAGCTCTAAACGCCGCAACCGACATGCCTCGCTCCGCAATGTCCGGAATCAGAATCTATCAGCGTTCTTTTCCGCTGCCAGGCAAGCTTTGAATGAATCGTCAGCAACAACCTAACGCCATCGAGCGTCGTAACGGTGCGGCGCTTGTCATCGTCCTCGCCTTCGTAGTTCTACTTGCAGGGCTAGTAACGGCGTATCTGGCGGGCGCGAGGACCGATCGACAACTAGCGCATGGCAGTTCCAGCCAAAGTAAGGTCGACCAGTTGGCCCGGAGCGCCCTAGGTATCGTCATCGGGGACCTCAAACAAGAAATCGTCAATGGATCCACCTCTACCACCGTCAACCACATTACTCTCTACACGCCGACGGCGGCTGCCAATATCCAGCCCCAGCGCAGCGGAGTGTCAGGCGGTGGGTCGGACTCAATTCCGAACCTGGTTCGCCGCAGTATCCAATCCGATCCGATAGCTCTGCCCGGAGTTGGAAGTCGCGCGTCTCCTCTTAGCTCGGCTCCTGTTCCCTCCTCATCACCGATGAGGACAAAGAAGGGTGAGATCAACCTGGCCCGTTGGAACAAACACTATCTCGTACCGCGTCCCAGTGGGATCTATCCAACGGACACAAGCCCCATCCCTGCCTTCATAGCTCCGGATTGGGTCTTCGTTAGCGAGCAAGGTCCGATCATTCTCTCTTCGCCGCGTTCGGTTCTTGGCCGGTACGCGTATGCAATTTACGATGAAGGCGGTTTGCTTGACGTAAACGTAGCGGGGTTTCCCCCCGCTAGCAGCGTTGCAACCCAGTTCGGACTCAAAGGCTTCTTGTCCTTTGCAGATCTTACCGTCACTGGCCTGTCTAACTCGGCCGTGAGCGATTTGGTGGGATGGCGGAACTACGCCTCAGCCAAGCCCACTGGCAGCTTTGGGAGCTTCGTCTTCAATGCCACGTCTGCCATCAACTACTTCGACTTCGTCCTGTCGAACTCCAACGGTTTTTTGGGCACTGGAGGTTTGGTCTGGATTGGAAGGACCGACCAAATGTTTACCTCCCGGCAATCGCTTATCGCGTATCGAACATCCACTGGCTTCTCCGCCGACACACTGCCACACCTTGGCACCTTTTCTCGCGACTCGAACCTTGCCACTTGGGGACCGGCGTCAACCCAACGCGTGATCGCCAATTTTATCCGTTCCGATGGGTCGATAGCCCGGCAAGGCGACCCGCTCTTTCGCCGATTCTTGCTTTCGAAGTTGGCCTGGGTAGGCCAAGACGGTCCCGTCCCGGCTTCGAAAGCGTCCGATATCCGCCGCGACTTTGGATTGGTTTGGAATGTTGATCATTGGGATTATTACGGCGCTAGTGGAGCAATGCTTGCCGAGGCGATTCCTGTGATTGACGGAACGCGGGAGCCAGATTTTTTTCAGCTCCTCGATTTTGCGAGACAGACGGTTAGTCCGCCACCAACCGTAGGCGAGATTCTATCGCTTGGGGCTTCAATCATCGACCAATTCGACAGCGGCGGAGGCGACGCTCCCACGATAATTGAGTATGCAGGACCTCCTGCTCCCAGCCCGGCTCCTCCAAATCCCCGGGCCTATGGCCGGGAAACTACGGTCCCTAGTCCCGCGCCCAGCCCGGCACCGATTGTCTTGAATCGGCCCCTCAGAAACCCTGGCGAGCTTGGATACGCGTACAAGAATTCGACGGTCACGCTCGACTTCTTCACTTCGAGCGGCGCTGATGCATCGTTGCTCGATCTCTTCACCATAAGCCCGGCAAACATGCGGGCCGGTGTCATCAACCTAAACACTCGCAACTCGGTGACCCTGGCTGCGATGATAGCGGGGACAATCAGGAATGAAGGATCGACGGCGGTCGTTTCCACCGCAAACGCCAAAAACGCTGCGCTCGACATCGTGGCGTCCACAAACCCAGCAACCGGGAGGCCCGCGCTGGGCCGCCATGAATTAGGCAGGCTCACCGCAGCCGTTCGAAGCAGCGCAACCGGCGCCGGAGAAGAAGCGCGAGAGCTCATTAGTCGATCGCTCACAGAGGTAACGCAGACGCGAACCTGGAATTTGATGATCGACCTGATTGCGCAGTGCGGTCGTTACCCATCATCGGCTACGAGCCTTGCCCAATTCGTGGTCGAAGGAGAAAAGCGTTATTGGCTGCACATTGCAATCGATCGCCACACCGGAGAGGTGATCGATCAGCAACTCGAGGCGGTCTACGAATAAGCACCAGCTCTTACCGGAAAGTTGAATACTTACTTACCGTCACCTTGTGATCTCCATGAGGAGATGTTTACCGATAACGGGCAGCAGCGTCTTATCATCAGCTGCGCCTCGAGTCAGGATCACTACGATTAGCTTTCTTCCACTGGGCAACTCGACGTAAGCGGCGTCGTGTCGCACTTCGCTCGTGTCGCCTTCTTTCGACCAAAGCCGCGATCCTTCCGGCAGTGATTCACCGAAAAAATCGCGCACCTGATTCTCGGTCACACGCGGAGGTGCGAGCGGGCGTTCGAGCAAAGTGAGCATGGCTTCGCTGGCTGCCAACGAGATGGCCTGCCGCCGGACAATCCAGAGAAAGAGCGAAGCAAAAGAGTTCGCACTCGCGCGGTTCCGGTTGATCGATTTCTCCCCCATGAGTTGTTTATCGCGCCCGAACGGACCAAAGCTCCATGGCTTGACCATGGCGCTAATGTCGTAACCGAGAGAAGCGAAGTGGCGGTTCAGTCGTCGCCGGCGATCAATGAACTCTTCGAGAGCCTTGCCCTCTAGTTCGGCGCCGCTCGTTGTCTCGGTAACGACATCGACCAGGAAGGCCGCGGCATCATTATCCGAGACTTGAATCATTTCGCGCAAGGCACGCTCGATCTCCGGTGTGACATGACCCCGGTGAAAAACCTCGACCATAAAGAAAAGCTTAACGAGAGAAGCGGGATAAAACGGAGCGTCGCCGTGATAATCGGCCCGGACGATACTCTCCGGCTTGGTCAGATCAATGACACTGATGGCGAGATGGTCAGCACTCAATTTCGGGAATTTTTTCAGGCTCGCGTCGACCACCCGACCCAGGGTGGCGTTGAGATCCTTATCCACCGGAACTGCGCGGAATTCGCGGTAGTCTCCGCGCGCGTTAACAAGTGCCGTCAAAAGGAGGCAGGTATGAATGACCCATTTCATTTCGAGCGCGCATCAATCTGCTTCTGCGCCCGCGTCAGGTTATCCTGGGCAATCGCAAGTCCCGGCTTCAGACGCAGCGCCGCGGAAAAATGCGGGAGGCTTTTTTCGGGTTGCCCCGTCATTAAAAGGAGGAGCCCGAGATTGTTGTGAACTTCGGCGCTTTCGGGCCTGAGGCGCACTGCCACCGTCAGTTGGGAGATTGCTTCTGAATGTTTGCCCCGACGGGCCAGGAGTTCCCCCAAGCGCACGCGGAGGTCAAAATCGTTTGGAGCAGCCTGCACCAATTCCTGGAGGGCCTCATCACTCTTTCCCTGATCCGCCAGGAGCCGACCGAGCTGCAAACGCGCCTGGGCGGAGTCTGGCCTCACCTTTAAGGCTCGCTGGTAATAGTCGATGGCTTCTGCCGTCTTGCCTTGCTGTGAAAGAGCCAGGGCCACATTCGCCAACGCATGGAAATAATCGGGTTTTATTCGAAGCGCTTCAGAGAAATGGCGAAAGGCTTCGTCCCGTTTTCCCTGTTGATTCAGGACAACCCCCAGCTGGTTTTGAATCAACGCGTTGTCGGAAGTGACCGACAAGGTCCGCACAAACAAGGTTTCACTGTCACGCCAGAAACGGACCTGAATCCAACTGAGTGAGCCGAAGCTGAGAAGTACAATCGCGGAGACTGTGGCGGTGGTAATGCGCCCAAGGCGCGACGCGATCGCAAGCTCTCCAAGACCGAACACGATCGCCGTAAAAAGGCCAATGGAGGGGACATAGTGGTAACGATCGGCCCACGCCAGACCGATCCCAATCCGCATCAGCCCGATCACTGGAATCAAGGCTCCAAGGAACCAGAGCCACCCCATAATGAGGCAGGGTCGCTTCGACGCTTGTCGAAACGCGATTACGGTGATGGACAGGATAAGGACGATGGCGCCAACGACCTGCCAAGTCGGAACCCCCTTGGGAGAAAACGGATAATAGACCCCCAACCCAGTGGGCCAGACGGTCAGGAGCAGGTACTTGGCATAGGAGACGAGCGCGTTAGATAAGCGCATGGAAAATGGCGGTTCAACAAATGGAATGGTGCCTCCAGCCGATTGCGCCAGGTACGTCATGACCATCGAACCCGCGACCAGGCAGAGGAGCGGCACCTTTTCGCGAATCAGTGGCACCCAGGCTTTTGCGAACCGCCCGATCCCATCCGTCGGCTGCCAGGCGAGGCGTTTGAGCGGCCAGTAATCTAATAAGAGCAAGACGAATGGCCACGTCACCAGCATCGGTTTCGACATCAGTCCCAGGGCCAACCAAAGCGCAACCAGCGCGTACCGCCGCCATGAAGGAGCTTCCGCATAGCGAGCGTAAGCCAGCAAGCTCAGTAACCCGAAGAAAGTCGACAAATTGTCTTTGCGTTCGACCGCCCACGCGACCGATTCGACGTGCAACGGATGCAGGGCGAAGAGGGCTGCCACGATTGCACTTCTCCAGCTGGCCCCGGTTAGTCGCTTTAGTAACAAGAAAACGAGCAGGGTATTCGAAACATGGATCAGTGCGCTTACGAGCAGGTGCCCACCTGCATTTAGGCCGAAGATCTGGCTATCCACCTGGTGCGAGAGCCAGGTGAGTGGATGCCAATTCGAATCGTGAAAAGTAGTGAAGGCCCACGCGATCCCTTTCAGGGTCAATCCCCCCGCCACCATCGCGTTGTTCTGGATGGAAAGATCGTCATCGAGCTTGATGAACTGATGACCGATCACCTGCCCGTAAACGGCGAGAGTGGCAACGGCCAACGCCGCCGCCATGATCAGCTCACGTCGGCCAAAGCTCCCTGGCGCCTGCGTGGGCGGAGCAACGCGTGGCCTCTCGTTCGGCCGATTATCTCGGCCGTCCACGGACGCTCGACGCCGTTTTTTCATTTCACCCGCTTTCCGAACCACACGGCTCAAGATATCTGGGGATTAGACAAATGAACGCAGATTTTCCTCCCACCACGAAGGCGATGCTGATGCCTGCAGCTGCGGAAGGCTAAACTGTCGTATCCGGTGTTTTCAGCAGCTTGATCGCGTCGCGCAGTTCGGCGGCGCGCTCGTAAAGTTCGCTCGCAATCGCCACTTCCATCTCACGCTGCATAATCTCGAGCTTCGAGAGCGGGCGTTTCGAGCTGACCTCTTCCAGCCACTCTTCCAGGAAAGCAAGCTCGGAGCTTTTCGTGGCCAGCTCGGGAAAATTTGATTGCTGGAAGAATTCCTGGATGGCGTCGCGTCCTCGCTCGATTTCCCGCATGGCGTCGCCAAACCGGCCCTCCCCCAGCAGGATCGAGGCTTTGGCCCGCGTGTTCATCATCAGCACGTAGGGACGAAATTGCTGGAAGCTCCAAATGACCTCGTCACGGTCGGCGTGCTCGGCCACGAAGGCGAAGAGGTCGAGGTTGCGCTGCGTGTCTCGAATCACGCCGGGGAAATCGTTGATTTGAAAAAGGCTCAGGTAACGGTGGTAGTACTGAATGCCTTCCTGCTGGAGCTCGTTGCACTGCTCGGGCGTAAGCTCGTAGGTCTCCCCCCGCGCCTCGGTGCGTTCGGCCCGGCGCTGATGATAAACAAGCAACGATTCGCAATTGTGCGGCCGCTGGCCATCGGGCCGGCCGGCAACTTCCATCTGAAGTATGCCAAGGTCGATCCGGAGCTGCAATTTTTCGCTGCCGTCCAGGCCGATAATCTTGCGCACTTTGATTGCGCCGGTTTCATGCGGCCAATCTTTTAGGAGCGAATTGAGATCAAGACTCATTATGTAAACAACGTCGGAACTCAGGCTCTCTTTGTCAATGGCGACCGACCGGCGATCGGAGGGCGGCGGCCGGCAGCACGAGGCCGCTCCCATATTTTAATTCGCCTAATCGCTCATTCGCTGATTCGGTAACTGTCGAAGTGGAACAGGAGATCGATTCGTTTATCCGTTTTCTCGCAACGGAGCGCGGTCTCTCGGATAACTATCAGCTCTCAACGCGTCGCTCCCTGACCGAGTTCGCGGACTGGTGTTCGACCGCGCGAAAAATCACGGCCGCGCGGGGGGTGACCCAGCCGCTGATCAGCGAATATCTTTCAACGCGGAAAAAGGGAGGGCTCTCCGCATCGTCAATCAAATTAGTAGTGGTGGCGTTGAAGATTTTTTTCCGGTTTCTGAGCAGGAAAAAAGGTGCGCTCGAACGTGACCCGACGGAGACGCTCACGTTGCCGCGGATCGAACGTTATCTGCCGGAGACGCTGAACGAGCTGCAAGTGGAACAGCTGATCGAGAGCATTGAGACAAAGCATCCTCTTGGGCTGCGTGATCGCGCGATCGTGGAGCTGCTCTATGCGAGCGGCTTGCGAATTTCCGAATTGGCCAACGCGCGCCTTGAGAACATGAATTTCGAGGAGCGCATCCTCCGCGTGACGGGCAAGGGAAACAAGACGCGTCTCGTGCCAGTGGGACGGAGGGCATGCGGCGCGCTCTCCTCCTATATCTCGACCGAACGGCCGAAGCTGGTGAAGCGCCGCAGTGGGAGCGAGATCTTTCTCTCCACCCGAGGGACAAAGCTCACGACCGTTCGCCTTTGGCAAATCGTGAAAGCCCGGGCGCGGCACTCGGCCCTGGAGATGAACATCTATCCGCACCTGCTCCGCCATAGTTTTGCGACGCACCTGCTCAGCAATGGCGCGGACCTGCGAATCATCCAGGAAATGCTCGGCCACGCGGACATTTCGACCACGCAGGTTTACACCCATGTCGACCAGCAAAGGTTGAAAGCCGTGCACCGGAAATTTCATCCCAGGGCTTGAAGGTAGAGATGGCGTGCTGCGCCGTCCGCGGGCCCGCCTCCGTGGAAAAATTCGCGACCCAGGCAGACCGCCGCTACAATGTCCGCCAATGAAACGATTTCAGCTGCTCGTCGTGGCGGCAGCCATCGCGGCGGGTTTGATTTGGTTGGGCTTCTACCGTTCCCACCACACGGCGAGCGCCGCTGTTACAGGATTTCTCCCAAAAGATACTCTCGCATTTATTCATTTGCCGGATTTTAACCGGTCGCGCGCGGAATTACATCAGACCGATCTCTATAAAATTTGGACGGAGCCGGCTGTTCAGGATTTTCTGAAGAAGCCACGCGAAAAATTTGCGGCGAACAATGGCCTTGGATCGACCATCCAGGAATGTGAATCCCTCCAGATGAAGGACGCGTTTCTCGCCGTGATCGCAATCGAACACAGCGCATGGAAAATCGTGGGCGGTTTCCGCTTCAAGGGAGATCCAGGGAACGCAGAGAAGATCGTGGCCAACTGGAAGGCACAATTGCTGGGAAACGCGCAAGATTTTAAACAGGAGGTTGTGAATTACCAGGGCCATCAGATTCAGGCTGACACCGCGGGCATCGTTCGCCTGTCTACCGTCCGCCACGGCCAATGGTTTCTGGTGGCGAACGATCCTGAGCAGTTGAAGCCGCTCCTGGATCGCCTGGATGGCCGCTTCCAAGACCACAGCTCCACCTTGGCGGAGGATGATGAATTTGCCGCCGCGTCGAAGCGCATGCCTTCGAGCTACGCGGCGCTCACTTTCGCCCGCGTTAATCAATTAGCCGGGAAACTGATGCCGCTTCCAGAGAAGCGAGCGGACGACTCACCCGATCGGAGCATGCCAATTCGCCAAATTCGTAGTGTATGCGCCACTACGTCTTTCGATGGCGGGAAAATTCGCGATGCTATTTTCGTCGGCATGCCGAACCTATTGGATGGGGTTACCCTGACGCGCGCGTCGCTCCCGGTTGCGACAAAAGACGCATTTCTCTACGCCGCCGGTTTGTTGAATGTCACCAACGCGGGCCCGCTTCCGGGTTCGCAGACTGCCGTGGGGTGGATGGCCGGCTTGCAGAAAATAACCAGCGCTCTTTCATCCCATGGCTTAACTCTTGAGGATTGGAACCGCGCTTTCGGGCCCGAATTCAGTTGGGTCGGCAATTGGCCCTCGAACTCTCACTGGCCGTCGATCTTCGCCTCCCTTCCAGTGAAAGATCACGCGCAGGCAAATAAGATCCTGACTGCGATGACGACGGCGAACACGAATTCCGCCGCCTGGACCCATCAGGAGAAGGATGGCGTGCAATATTTTTCCACGCGCACAGGCGGGCAGCTCTTCTCTTTTTCGCCCACGATCGGATTGTCGAACAGGATAGTGGTGGCGGGCGCGGACGCGGCATCGGTGGAAGCCGCGATGAAGCGAAGCTCGACTGGAAATTTTGAGCTGGCTGCTTCAAGAAACTTCGCGGAAGCCGAGCGAGCGGTTCCCACCGCCCAGCAAGCGTTTGCCTACATCGACCCCGCGCTAATCTACGCGCGGGTGGATGCGGCTCTGCGACCGATGCTTTTCATGAGCGCGGCCTTCTTGCCGGGAATTGCCGACACGGTCGACTTGAACAAACTGCCGCCCGCCGAAACCATCATAAAGCACCTCAGCCCGATTGTGATGTCGCAACGTTACGATGGCGACGGATACATTTCCGAGTCGGTGGGCCCCGTCACTGTCTACCAAACAATCGTCGGTGTGGGCGGACTCGGTGGAGCGGCGGCAGTGCTCTATCGCCAGAAAACTAGAGGTGCCACGCCGGGACCGGCCACTCCGACGATAGCGCCCCCGATTGACCCTGGCTCCTCGCCCTCGAGATCGCCTTTACCTGCATCAAGCCCAGATGATTCACCGGAATAAGGGGTAAAAGCCACGCCTTGGCACCGACTCGTTATTTTCGTCTATTTCCACCAAGCGGACGTCACGTAAGTATTTCGGCTGCAGGGATTAATCCACGTTGGGAGAATTCTGCTGCGTTACGGGCAAAACGTGGTATCATTTGCGCCTTATGGCTATTCTCAAGAAAAATGCTTTCTCGCGTCGAGTTCCCGATCTGGTGACCGAGGAATTGGTTGCGGTGCTTTCGCGGCGTGCATCGTTCGAATTCAAGCAACTTTTTGATATCGTGCATGAAAATCTGCGCGCCCGGAATGCAGCCAGTGGCGGTGAAGAGATGCTTCGCTTGCGAGCATATGAGAAGCTACAAAACCTGGTCGCGCGCGGTGCGGTCAGAAAGACGGGCAAGAAATACAAGGGCCTCCCGGCCGCGCTTGCAGCGGCAATCGCGCCTCAGAATGGACATATTCCAGCGGCAGCCGCCGCAGCTGCCAGCGCCAGAACGGCCGCCATTGCCAGGGCCGCCGCCGCCGCAAAGTAGACTCAAGCGTCGTTTCGCCGGCGCAGGTCCTGAGCCATCATGGTTCGCGATTATCTACCCTTGTTACTCCACATCGGGGTGGCAATCGGTTTTGCCGTGTCAGCGTTATTCGTCAGCGTCATCCTGGGAAAAGCGGGCCGGCGTACCCGGGTAAAAGATACCGCCTACGAATGCGGCATGGTGCCGGAGGGCGGAACGCAACCGCGCTTCAGCGTGAAATTTTACCTGGTCGCCATGCTCTTCATTCTTTTCGATCTCGAGATCGTGTTCATGTATCCGTGGGCCGTCGTTTACCGGGAGATGATCGTGGAAAGCAAGCTGGTCCTCTGGAGCATGCTCAGTTTTATTACAATCCTCATGGTGGGATACGTCTACGCGCTGAAAAAGGGAGCGCTCGACTGGAAAAAGTAGTCCTCCAACTCAGCGGTTTCCCGCTTGCCTGCCAGCCCCCCTCCGCCTAAAGCTTAGCCCCCATGGTACATCACATTGTCCTCTACAAGCTCAAACCCGAGGTTACGCCCGCCCGGGTCGAGGAAATGATGATGAACACCCGGATGCAGCTCCTGAAAATTCCCGAGGTGCTAAATATCAAATGCGGCAAACGCATCGATGCGGAACTTCCCTGGCCATTTTTTATCGCGATCGATTTTGAGTCGATGGATCGGTACGAAATCTTCCGAGAAGACCCGATTCATGTGAAATTCATGGAGGAAGTGATCAAGCCAAACACCGCCGACTTTCTTGCCCTCGACTTTGAGATGGATCCGGGAAAAGACGTGCGGTTTTCTTGATTTCGGATTGCGGATACGGGATTTCGGAAAGGCTTGCGGCGTATAGCCAAGGGAGCGACCCGATGTTTTGCTTTCCGGTATCCGGTTTCCGAAACCCGAAATCTTAAAGTGCGCCTCGGCTACCTCTATTCCCGTTATCCGGTCCTCTCGCAGACTTTTTGCGATATGGAGATGCTCGCGCTCGAACGGCAGGGGTTTGCTCTCACGGTCGGGTCGATTCATCCGCCGCTGACGAGCATCCGGCATCCGCATGCCGGCCGGCTGCAGGCGCCGGTCCATTACGCACCGCCGCCCGCGATCCTTACGCTGTGGGAGGAAAAAGCCCGAAAGGAGGCACGGTGGCCTCAGGCTCTGATTGATTTGCACAACCAGAAATATGGGAGCGTTGTCAAAGCGCCAACACGCGCGCGCAACGCCAGCTACTTCGCGGAACTCTTCCAGCGCCATCAAGTCGAGCATTTTCATGTTCACTTCGCCAACCGCGCCGCTCATAGCGCGCTTTTCCTGAAGGCGATGGCCAACATCCCATTCAGCATCACGGCGCACGGCCAGGATTTCATGGCCGATCTCGGCAATGACGATCTATTGCGCGAGATATGTGACGAAGCGCAATTTGTGGCGGTCGAGACGGAGTACAGCCGCGGCCTGATAGAGGCGCGGTGCCCAAACGCGGCGAGCAAGATTCATCGGGTCTATAACGGAATGGATCTCGGCAATTTTCTCGACCACGGCCCGAGCCTCTCGAACGCCGGGCCGGTGCAAATCTTGAGCGTCGGCCGGCTCGTTTCGTTCAAGGGGTTCGAATACCTGATCGAGGCGTGCGAGCAATTGCGCCAGCGCAGCATCCAGTTCCGGTGCGAAATCGTCGGCGACGGTCCGTTGCGAAAAATTCTGCAGCAGCACATCGACGAGCTGCGGTTGGGCTCTTTCATCACCCTGGCTGGCGCGCTGCCACAGGATTGCGTGCTCGAGAGGCTGCAAGGCTGCGATATCTTCGCTCTCGCCGCGACGACCGATGATCACAGCGCGAGCGACATTTTTCCGACTGTGATTCTGGAGGCCATGGCGTCCGCGCGGCCGGTGGTTTCCACCATGTTGGCCGGCATTCCCGAAGCGGTAGTCGACCAAGAGACGGGATTGCTCGTCCCAGCGGGGGAAAGCGGACTCTTCGCTGATGCGCTGGAAACACTCTGTCGAAATGAACCGTTGCGAACACGTTATGGCGCCGCTGGTCGTGCCCGCGTGGAACGACATTTCCAAATAGAGATAACGGTCCGTCCTCTCGTAAATTTACTAGGAAAGGGAATGCCCGCGGGGGCCACGGCTACCGGGATGTCCCAAAGTGTTCAGGACGCGCCTAGGATCGCCTACCTGATCGATCAGTGGCCGGACGCCGCGCTCCCCTGGCTCGAGACGGAGCTGTGTGAAGTCGCGAAGCGATCGTCGAAAGTGCAGCCATACGTGTGCGCATTCCAGATGGGAACGCGGCTGAGCCGGGATGCGAAACAGCTCGCGCTTCAGCTCGAATTTCTGCCGGACGCAATGGCGATAGAGGCCGAATGGCAGGCCAATCGCGAGCTTGTTCTCGCGCTGGAGGACGATCGTGCCAACGAATCGCATCGAGCGCCCGTGGATCTTTTTTTGCGGCAGGCCCGTTTTGCGCTCACCTTGCGGCGCATGTTTGCCCAGCGAAAAATTTGCCATGTCCACGCGACCAGCTCACGCGCGTTGATCTGTGGCGTGCTCCTGAAGAAAATGCTCGGTGTCAGCTTGAGCGCCTCTATCGAAGCAAAGCCGGGCATGCCTCGCGAAGCGATCGAGAACGCACTGAGCCATGCCATCGGCGGACGAATCGCGGACCAGAAGTTGAGCGAACAGATCGGGACCCCTTTCTTCTTTGACCGGGGGGCGTCGAACCAGCCTTTGGTGCGCGGTCTGCGCTGGTTGAGACCGGTGAGCCGGTTCGATTTGACGCGGCCGGCGTCGTTCTGGCAGGAATGGGTCAATCGGCTCGACCACTGGAGCGCCGCAACCTGACGCTCCTTTTCTGATGAACAAAAAGGCCATTCTCCTCGCGGGCGGCGCCGGCACCCGCCTTTATCCGCTGACCAAGATCGTCTGCAAACAACTGCTGCCCGTTTACGACAAGCCGATGATCTGTTATCCCCTGGCCACCTTGATGCTGGGCGGGCTGCGGGAAGTGCTTATCATTTCCACGCCGAAGGATTTGCCGATGCTGCAGGATTATCTGGGCGACGGCTCACGGCTCGGGATCCGGATCGAGTACGCGGCGCAACCAAAACCGGAAGGGATCGCGCAGGCGTTTCTGATTGGCGCCGACTTTCTCCGCGATTCGGGGGCGTCGCTCATCCTGGGCGACAACATTTTCTACGGAAAACTGGACTTCTACCGCGAAGCCCTCGCGATCGATCGGGGTGCGTGCATTTTCGGTTATCAGGTGCGAGATCCCGAACGTTATGGCGTGGTTGAGTTTGATGAAAAGGGCCGCGTCATTAGTCTCGAAGAAAAGCCGAAGGATCCGAAGAGTCACTTCGCGATTCCCGGACTTTACGTTTATGACGATCGCGTCGTCGAATTCTGCCGCGCGCTGCGGCCATCGGCGCGCGGCGAGCTGGAGATCACCGACCTTAATTCTGCTTATCTCAAGCAGAACGAGCTTCAGGTGAAGTTGTTAAGTCGCGGGATGGCGTGGCTGGACACGGGGACGCAAACCAGTTTGCTTGAAGCGGGAAATTACATCGCAACGATCGAACATCGACAGGGCTTAAAGATCGCCTGCCTGGAGGAAGTCGCGTTTCGCATGGGCTTCATCACCGAGGCGGAACTGGAGAGCATCGCCGATGGATTGCCAAAAGGTGAGTATCGCGAGTATCTCCGCCTCGTGTGCACGGAAGGGGCGGCCGAATAATCCCGAAAGAATCGACTACAGATCGGCTAATGACGGTCTGAAGCAGAAGGCGATAACCTATTTACTCTGGTTGCTCGCGGAAAAGGTGGTTCGCGTCGGCGAGGAGCTTGGTAATGGCATCCGCCGCCATCGCGTCGTAGTAACCTCGGATCGTGCCACGCCGATCCACCAGGACCACTCGTGTAGTATGGACCGGCATCCCCTGCTCTTCGCTTCCATCTGAAACCGCGAGCTTGAACCCATCTTGCAGGAGGGAATAAATCGCTTCGCGTTGACCGGTGAGAAAATTCCATCGCTCGGCCTGCGCTTTCAGTTTTTCAGCATAGGTATGCAACACCTCCGGCGTATCTCTTTCGGGATCGACGCTGAAAGAAACGAGTTGGACGTCGGTTTTTTCGAGGGGCTTCTGCAACTCGCTCATCCGGGTGCTGATGATGGGACAGGGACCCGGACAGTTGGTGAAAATGAAACCGGCGATCCAAATCTTACCGGCCAATTGACCCGAACCAAACGGTTGCGCCTCCTGATTCACGAGCTCGAATTGCGGCACGGTGCCGTAGGAAGATAGATGGCGGTTTTTCAGCTGGTGCACCTGCGTCTGCCGAAGCCAGAAAAGCAGGCCCGCGGTCACGATTGGAATGAGAACCAGGGTCGCTTTCCACGCGGTGGATTTTTTCCGCGTTACGGGTGTCAATGGCACGCTCGCGGTTTCCGATTTCATGCTTTGGTCAGGACGAGGGCAAGGAGGAGCAATGGGAGATAGACGATGGAGGCAAGGAAGAGCTTGCGCGCATCGGCCACCAGTTGCGTTCGCAGAAAGCGCATGGCGACGATGATAAATAAGGCGTTGAGGATTAGCTCGACGAAAACGTAGCTGGAATTGACGACACCGAGGAAAGCGGGAATCCCGCTGATAAGAAGGAGAACGATGCAAAAGAAAACGCTCTGGCTGGCGCTGCGTGTCCCGGTTTCGTCGTCCCTCGAAACCATTTGAAAATCAGCCCGCGCATAATCTTCCCGATACATCCAGGCGATCGCGAAAAAGTGGGGCATTTGCCAGAAGAAAAGGATGGCGAAGAGACTCCACGCGCCCGGATCCAGTCGTCCGCTCGCGGCAGCCCAGCCAATCATGGGCGGCAAGGCCCCCGGGATCGCGCCGACGAGCGTATTGGCAGTGCTGATGCGTTTTAGCGGCGTGTAGGCAAAGATGTAGATGAGGATCGTCGCGGCCGCGAAGGCGGCGCTCAGCCAGTTGCAGACGATCGCGAGATAACTGACCCCGGCGATTGCAAGCAAACTCCCGACAATAAGCGCGTTCCGTGGAAGCATTCGCCCGGCCGGAATTGGTCTCGTCTTTGTGCGCTGCATCAGTGCGTCGAGTCGGCGCTCCCACCATTGGTTCAGCGCCGCAGCGCCAGCGGCGGCCAGCGCAGTCCCGAAGACGGCATGGAAAAGCGCGCCGTAATTGATAGGGCCAGCCGAGCCCAAATAAAAGCCGACGGCCGTGGTGAGCAGGACCAGAAGCGTCAATCGTGCTTTGATCAGTTCCGCGAAATCCGAACCCAGACGCCGGTTTATTTCACGCTCGGTGCCCGCTAACTCAACGTTCACCGGAGGATTTGCGGCGGTTTTCATGACGCTTGCAGTTTTTCCGACGCGAGATAGTTGCGCTGGGCCGTCGCCTGTTTCGGGCTTTGCGAGAGCCGGAGGGAAACTCCGGAAATGGCGATACCCAAGCCCACCATAGTCGCGCCTATCGCAACGTGAGTCGTCGCAATGTCGGCCGCCTTATTGGTCCAGATAACCAAAGCGCCCAAGGTAATCTGAACGGCCAGGAGCAGGAACCACGCGTCGCACCATCTCGCGAGGGGGCTGCCGCGTAGTTCCGCCAACCGGCCCCGGAGCAAGCACGCGACGACCCCCGCGGCGATCAGGAGCGCGAGAAATCGGTGAGCCATTTGTAGCCAGATCTGACCAGGCGTGACCTCCGACAACGCGCGGGCGTTTCGCCAATCATTAATTTCTGCCAGTTTGGCTGGCGTCACCTCCGGGATAAACCTCCCGTAAGCCAGGGGAAAATCGAGGATCGCCAGATCGCGATGCTGGTGGCGCATCGTCGCGCCAAGTGCCAGCTGAAGATAGATGAGACTCGTGGTCACGATAGCCAGGCGCGCGAGATTTCGCGCGGCAAGACCGGAAAAGTCGCTCGCGGATATTCTCTGCCATAATCGCGAGGTGGCGAGCGCAATGACGATCAACATTCCAAAAAATCCCTGGGCAAGGCAGGCGTGAAAAATCCCGATCTCATCTTTTAGCAGCGTCACCCGCAACCCGCCGAGCACACCCTGCAAGATAACGATGACGAGGGCAGCATAACCGAGATGGCGGACCCAACGGCGAGGTTCCCCGCGCCAGAGCCAGACCGCGAGGATGATCGTGAGAAATCCAATCGCTGAAGCGATCAGCCGATGGAGGTGCTCGGAGAAAATTCCGCCGACCCATTTCGAGACGGGAAAAAGAAACATGTTGTAGCCAAAACTGTTCGGCCAATCCGGCACCGCAAGGCCAGCGCCCTTGCTGGTGACGTTCCCGCCGCTCCAGATGAGGACGAGGGTCGCGAAGGCGGCAAATAAGGCGAAACGATGCAGCCATGGAGTGGTCTGCGCTGATGACATTTCATTCACGCAGGGCAACTAGACCTCGCCGGAAACTGGTTCGCAAGGGGTGAGAAGTGGCAGATCGCTCGCTCGGACGCGCGAGGTCAATTAATCGGCCCCGAAGTTTTCGGAATTATGATAAGCGTCGCGAGACAGCGCGCCATTCACCTTGCGGTTACCACGATGGCGATAAGCTCAATGTCCCTGAGGACTCGCCGCAGGTGGAGGCGAGGGCGCTTGACCGCCGGGCGGGTCCCCCGCTTTAGGCGCACCGGGCGCCGGGACGCTTCCAGGTCCGGGACCGGGTGGCGGTTCACCGGGGGGTCGATCCGTGGGAGCCGGCGCCGTTTGGGTTCCGGCGAGTTCCGCCCGTTCCTTCAGCCAGGCCTGGTATTCGGCCGGTTCGTCCACGACGAGCATCCCTTTCATGCTGTAATGACCAAGGCCGCAGAGCTGGCCGCAAACCACTTCGAAGCTGCCGGTCTTGATCGGCTTGAACCACATCGGAATGATCTGGCCGGGAATGGCATCCTGCGCGATCCGCATGGGATGGACCGCGAAATTATGGATCACATCCTTTGAGGAAAGTTCGATGATAACCGGCCGATCGACCGGTACGTGCAATTCTCCGATTGTCACAATGTCGTCCTTCGCCGCGGGATCGGTTGAATCCAGTCCGACTGGATTTGAATTGGTCAGGAGCCCCATATCACGTCTGCCGAATTGACCATCCGGTCCGGGGAGATGGAAATTCCAGTTAAACTGCTGCCCCATGGCATGGACCACGATCGCGTCCTTGTCCTCGGGAAATTGATTTACTCGCTTGGCCCAAAGAGGGATCGCGAAACCGATGAGCAGGACGGCTTCGATCAGGACCACGGCAAATTCCAGATGCGTGGAAATGCCGCTCTTAACGCCCTCGTGATCCGCGACCGGATTGCGGCCTTTGCGGAAACGAATGAGAACGTAGATGAAATAGGCGGACCAACCGACGAAAAGCGCAGCCATGAACCAATGGCAGAACTCGATGATGTGATCGATCTGGTAGCCGTGCTCGGAAAAGTTGGGCGGCAGGCCAATTAGTTCGTTGAGAAGGGCGAGCCTATTCATATTTCTCAAGATCTTCGTCGGTCAATTCCTGGTGCGGTTCGAGCGGGGTGTTTGCGTGCCGATAAAGATGGAGACTGAAAGCCCCGACTCCGCCGAGGACAGACATGACGACCCCCATCAGGACCCAAATCGCGACGGCCATATGCTCCGTCGATTTGGAGCCCCGGGCGCCAAAGCAAACGGAGCAAGCGAGCACCTGTCCGGTTTGGGAGCCAAGAAAAAGCATCACAGCCAGGATAAACTTCGCCTTCATGTGATGATCCGAAGCCGTTTCATTTTCCGGTAGAACCAAACGCCGTAGATCATCAGGGCGATGGCCGCGACAAACGAACCAATTGCGCCAGCGAGATACACCGGTGCGCCGGCCACCAGATTGACTTTGATGCACCAGGCGCCCAGCCCGAGTGAAAGCAGGGTGCACACCGTGATGAAGAGGATGTGGAAGCCTTTCAGTGACATTTTATCGGACGATCGGGTCGTACCAGGCCAGGTAGGTGAGGAAGAACAGTCCGAGGACGAAGAAAGCCGTGAAGATCAGGATGCGATAGATCATGCGCTTTTCGTTCGAAAGATGCATAAAAATCGCCGCAACCAGGCCGGCCTTGAAAGTGGCCACGAGCATGGCGACCGCGATGTTGGCTTTCTGGGATCCGAAATCGATGTAGGAAAGCGCCACGGTGATGGCAGTGAAGACAATCAGCGTCAGTCCGACCATGAGATACGCGCGGATGTGTTTCGAGACATCGTGCGCCGCGTGCTCGTGCGCCGCGTGCCCATCCGTCGTGACAGCCGCTATTTCAGTCCCCACCGGTTCGTGCGTTTCGTTCATGTAATTAAAGCAGATAAAAGAGCGGGAAAACGAAGATCCAGACCAGGTCGACAAAGTGCCAGAAAAGACCGGCCACCTCAACCCGATTGGCGAGATGCTCGGGGTTCCGTTTGTACAGATTCGCGCCCACTGGCAGCCAGAGGTAAATAAAGACGAGGACTCCGCCGAGCACGTGCAAGCCGTGCAATCCCGTGATCGTAAAGTAGGTGGCGAAGTAGGTGTTGAAATTCGGCAAAAACATTCCCGCGAATTTCACGTCCTTCTTGTCAACGTGCGCGATCTTGTCGGTGGCGTGGACGGGCCAGAAATGGGGCCGGTCTGAATCGGGATTGGTGGGATCGGCATTCACCTGATCGAGCGCGATCTCGAATTCGTGGATGTTGGGGTCGCGCATGGCCGCGGGATTGTGCAGATGACCCGTGATCTTGTTGCGGGGCTCGTGCCCTTTCGCCAACAGATGCTTGTTGCCGAGGTATGGCTCGTATTTCTCCAGCGCTTCCGTCTTAATGTGAACGCCGAAGTGGTGAAACTTTTCCGGCCACTCATAAGCCAGCTTCACCGCGAGGAAGATGATGCCGCAGAGGATCGTGATCGCCATGTAAAATTTGTAGCGGGCGAACTTTCGCATCTTGAGCGAAGCCCAGGCCAACACCACCGTCACGGACGAAGCGATCAGGATCGCCGTGTTCATCGTGCCGACGGGCACGTTCAACAAGCCATGGGGCCAATCTCCCGGAGAAGCGTCGAGCCGCAGAAAAACGTAGGCCGAAAAAAGGCCTCCGAAGAGCATGACTTCCGAGGCGAGAAAAAGCCAGATGCCAACCTTTGCGTTCCAGAGCCCGGTATCGGGCCGGGCGGTGACTGTGTAGGGAATGTCCATGGCGCGAGTCGGGGCGTCTAATGATGGACGGCGGCGGCCGCCTCGTATGCTTTGCGATCGCTCTCGCGCAGCGGTTCATCCTGCATCGTGAAATCTGTCTCCCGGCCGGGGAGGCTATACTCGTACGGACCGCGATACACCGTCGGAGTGGTGGCGAAATTTCCGTGAGGCGGCGGGGAGGGCGCGGTCCATTCCAGCGTGGTGGCCTGCCATGGATTGTTGTCCACCTTTTTCCCGTACTTGATGCTCCAAAAGAAATTGATGATGAATGGAATTTGCGCGAGGCCCATGACCCAGGCGGCAATCGAGATTGGCCCGTTCCATTCGAAGCCGCTCATGCCCCAGACCTTTTCGCCGGCCAGGGTCCACCCCTGCCCACCGTCATACCAGCGACGGTGCATGCCGAGCATTCCCTGCAAAAACATCGGCAAAAAGATAACGTTCATGCAGATGAGCGATGGCCAAAAATGCACTTTCCCCCAGAATTCGCTCATCATGCGGCCGGTCGCTTTTGGGAACCAAAAATAGATCCCGGCGAACACGGCGAAAATGGTGCCCGGGGCGACGATGTAATGGAAGTGCGCGATGACGTAATAGGTGTCATGCAGATAAAGATCGGCCGAATTAAAAGCCAGCGGGATTCCGGTCAACCCGCCAATGCCGAACATCGGTAGAAACGCCGTCGCGAAGAGCATCGGGACATTAAACCGGATCGAGCCGCCCCAGAGCGAAATGAAGAAAGCACTCAAGATGATGACGGACGGAATGGAGATGATCATCGTGGTCGTTTGGAAAAATGCGCTCACGACATTGCCCATCCCCGTCAGCCACATGTGATGCGCCCAGACGATGAAGGAGAGGAATCCCAGAACGAGCGCCGCGAAGACGAGCGACTTATAACCCCAGAGCGGCTTGCGCGTATTATTGGCGATGATTTCGCCGACAATTCCCATTCCGGGGAGGATCAGCACGTAAACTTCGGGATGACCGAGAAACCAAAAGAGATGCTGCCACAGGAGCGGACTGCCGCCGCCGCTGATGTTGACCGGAACGTTCTGCACGACGAGGCCGGTCGGCATGAAAAAGCTCGTGCCGGCCAGGCGGTCCATCAGTTGCATTACGACTGCCGACTCCAGCGGAGGGAAGGCCAGAAGAAGCAGAAACGCGGTCACGAACTGCGTCCAGACAAAGAACGGCAGGCGCATCCAGGTCATCCCTTTGGCACGGAGCTGGATAATGGTCGCGATGAAATTCACCGCGCCCAGAAGAGACGACGTGATCAGGAGGATGAACCCGACCAGCCAAAGGGTCTGTCCGTTCCAGAAAGGATCGATTTTCGGCCCTGTGTCAGTGATGACAGCGAGCGGGGTGTACGAGGTCCACCCGCCTTTCGCCGCGCCGCCTGGCACGAAAAAGCTAATAAGCATGACGACGCCGCCGGCAAAGAACGCCTGATAACTCGCCATGTTGATTTTCGGAAAGGTCATGTCGGGCGCCCCGATCTGGAGCGGCACGACGAAATTCCCGAAGGCGGCGAAGGCGATCGGCACGATGCCGAGAAAGATCATGATCGTGCCATGCATCGCGCCTAACGAATTGTAAAAATCCGGCTTCATCACGCCATTTTCCACGGCATCCGGACCTAAGACGCTGCCGAGCCAGTTGCCGATGAACGGAATTGCTTCGCCGGGATACGCCAGCTGCCAGCGCATCAGCATCATGAGCGAGAACCCGAAGAAGAGAAAAATGAGCCCGGTGATACCGTATTGGATCCCGATCACCTTATGATCGGTCGAGATGATGTACTTTCGCCAGAATGAAAGTTCGTGGTGATCGTGCCCGGCATCATGGTGATGCGGATCGTGTTCGGCGTGCGAGTGAGGAGCGAGGCCAGAGGAAGCGTCCATATGCGGGAATCTGAAACTGAATATCAGGGCAAAGTTTTCAAGAGAAAAGCGCCATTTTAGCGAGATTCAGCATCCTCCCGGTAGAGATCGCAGCATCCCGCCCTCGTGCGCGTGGCGTTTTTGAGGCCGTTCACGGCTTCGTGGGGCACAATTCTCGCTAAGTTTTAATGCCGGCTCCTCCGGTTTTGTGACTAAAGAACTAATTGACGCTCTGCTTTCGGCGATGATTGGCAGCAGCGAAGGCATATCCGATCTGCTCTTCGCTGTTGGCCGGCCGCCTTTGGTCGAAGAGCACGGGGTCCTCGAAGAATTTCCCGTGGAAACGGCGACCGGCGTCCTGGACTCTACTCAAATCGAACAAATCGCGAACCACCTGATGGGCGGTGACGAGCGGCTGAAAAACGAATTTACCACCTACGGTTCCTGCGATTGCAGCTATGCCCTCGCGCGGCTCGCCCGGTTTCGAGTCAATATTTTCAAGCAAAATGGCCAGCAAGCCATCGTGATGCGGAAGCTCCAAACCGACATTCCGACCCTCGAACAACTCGGCCTGCCTGCCGTTTTCAGAGAAATGATCAAGGAGAAAAACGGCATCATTTTCGTGACGGGCGCCACCGGCAGCGGAAAAACGACGACGCTCGCCGCCATGTTGAACGAACTCAACATGACGCAAAAAATTCACATTTTGACCCTCGAGGATCCGATCGAGTTTCTGCATCCGCATAAGCAAGCGCTTTTCAACCAGCGCCAGCTTGGAAAGGATTTCCCCGATTTCGCGACCGGCTTGCGCGCCGCGCTCCGGCAGGCGCCCAAGGTGATCCTGGTTGGCGAAATTCGAGATCGCGCCACGATGGAGATCGCAATGACCGCGTCCGAGACCGGCCACATCGTGTTCACAACCATGCACACGATCAACGCGGGCCAAACCATCAACCGTGTTCTCGGAATGTTCGGCAAAGATGAAGAACAGCAGCTTCGCCAGCGACTGGCAGACACCGTTCGTTATGTCGTCAGCCAGCGGCTCGTCACCAAGGTGGGGGGTGGCCGAATGCTGGTGCAGGAGATCATGGGAAGCAGCCTTCGGACACGGGAGACGCTCCTCTACGGTGAGGGCGAGAACCGGACGTTTCAGGAAATCATCGAGGCCGGCGACACCCAGGGCTGGCACACCTTCGATCAATCCCTGCTTAAGGCTTACAAAGCCGATCTCATCACCGATGAAACTGCGCTCATTTTTTGCGCGCACAAAAACAAAATGCGGCGCGATATAGACATGGTGAAGAAGCTCCGGAACCGCACCTTCGAGGAACCTTCGGGTCTCCGCATGGACGTGGAAACCGACGCGAAAGCCTGGGCCGCCGCCTGATGAAAGCACTGAAAACAAATGAATCAAACTAACGAGATCAAAACTCTCTCCCCCGAGTTTGAGAATGAGGGAACCGTCGCTCCGAATCATTTCGACCGGCCCGGCCCGATTGAAGGCGAATTCCGCGCGGAGTTAAGCCAGAAATTGCGCACGCCCCTGAATGCGATAATTGGGTTTGCCGAGCTGCTGGCGATGCGCCCTGGTAATGCAACCAAGGACCCGGACGTGCAGCACATCCTCAAGGCCGCGCGAGACCTGCTCGAAATCATCAATCGCGAATTAGCGGACCCTAGTATTACGCCGTCGAAAAGCGAGCCGAGCCTGGTTCCTCCCATCTCGTGCGATGTTCTTTACATTGAAGACGACCTGGTCAATTTCATGCTGGTCGAGCGAATTTTGGAATTTCGACCCGCGCTAAAGCTCCTCCATGCGCCGAGAGGGGAGACGGGCGTCCAGCTCGCGCAGATCCATCAACCGAAGCTGATTTTGTTGGATCTCAATTTGCCCGATATGCATGGCTCGGAGGTGATCCGAAAATTGCAAAGCGACCCCGAGACGGCCCAAGTGCCGGTCGTGGTCCTGAGCGCGGATGCCACGCCGAGCCAGATTGAGCGTCTGTTGGCAGCGGGGGCGCGAAATTATCTTACGAAGCCTTTCGATATCGATCCGTTCCTCGCCGTCGTCGATGAAATGGTGAGCGAATCGGTTCCAGCCGGCAACTGACGCGGTCATCCACTGAAGAATGGGATGGACGAAAGCCACGTCCCTCCGCCTGCCAGATCAAGCAAAGCGTGTAAACTGATCGCGATGTCATCCAACAAAACCGGTCTCTACCGCGAGCTCGGGGAACAGTTGCAGGCGCTGGTCGAGGACGAAACCGATCCGGTCGCAAACATGGCTAACTGCGCGGCCCTGATTTTCAATTCGGTCCCGCGCTTAAACTGGGCAGGCTTTTATTTGTTGAAAGGTGGAGCACTGGTTCTAGGTCCCTTCCAAGGGCAGCCGGCCTGTGTCCGGATCGCACTCGGGCGGGGCGTCTGTGGAACTGCGGCGGAAAGTCACTCGCCGCTCCGCGTCGCGGACGTGACCAAATTCCCAGGGCACATCGCTTGCGATAGCGCGTCGAGATCGGAGATTGTGGTCCCGCTCCTGACCAAGGATTCTCACCTGATCGGCGTGCTCGACGTTGACAGCCCGGAATTGGACCGCTTTGACGCGGAAGATGAGGCGGGCCTCTCGGCCCTGGCAAAGATCATTGCGCGCAAGCTCTAGCCGCGTCGCCGGCGAATCCCGTTTTTTCTTTTCCGACCGGAACTCCTGGACATGTTCTCCGGCATTGTTTTTTCCTCGGCCAGTTGCACCTCGCGAAATCGCCGCAACGAGTGGGTCGCGAGGCTCTCTTCGAAAAGATCCCGATTGATTGCCTGCGCGGCCGCGGCGCCCTGACCGGCAGCGATGATCATCTGGCAATTTGCGGGCGTCACACATCCGGCGGCGTAAAGCCCCGGCACGCTCGTCCGCATGCATGAGTCGACTTTTAGCTGCCCGTCCGCGTCGAGTTTCGCACCAAGCTTCTCGGCCAGACCGGTGTGAAAAATATCGCCGCGCGTGGTAAAAATGTAATCGATCTTCACACACGTCCCGCCCGCGAAATCGAGCGCGCGGATCTTCCGTTTGCGGTGTTCGACGTCGATGATCCGTTTTCGTTCCACCGGAATTTCATATTCCACCAGCCAGCGTGCGTGCCGCTTGTCCCACCCGGGTTTCTTGCCGTTCGTGGCCAGGACAACGCACGCGGAATAATGCAGCATGCCCAGGGCGTAGTCGACCGCTTCGTTATTCGAGCCGATGATCGAGATCCGTTTTCCGCGCACGCGATATCCGTCGCAGTCTTTGCAAAAAAACATGCTGTGTCCGAGGCACTGATTTACGCCGGGGATTTCGGGTGGAAGATGAAAAATGCCAGTAGCCAGGAGCAATCGTTTGGTGCGGTAAGTCTTGGTTTTCCCTTTGAGAACAAAGCCCGCTTTTTTCAAGGAGACCGTTTTGATCTTATCGTGGACAAACCGGACCTGGTGCCGCTTGGCCTGCCGGCGCCCGTTTCTCAAGAGCTCTTCACCGCCGACGCCATTGGGAAAGCCCAGGTAGTTCTCCACAACCGGCTCCCATTTCGCCATCGAGCGTCCTGAATCGATGACCAAGATGTCGCGTTGCGCACGCCCGAGGTAAATCGCGGCGGACAAGCCCGCGATGCCACCTCCCACGACAATGACTTCGCGCGTTTGGGGGTCGTCGAGGTCTTTGTGCTGGATCATGGTTACTCCTTAATACGTGGCCACGGCTGCGATGGGCCTTAGGGATCGTGATTCCGTGCGGCTTTGGTGGATCGAGCGATCCATCGCTTGATGCAATAGGCCAGCGAAGCCGGGAAACAAACCGTCGCGCGACGGAGCGCCCGATACAAATCCTCTACGCTTTCGGTGGAGGCGGCGGCTCGTCTGGTTTCGGGGCAGGAGCGTCGCCGCCGGGAAGATTTGCGTCCTCCGGGACGGCCTTCAGGTCGGACTCGGTAAAGGATTCAGGATGATTCGCCAGTTCCTTGCGAAGGGCCGCGACGCCCTCAGTTGTCACCGGCCCGCCCTTATTCCCCCACGCCTGACGAATGTAGGTGAGAACGTCGGCGATCTTGGCGTCGTTCAGCGTCTTGTCCCAAGGCTGCATCACGGCCGTACCGTATTGGACGCCCTTCACCGTGATTGGACCCTGCAGACCTTTCAGCACGATCATACCCAGCCGCTTTGTCCCGCCGTCGACCCATTCTGAACCGGCGAGCGGCGGATAACCTTGCCCCGCGGCGCCCATGCCGTCGGGCTGATGACAGACGGCGCAATTGGCCGAGTAGATCTTCTTGCCTCGGTCGGCTTGGGAAAGTTCCTGTGTCTGAGCGCCTGGGCCGGTTGCACCACTTTTCATGGGACGCGGCGCGCCGCCCAGCGGGTCGAGCCCATCGCCGCTGAAGTTGCCGGAATAGCGCCCCAGATACGCACCGCCAAAAAAGATGGCCAATCCGTAGATCGCGATCAACCAGAGCGAAAGAGGCTCAAGACCAACAAGGGGTTCCCGCTTCTCGCGCTGAATGGCAGCATGAACCTGTTGGACGTCCTCGGTTTCACCATAGTCCATCCCCTGCCGGACCCTGCGCTCGGGAGCGGGCGAGCTCTCGTTCATTTCGCCTCCTTCGCCGGTGCGGGCGTTGGGGACGCAGCCGGAGCCGCCGGCGCGGATGAGGAGGCCGCAGCTGTCGCCTTCAATTCATTCAAGGGATGTGATTGGTCGAGCGACATCAGATAGGCGACGAGACATTTCGCATCGTAGGTCGGCACCACTTCCCAGCCTTCCGGGACTGCATCCCCCTCACCCAACGTCAAAGCATCTGCGGCGCGCTCACCTCCGATGCGTCGTTTCTCATAGAGAAAACGATAAGCCGGCATATTCGAATCCAGGACAAGGCTGCGTGGACTGTAAATGTGACGATGGTGCCACGCGGCGCTGTAAGGAGCCGGCTTGTCGTTTGCTGCGGAGGTTGTGTCCGCAGCAATCATGGCGGGACCGGGTGAATTCGCGGGCGCAGCCGGGCTGGCCGAAGCCGGAGCCGGGGACGTCGCCGGAGGCGCCAACGCCGTAGCGGGTGGAGCTGGAGAAGCTCCGGGCGCTGGATTGACCGCGGGTGATGCCGGAGGGGTCGCGGGACTCGCTGGGGCTGGGCTCGCGGCAGGCGAGACGCTCTCCTCCTCGACCGGCGCGCGTTTTCCAATGTTCGACAAATCCGGCCCCAGCCTCATTTTTCCCAGCACAACCGGGCGGTCGAAAAGATAATCCCGAGGAGCGCTGCGGCGCTCGCCCCATTTTCGATCGATGTCGGTAGAGGCATAATCCGCGCGGACCTGCTGGCTGTGGCAATAAACGCAGCCGTTCGCTGCGTAAATCTGGCGGCCCCGATCGGCCATACCCGATTTCGGGGCGGGATAGGGATTCTTTTCGTCTTCGTCCAATTGCGGTTCGAGGTGCCCGATCTGGTAATTTGGAATGAGAATCAATCCCGCCCAGGAGAAGGCGAAGGTGCCGAAGATTCCCAGAAAAAGTGGTACGATCCCCTTCATAAAGGCGCCTCCAGAGTCTCCTCTTCCTGTGGGTTGAGAAAGGTGGGAACGCTGGCTGTCCGGCCTAATCCAAAAAGCATCAGGCCGAAGTGAAATGCGAAAACGAGGTGCGCGACGGTCAGAAGCATACCGGAGACGCTGCGGCCCCGGAGGTAGGGCAAAATCGATTCCGTGCTCTCGGTGAAAGCGAGCGTTGGATCATGCATGCTCGTTCCTTGCGCCAGACCGCCCAGGAGAAGCATCGCCACCATCAAGCCGACCCCATACGCGGAGGACCAGAAGTGCAGTTTGATCAGGGAGGCGTAGCGCCACTCGCGTCCGACCAATCGCGGCACGATGTAATACATTGAACCGAACATCACCATGGTAAAGAACCCGTACAGTCCCAGGTGAGAATATGCGATGCTCGCCTCGGTAAACTGCACGTAACCGGCAACTGAACGGAGCGAGAGCAGCACGCCGACCAGGCTGAAAACGGTGTAGGAAAAGGCGCCGAAAACCGTGAAACGCAGAGTCGGGCTATATCGGAGTAGACCAAAATGGCCGCGCATCGTCATGTGATGATTCAGCCCCACGGTCGCTACCGGGATGATGGTCAGAATGGTGGCCGCGATGCTGGCGGTGATCATCCAGGCTGGAAACGGCCCGTCGACGAGCCGTTGCATGCCGGTCCAGCTCGCGAAAACCGCGTAACTCCAAAACCCGATCGCCGCCAAATGGTAGCTGTAGACCGGGCGTCCAATCACCTTCGGGATCATGTAATACACCGTGCCGAGCCCGATCGCGCCGAACCAGAGGAAGAGGAGATTGTTCCCGAACCACCAGGTCGCCGCCTCCTGCATCACGCCCTGCAAAGGAACCGCGAAGAGCATAATCTGGGTCGCACCGTAGACCCACGGGAACCAGAGAAAGGCACCGAGTAAATACCATTGCGTGACGTAAATGTGGTCGCCGCGGCGGAACCGGAACATGAGTATCGCCCAGGAAACGACCAGGGAGTAGGCGATGAAAAGGATGCTCGAGGCGTAAGGCGGAAATTCGAGCCATTGATATCCCGTACTTTCGCCGGCGAGAATTGCCCCCACCCCAAGGAGGACGCCGAGATTCCAAAACGCGCCGCCACAAATGAGTAGAAGCGGATGCCGCAAGGTCGTGCGGCATAAGCGCGCCATTAACCAGATGGCGGTACCAATGCCCGCCATCGACGCCCAGCCGTAAACCATCACGTTCATGTGCGCGGGGCGGACGCGGCCCCAGGTGAGAAAGCCCACGTTCGAGAGCCAGTCCGGCGCGTGAAGCTTCCACGAAGTAAATCCAGCGAGCAGAGTGCCGAGCAGGAGCCAGGCGATTGCGGAACCGTAAAAGAACAAAACGGGCAGACGGGTGGAGGCGTCGATCAAGGCGCGTTCGACTTGCTCCACGTCGCGGTTTGTCACATCCGGGTCTGCGGTCGTCGCGACCGGAGCGGCCGAGGGCGATTTTAGAGGCATGTCACTCGGATTCATGGCGTTTTCCCGCGGACGGGCAAGGGTGTCCCCGGCGCGGAGGGTGCAGGCGCCGCTGCAGGCGACACTGGCGCCTTGACCGCGGCGGACGGTGGAGTGACGGCCGGAGTAGCGGATGCGCCGGGCTGGCTTCCAGGCGGCGCAGGTGGCGGATTGTTAATCGCCGCGGGCTGATTTCGATTCGTGGAATCAGCACCCGTAACAGCAGCGGGCTTCGGCGTTTCGGTCGCACCGACAGTAGCTGATGGAATCGGAGATGCGTTGGTCGGCGCGGCGCTTTGCGGGGCCGGACTCATTTCCGCTACTATTGGGTTGGCCGGGGCGGGTGATCTTTGAGCCAGTTCGGCCACGGTTAATTTCATCGCGTTGTTGATTGGGATTCGCACAACCCCTTTGGTTTTATCGACCCAGGCATAGGTCGTTAGGGCATTGGCCGTTTGCTCGCGCGCGGCTTGCAGCTTCTCGATCCGGGCCTTGGCCCGCTTCTCCTCATAACGATCGCCGCGCGGTGACGCGCCAATGACGACCAGCACCAGTAGCCCGAAGAAGGCAAAAAGGAGCACCACCCCGATCCACGTCGAAAACATGGAGCGCGGTTGGAATTTTTGCGGTGGTTGGTCGGGCGTCACGGTTAGTTGGTGGTGTGGAGAGATTCCAGGAGGCGGGGATCACGATTCGGGAAAAGGGAAGTCTTGCGCACGATGCGCAGATAGAAAAACGCGAGGGTCGCGCCCATCCCGATGAGAGGCAGAAAATCCCAGATCGTAATGTGCAGGCCCGCGGGATAGAGCATCGGAAGGACAACGATATAAATATCGACCAGCTGCATGAAAATGATCCAGCCGGCGATCAGGCACAGCTTGCGCGCGCTCTTTTTCGGCGCCCGCAGGAGAAGAAGGGCGAACGGAACGAAGAAACGGCCGACCACTAAAAAGATGGTCATGGTGTTCCACGACTCGGTGTTTCGCCGAATGAACCATTCCGTCTCTTCCGGAATGTTCGCGTACCAAATGAGCATGTATTGGCTGAAACCGATGTAGGCCCAGAAGACGGTGAACGAGAGCATCCATTTACCCATGATGTGGTAATGCTCGGTCGTGATGATGTTCTTCAAATATCCGGCCTTCCGCAAAGCGGTGATCACCAGCACCAGGAGCGACATCGAACTGCCGGCGGCGCCTGCAAAAATGTAAACGCCCCACATGGTGGAGAACCATTTGAAGTCCAGACCCAGGAGCCAATCGTAGGCGCCAAAGGTGAGTGACAGACCAAAAAGCGGCAGGGAAATGAAGGCGATCTTCCTCATCTTCAAGGTGTAGGCCGGATTGCCGTCACGATCCTGCCGGATCGAAAAGTGGCGGAGAAGCAGAGCTGCGCCGATGAAAAATGCGAAATAGAAAACCGAGCGGCCCAGGAAGAAATGCCAGTTCAAATAGGCGCGTTTGGCGTCGAGCAGGTGATCAAGTCCCGGCGCAATGGTCATCCATGCATAAAGTTGACGACGAAAAATCAGGATCGGGAGAAAGAACACCAGCATCACGGGCATGAGCAGGGCCAGATTCTCCAATTGCCGTCGAACGACGACGGACCATTCCGCATCGCTTACGTGATGGACGATGATCCAGAAAAAAGACCCGGCGATCAGGGTGAAGAAAAAGGTAAAGGAAAAGAGCCACGAGAAACTGAACTGCTCCCGGTTGACGAAAGCTCCCACGACACAGAGCCCCAGACTAATGAGACCGACCACCCCCAGCATTAACGACAAAGCCGGAGAATGGTTCGCGTCAAAATACTCGCCTTCGGGGACTGGAATGACGTCAGAACGCTCGCTCATTTCTTTGGCGCCTCCGGTGGCGGCTCGGCTTTGGTTTCGGCCGGTTTATCCAGCTCCGCGCGGTGTTCGGGCGGCACATCTGCTTCGGTGGCGTTCTGGCTGCGTTGCAACGCGCGGAGATAGGCGATAATCGCCCAGCGATCGGTGACGGTAATGTTCGGTCCGTAGGGCAGCATCGTATTCTTGCCGTGGGTGATGGTGTTAAAGATCTCGCCGTCGGACATTTTCCGGATCCGCTCATCCTGCAAGCTGACCACGGTCGCGAGGCCATATTGCTTCACGATCCCATCACCGGCCGCCGTCACGCCGTGGCAAACGGCGCATGTAATATTGAACCGCTCTCTCCCTCGTGTCATCAACTCGGCCGTCAGCGTCATCGGCAGACCGGTGCCCCAATTCGTCCCCATCTTGCCGGTATTGTAATAATCTGTCCCTGCACTGAACCCAAGGCGCGGCTGGGCATTCATCTCGGCTGGAACCGGCGCCGCGCCCGGAGCCGCTTCGCTCGAGGCCTGCGGCATTTCGTACCCCATCGGCACGGTGCCGGGGACCGGGACGCGCGCACCGCGCCCATCGGCAAAAAACCCGAGCGGCGCTTGCGCGCGGACTTTCGGCTGGCGCACCATGTCGGGAAAAACTTCAATGGGCGCCCCAGTGCTTTTTTGCCCGCGCAAGCCAAAGACGGCGACGATGGCGACGCCAGTCAGCAGAAAAATGAGGAGGAAGCCGCGGAGCATATTCAGTCTTCGTGGATTATCGTGACATGCTGGCCGCCGCTCTGTTCCAGGAGTTCGCGGGCCTCCACTTCGGTGAAGCGCGGGTCCCGCGCTTCGATCACCAGGAAAAATCCATCATTGGTCGCGCGGCTGAACCGTTGCCAATTGAAAATCGGATGATGCCAGCGCGGCAGGCCGTTCATCAGGAGCATGGCGAAAAACGCGCTGAAGGCGGCGAAAAGAACGGTGAGCTCAAACATGATCGGGAAAAATGCCGGCACCGTGCGCCAGTCGACCGGTTTGCCATGGACGACGAGTGGATAGATCAACGACGAAGGCCCAAAGGTGAGCACGACAGCCGTGAGCAACCCGGTGATTCCACCCGCGAGCACCGCAGCGCTGAGCCACGATTTGCCGAGGCCCATCGCGTCATCCATTCCGTGAATCGGAAATGGCGAATGGACGTCCCAGCGCTTGAAGCCCGCATCGCGCACGCGTTTCGCTGCCTCGTACAGGGCGGCAGCACTGGAGTATTCCGCGCCCATTCCGTAGACCCTGTTTCCGGAGGGCGTTCTCATGTGCGCTCCTTTCCGCCTGCGGCGACGGTGTGGTGTTCACCAGGAAACGCGTGGTGCGGATCCGCTTCGGGCAGCACGATCTTCACTTCCGACATGGCGATCATTGGCAGGTAGCGAATGAAAAGAAGGAAGAGGGAGGTGAAAATTCCGAACGTGCCGATGAAAGTCCAGATGTCCACCCACGTCGGATAAAACATGCCCCAGGATGACGGGAGAAAGTCCCGATACAATCCGCCGACGATGATGATGAAACGCTCGAACCACATCCCGGCGTTGACGCACATGCAGACGAAATAAACGACGTAGATGTTGAACCGGAATTTTTTGAACCAGAAAAGCTGGGGCGCAACCGTGTTGCAGAAGAGCATGCCGACCCACCAGTACCACCAATAGGGACCGAAGATCCGATTATAGAACGCGTACTTCTCGTACTGATTTCCGCTGTACCAGGCGACGAAGAATTCCATCGCGTAGGCGTACCCGACGATCGAGCCGGTGAGCAAAATGATCTTCGCCATCTTGTCCACGTGTTGCGGGGTGATGATGTCGTGGAGTTTGTAAATGGCCCGCGCCGGAATGAGCAGCGTCAGCACCATGGCAAAGCCGCCGAAGATCGCGCCCGCCACGAAGTAGGGCGGAAAGATTGTGGTGTGCCAGCCCGGAATAATCGACGTGGCGAAGTCGAAGGAGACCACGCTATGGACCGAGAGAACCAGCGGCGTGGAAAGGCCGGCCAGCAACAGATACGCCATTTCATAATGGCGCCAGTTGCGATTCGAGCCGCGCCATCCCAGGGCGAAAATTCCAAAAAGGAACTTTTTGATCTTTGTCGTGGCCCGATCCCGCAACGTCGCGAGATCCGGGACCAGGCCGGTATACCAGAAGAGGACTGAGACCGTGAAATAGGTCGAGACCGCGAATACGTCCCAGAGAAGCGGACTACGAAAATTCGGCCAGATGCCGTAGTTATTGGGGAGAGGCGCGAGAAACCACGCCATCCAGACCCGGCCGACGTGCACGCCGGGGAAAATCGCGGCGCAGATAACCGCGAAGAGTGTCATGGCTTCGGCGGCGCGGTTGATGGACGTGCGCCACTTTTGCCGCAGCAAGAACAAGATCGCGGAAATGAGGGTGCCGGCGTGGCCGATACCGATCCAGAAAACGAAGTTTGTGATATCCCAGGCCCAGCCGACCGGATGATTCAATCCCCAGGTACCCACGCCGGTGGAAATCTGGTAGCCGAGACAGAACAAACCGAACATCGCCACCATCGACGTGATCGCGAAGGCGACCCACCACCAGCGAGGCGCGCGTTCTTCGACGACGCCCGAGATTCGCTCGGTGATCCAGCTGAAGTTCCGCTTGTTCAGGACAAGCGGGACACGCGCCAACTTGTCAGCCGAAGCGGATGCTTCGCTCTCGATCACGTCCGGAACTGTGGTCGCGCTATCCATGTTACGTTACGGCTGCCCGGCGGACATGCCGCATCAGTGTTTCTCCTCCGTTTTCACAGCGTCTTTGTCGTGACCGTGAGCATTGTGCTTGGCTTTGGGATGCGCGGGCGAGTGGTGGCCGTGGTCGAGACTCGCCACTCCAATTTTTCCGGCGTCCGGCATTTTCGGATTCGGGTTTCGTATCCGCGCCAGATAACTCGTGCGGGTGTTCACATTCAGATATTTGAGCAGCTGGTAATTGCGGTCCTGTTTTTTTATCTTCGAGACACGGCTCTCGGGATCCGAGACATCGCCAAAAACAATCGCTTCGGTCGGGCAGGCCTGCGCGCAAGCGGTGGTAAACGAGTCGCGCGGGATGCTGGTCTTGCTCGACGCGCCGGCGCGGACGTGGGCGGCGATCTTGGCCTCCTCGATTCGTTGCACGCAATAAGTGCATTTTTCCATCACGCCGCGCATTCGCACTGTGACGTTCGGATTTTTCTGCAGCTTCACCGTGTCGGCCGCGCCCTTCTTGGTGAGCGGTCCCAAATATTCCTGGTAAACGGTAACACCCAGGATTTTTTCTTTGCCGATGGGCCGCTGGTTGTAGTCGAAGTAATTGAACCGGCGGACCTTGAAGGGGCAGTTGTTTGCGCAATACCGCGTGCCGATGCAGCGGTTATAAGCCATTACATTCAAGCCGTCCTCGCTGTGCACGGTCGCGTTCACCGGACAAACCGTTTCACACGGCGCGTTCTCGCAGTGCTGGCACATCATCGGTTCGTGCACCATCTCGGGGTCTTCCGGATATTCTCCCCGGTCCTGGTTGAACGGTTTCGCGCTCGCGTAATAGCGATCGAGCCGGAGCCAGTGCATTGCCCGGCCGTGGCTAACCTGAAGCTTCCCAACAATCGGAATATTGTTTTCGCTCTGGCAGGCCACAATGCACGCGCTGCAGCCGGTGCAAACATTCAGATCGACCGACATTCCCCACTGGTGCGCGGCCGTCAGCGGAGGATGGCTGTAAAGGGATGGCAACTTCTCCGGCAACTCGGCGTCCTCCGCGATCTTCTTCACGAATTCAGGATCTTTGCGATACTGCTCGACCGTCGCTTCGCGCACGAGGCCGCGGCCTTCGATGCTCCAGTGGTCCTGCGTGACCGACAGCGCGTAGGTCCCGGCCACCTTCGTCACTTGGACGCGATCAACCGTCTTGCCGTCAACGGAGATAAAGTGGGGGTTCGAGCTGTTGCGCAAGAGATAGCCGTTGAAACCCGCTTCTTCGCCCACAGGTCCAGTCTTCTTTCGTCCGTAACCAAGCGGAATGGTGATGGAGCGATCCGCGTGACCGGGGGAAACGAGCACCGCGATAACCAGCTCGCGTCTGATATTCACCCCCGCCGCATCCAGGCCCTTTTCCGTGATGGCGATGCTTACGAGGTCGCCGGTGACAACGCCAAGATGTTTGGCCAGGACCGGACTCATCAACGCCGCATTGTCCCATGTGAGCTTCGTGACCGGGTCGGGCAGTTCCTGAAGCCAGCCGTTATTAATGTAGCGCCCGTCGTCCATCGCGTAACTGCGGACGAGGACGATCTCGGGGGCGTCGAGCGTCGGAGCCGGAGCCGGCGACCAAAGGGTGTGAGCGATGCCTCCAGCGTTGTTTGCATTGAAAGTCGGAGGCTTGTCCTTGAGTGCGACATGCGAAGAAAAACCATCCCGCAAGAGCTGCGACCAGGCTGTCGCGAAATCTCCCGGAGGGGCGGTGGCGCGAAATGTTTCCTGCACGAGTTCCGGGCCATCCACTTTAGGGCCGCCGAGCAACGCGTTTATCAGCTCGAGTTCGGAGAGCCCGCCGAAGAGGGGAAGGATCATCGGTTGAATCGCGAGATAAGCGCCCTCGGCCGTGAGCGCGTCCCCCCACGCTTCCAGGTAATGCGCGGCGGGAACGTGCCAGGTGCTGAGGGCCGAAGTCGCATCCTCGTAATGCCCGAGGCGAACGACGTCGGGCACCCTGGCCTGGAGATCGGCCCAATCAATCGGCCCTTTCTTCTCCCGGTCCTGCGTAATCCCGCGCGGCGCATTATAGACTGGATCGCCGCCGAGAATGAAAAGCTGCTTGATCCGGCCCCCGCCAATCTCCCCGGCCAACTGGAGGATGCTGTTCGTTTTCGGATGCCGGGTAAACTCCCGCACGATCAGCGTCGCCCCGATGTTCTTCAGCGCGGAATTAATGGCGTAGACGAGGAATTGCACAACGACCGGTTGATGCGACCCGGCCAGGACAAGACTCGCGCCCGGTTTTGCGAGGAGGTCGTTGGCGACTTCGGTCAGCCATTGTTCGTCGAATTTTTCGACCGCTACCTCCGGCGCCTTGAGCGTGGCGATGGTCGTAAACAGCCCGGAGTCCTTCGTGGCGGCGGCAATTTTGCCGGCGAGGGCGAAGGCAAAAACCGGGATCTGGCTGGCGGGACAACGCAGGCGATGATCCGCCATCGCCCCCGTCAGAGTGAAGCGATTCTCGACCACGTAGAGGCGATTCATCGTGTCCTTCGCCGCGCTGACGCGACGGCGGGAAGAGAAGGCGCGGACGCCCGCGAGATCCCCCTCACCGCAATCGAGAAAATCACTGTCGAGCGCGAGAACGACATCGGCGCGATCGAGCCGAGGGACGAGCCGCGAGTTGTCGCCAAAACTCATTTGGGTGGCGAAGTTCTGCGCTTCGGTCAGGAGCGGGTCATAGACGCACCAGCGCATCCGCGGGAAAGCTTTTTGCAGCTCCGCGCGTAAGCGATCGCGGGTGGGCGAATGCACTTCCTCGACCAAAAACGCGAGACCAGCTCCACTGTCGGCCGCAATTTTCGAGCGGAGTTGAGCGAGATATTTTTCAAAGGCTGCGCGATCACGCGTTTCGAAGTTTTCGACTTTCTTGCCCCCTTCAGTCTTTTCGCCTTTTTCGACGAACCGCTTGGAGCGAGCCGGATCATAAAGGTCGAGGATGGAAGCTTGCGCGAAGGCGTCGGTCGCACCGCCGCTCGCGGGATGGAGCGGGTTGCCGTCGATCTTGGTCGGCCGGCCGTCGTGCGTCGTGACCACGAGCGGAATCGCTCCAGTGCGTCGCGGCATCGCTGTGGCGTAAAAAAGAGACTTCCCGGGAATGGCCCACTCGACGCCCTTGGTAAACGGGACGAGGTGCGCTTCGGGACGGCGGCAACTGGTGAGGCCGAAACCGGCCAGCGCCATCGACGCTCCCATCAGTTTCAGGAAACCGCGGCGCGACCAGTCGTCGCCTTCGAGCTGCGCCGCACCGGCGGGAAATTCGCGCTCGAGCCAGCCGCGAAATTCAGGCGTGTCGCTCAATTCGCCAAGGCTGCGCCAGTAGCGCTTTCCGGTCAGCTGTTCCGGTGGATGTTCGAAGACGCGTTTCATCGGTGGCACCCCTGGCAATTCAACGGCGGTTGGATGTTCCAGCGCTCTTTCAGAGTCTGCCCGATCTCCTGTTGAGTCAGCTTTGTCTTTTTCGACCAGTCCTCCTTTGCATCCTTCGGCTGTCCGTATTTAGCCACAAAGGCGGAGGCATCTTCGTTCTCGGGTTTCCAATCAAGATTGTAAATCTCGCTCTCGGGCCGCAGGAAATTCTCGGGCTGCCGATGACATTCGAGGCACCACGCCATGCTGTGGGGCTTGGCATGGTAGACGACCGGCATTTGGTTGACCTCGCCATGGCAGCTCGCGCAGCTGATTCCGCGGTTCACGTGCGCCGCGTGATTGTAGTAAACGTAATCGGGCGAGCGATGGAGTTGCACCCACTCGACCGGCTGGCCGGTTTTCCAGCTCGTTCGCACCGGTTCAAGTTTGGGATTGTCCTTCTCCACCTGCGTATGACACGCCATGCAGGTTTCGGTGTTGGGAAGATTCGAATGCGCCGCCACATCCACAAAACTGTGGCAATAACGGCAATCCATTCCGAGCTGCGCGACATGCACATCATGCGGGAAAGGCACCGGCTGAATCGGCTCATAACCAACGCGGGTGTATTTCGGCGTGATGTAATACCAGGTCCCTGCCGTCAACCCGCAAACGATGACCACGCCGCATACCGCGATTTTCAGCGGAAGCCAATTTGACCAGCGTGGAAAGAAATTCGCCATAGCGCTTAGCGAACTGTGCTTCCCCGAAGGGCCAGCCGCCAAGATAAAAACGGCGCAAAGTTGCGGTTAGGATGTGCGGCGCTCAGAGGTCGGTGAAGTTAAGGTTGATCGCCGCGAAACAGCGAGAATGCGGCAAGTCTATAAATCGACATTCAGTTGGCAAAAGAAAATTGTTTACCATCTAGGGTGTTTTCGAAAAAACTCGCGACTCTTATCTTGATACGAAGAAGCGACGGACAAGCAAAACCGTAAAATAAATTTTTTTGCCGACCGAACGGCGCGAACCTTCGCTCGACGATCACCCTGGGCCTTGCGAAGATGATCAGGTGAAGGTTTCCAGAGCGCTCGCCTCTCTCATTGGGATTTGCTCGACTGTATCGGCCGCGTTGAACGCGGAACCGGCGGATACCGTTTTTATCAACGGAAACATCTACACCGTAAACGAGCGGCAACCCCGGGCGGAAGCGATCGCGGTGAAAGGGGGCAGGGTCGTTTTTGTCGGCTCAAACGCTGACGCGAAAACCTTCCAGGAGGCCTCCACTCGCGTGGTCGATCTCACGGGCAAGACTGTTATTCCGGGCCTGACTGATTCGCATTGCCACATCTTCGGCATCGGCGCGCGCGAGATGAATTTGAATCTGGAGGGAACAGACACGCTTGAAGCCTTCCTGGCCAGGGTGAAGGAACGCGCGGAAAAAACCGAAGCCGGCAAATGGGTGACGGGGCGGGGCTGGATCGAGACTTTCTGGACGCCGCCAAAATTCCCCAACCGCGCTGACCTCGATCAGATCGCGCCGGACCATCCGGTTTATCTCACTCGGGCTGACGGCCACGCCGCGATAGCCAACAGCGCGGCGCTCCAGATTGCCGGAATTGACAAAAACACCCCCAATCCATTCGGCGGGGAAATTCTTAAAGATAAGGAAACCGGCGAGCCCACCGGGATATTATTGGATAACGCCGAGGACCTCGTTGCAAAGCACATTCCGCAACCCACCGAAGCGGAGCGCGAACAGGCCTTGTTGCTCGGGGTCCAACGCGAGATCGAGCTCGGCTGGTGTCAGATCCAAAATGCCGGCAGCCAAAAGGCCGATGTCGCACTGATGCGGCGATTATTTGCGGATGGCAAAATCAAAATCCGGATCTATAACGCGGTTTATGGCCCGGGCGCTGATGCGGAGTGGCTCTTGCAAGAAGGACCGACCCTCCATGGTTATGATTTTCGTTTCACGCAACGCACCATCAAAGTCGTTTTCGACGGCGCGCTCGGCTCGCGGGGTGCGGCTTTGCTGAAACCGTACGGCGACGCGCCCGACACTTCGGGCTTCTTTAGGACGAAGGAATCGGATGTGCGGCCGCTCCTCGAGGAAGCTCTGCGGCGCGGAATTCAGATCCAAACCCATGCGATCGGGGATCGGGCCAACCGGGCGGTCCTCGATCTTTACGAACAGGCGTTCAAAGCAGTGCCCCTGGAACAAAGAAAGGTGCCGGAACCGCGGTGGCGGGTCGAACATGCGCAGATTCTGCACTCCAAAGATATTCCGCGGTTTGCGACATTAAATGTTATTCCCTCCATGCAGCCCTCCCACGCGATCAGCGATTTGTTTTTCGCCCCGAGCCGCCTCGGGAAAGAGCGGCTATCGGGAGCTTATGCCTGGCAGAGCTTGCTCAAGGCGCGAGCTATCATCGCCGGCGGGTCGGATGCACCCGTCGAACGAGGCGAACCGATGATCGAGTTTTACGCGACGGTCGCGCGCAAGAGCGTGAAAGGGGTTTCCCGCGAAGGATGGCATCCCGAGCAAGCCCTCTCGCGCGAGCAGGCGCTGAAGATGTTTACCGCGTGGCCCGCCTACGCCGCATTTGAAGAAAAGGACAAAGGGTCAATCGAAGTCGGGAAGCTCGCGGACCTTACCGTCCTCTCGAAAGACATCATGAAAATCGCCGCGCCCGAGATTCTCACCACGACCTGCGCAATGACGGTGATTGGCGGAGAGATTGTCTACGAGGCTATTGCTGTGCGCTGAAAGGCGGGTCGGCCTTTTTTTGTCATGTCGAGCTCAGTCGATACATCTCTCGCCATAAATCTGGGGGAACGCAGCGGAAATACAGTAAGAGATGTCTCGACTGCGCTCGACATGACAAGGGAAGCATACCGGCGCCGATGGCAGACGGCTTACGAGTACAAATACTCGTCGTGATATTCGCGCTGGGGTGCGAATTGTACGGTCTCGTCGCCGCTGGTCTCGGGATACTCGAAGATCTTCCCTTCGTAGTTCCGAATCACAATCTTCTCGTTGTCGTGGTACAGGACGTACCCGGGATTGATCGGCACTTTGCCGCCGCCGCCCGGGGCGTCGATGACAAATTGCGGGACGCCGTAACCCGTCGTGTGTCCGCGCAACCCTTCGATGATCTCGATTCCTTTCGCGACAGACGACCGCAGATGCGATGAACCGTTAATCAGATCGCACTGGTAAACGTAGTACGGTCGAACGCGACACATGAGGAGCTTCTGGACGAGCGTCTTCATAGTGTCGATGTTGTCGTTCACGCCGGCGAGGAGCACGCTTTGGTTGCCGAGTGGGATGCCGTGATTCGCCAGACGCTCGAGCGCCTCCTTCACTTCCACCGTCAACTCGCGCGGATGATTAACATGCACGCTCATCCAGAGCGGATGATATTTTTGCAGCATCGCACAAAGCTCCGGCGTGATGCGCTGCGGCAGGAAAATGGGAACGCGCGTTCCAATGCGCAAAAACTCGATGTGCGGGATGGCGCGCAGCCGCTTGAGAATCCTTTCCAGCTTATCGTCGCTGAAGATCAGGGCGTCGCCGCCGGAAAGAAGAACGTCGCGCACTTCGGTGTGCTCTTCCAGATACCGAAACGCTTCCTCGAACTCGGTGTGCAACTCCTGCTCACCCACCCCGCTCACGACGCGACTGCGCGTGCAATAGCGGCAGTAACTCGCACAGCGATCCGTCACGAGAAAGAGGACGCGATCCGGGTAGCGATGGACCAATCCGGGCACGGGCATGTGCGCGTCCTCCCCGCACGGATCGGCCATGTCGTAAGGCGATGCCCACGTCTCCTCGATTCGGGGGACCACCTGGCGCCGAATGGGGCAATCCGGATTGTCACGCTCAATCAGGTTGAAAAAATGGGGCGTGACGGCGAGGGCGAGCTTGGTGCCGGAAAGGAGAACGCCGCTGCGCTCTTCATTCGACAATTCCAGATGCTGCTCAAGTTGGGCGAGCGACGTCACCCGGTTTTTGAGCTGCCATTTCCAATCGTTCCAAAGTTCCGCCGGAACGTCCGGCCAGTAGCCAGGCGCGTGCGTGACGAACTCTTTTCCATCCATTTTGCCAGGGGCAAGAGTGAGCATTTTCTTAGTGAAGCAAAATGTTAATGGCCTTAACAATCGTGTCAATGCAGGCACCTCCAGGTGTGCG
>Ga0190272_10000162_pt1 | contig 41791 bp, 48 predicted proteins | sample Popmic504T_FD_133746 | JGI IMG/M metagenome (GOLD analysis project Ga0190272, IMG submission 133746) | Populus adjacent soil microbial communities from riparian zone of Shoshone River, Wyoming, USA - 504 T | ecosystem: Environmental > Terrestrial > Soil > Riparian zone | place: USA: Wyoming...
CCGGCTGAGACCGGCTGAACCGGTTGAGACCGGCTGGTCCGTCGCGCCGGACTTGCGTTCTCCGCAATGCTTGCGCACATGAGCGACAGCAGCGTGCCGGCGTTCGACCTGATCGCCGAGCGATACGACGAAGCCTTCACCCAACGCGACGCCCAGCTGGCGGCCGGTCGGTGGTTGATCGAGAAGCTCCCCCCCGGCGCCCGGGTCCTCGACCTCGGCTGCGGCAGCGGGCTGCCCACCGCGGTCCAGCTGGCCGAGGCCGGGTTCACCATCGTCGGCACCGACGAGTCCGGCCGGATGCTCGACCTGGCCCGCGAGCGGGTGCCCGACGCCACGTTCCTGCAGCGTGACATGCGCGAGGTCGGGGAGGACCTGGGGCGGTTCGACGCCGCGGTGTCGTTCTTCTCGCTGCTGATGCTGCCGAAGGACGACATCGCGGCCGCGCTGGCCGCGGTGCGGGGGCGCCTCGACGAGGGCGGGCTGCTGGCGATCAGCATGGTGTACGGCGACTTCGACTTCTTCCCGATCTCGTTCCTCGGGGTCGCGACGCACGCCAGCGCGTACCCGACCGACGATCTCGCCGACGTGGTGACCGCCGCCGGGTTCGACGTGGTCGACGTGGTCGAGATCGAGGTGCAGGCCGAGCCGGAGCGGGTGGAGCGTCAGATCTATCTGCGGGCGGTAGCCGCGAATCACTGAACCACGATCGGGCGTTACTCCTCGGTAGGCTGAGCAGGCGGCCGCACGAGAGTCGAAGAGGAGCCCCGATGACTGAAGCTACGCATCGCCGCAGCACCCACGCGGCGCGCGGCGTACGGCTGCCTCGGGGTGCCCGCCGCGCCGTGCTGCTGGAGGCGGCGCAGGACGTCTTCGTGGCCAACGGCTACCACTCGGCGGCGATGGACGACATCGCCGAGCGCGCCGGGGTCAGCAAGCCGGTGCTCTACCAGCACTTCCCCGGCAAGCTCGACCTGTACCTGGCCCTGGTCACCACCCACGTCGACGTCCTGGTGGAGACCGTGCGGGAGGCACTCGCCTCGACCACCGAGAACCGCGGCCGGGTCGCGGCGGCGGTCGGCGCGTACTTCGACTTCGTCGACCGCGAGGACCAGGCGTTCCGGCTGGTGTTCGAGTCGGACCTGCGCAACGAGCCGGCCGTGCAGGACGCCGTCGAGCGCGCCGAGCAGGCGTGCGCCGAGGCGATCTCCGCGGTGATCATCGAGGACGCCGGGCTGGACTCGGAGCAGGCCACCCTCATCGCCGTCGGCATCATCGGGCTGTGCCAGATCGCGGCCAGGTACTGGCTCCGCACGGAACGCGCCGTACCCAAGGCGGAGGCCATCGAGCGCCTGTCCCGCTTCGCCTGGAAGGGCTTCGCGGGCCTCCCCCTCACCCATCCGGCTGACGGCCCCCACGCTGCCGACGTTGACTGAAAGCGCCTTTCAGTCGGCCTAGCCGACTGAAGGCGCCCTTGCTCCAATTATTCGCGGAAGCAAAGTCACACTGGCGGGTGGTGCGGGGGGTCAGCCGGCCACGGCGCGTAGGTGCTGGCGGTCGGCGAGCGCCTCGGCGACGACCTGCCCGATGGCGTCGCACACCTGGGCGGTGCGCTCGTGCGGCAGCATGTGGCCGGCGCCGGGGAGGATCACCAGGCGCGAGTTGGTCAGCCACTCGGCGATGACGGCGGCGTGCCGCGGCCCGGTGATGCGGTCGCGGTCGCCGACGAGGACCGTGGACGGGGCACCGTCGAGCACCGCGAGTGCCTCCCGACGGTCGTGCTCGTCGAAGGTCCGCCGGAAGTTGAGCAGCGTGGCCGGCCGGCAGTTCGCGGCCATCCTGGCCACCGCGGCCACGTCGGCCGCGCGGGCGTCCAGGCCGAACACGAGCCAGCGCACGATCGGCTCGATGGCCTTCGGGTTGTGGGCGAGCACCTCGCGGCGCAGCAGGGCCAGCAGGCCGACGCCGATGCGTTCCACGCCGTGGACCAGGAAGGACAGCGGAGCCAGCGGTGCGGGCAGCCCCATCGTCAGCAGCCTGGGCAGCTCGTGGCACGCCGTCGCGAGGAACACCACGCCCGCGACGCGCTCCGTGACCAGCTCGGGGTGCCGCTCGGCGAGGGCCATGACGGTCATGCCGCCCATCGAGTGCCCCACCAGGACGACCGGGCCGGTCGGCACCCGCTCGGCGATCACCTCGGCCAGGTCGTCGCCGAGCTGCGCGAGGGTCGACTCGCCGAGCCCGGCCGGGTCGGACTCGCCGTACCCGCGGTGGTCGTAGGTGAGGACCCGCACCGGGCCGTCGCAGGCGTCGGCGAGGCCGGGCAGCACCGGGTCCCAGTCGTGCCGGTCCAGGACGAAGCAGTGCACCAGGATGACGGTGACGGGAGCGGCCGGGTCGCCGTGCTCCGCGATGCGCAGCCGGGCCCCGTCCGAGCACTCGAACCAGTCGTCACGCATCACGTCGGCCCTGCCCTTCGCCACCTCTTCAGTGTCGAGACCCAGGTACCCAGATACCGCTGAGACCTAACCGCAGCGTGTGGGCCCGTCGGCGAACTGTCAATCGTCGATCGCGCCGTGTCCGTCAGTGGCCGCTCAGGAGATACGAGCGGCGCCAGTACCGCCGGCCGGGCCTCCCCATGAGCCCGGCGTCGCGCAGGAACGCCACGACCCGCTCAGCCGCCCAGGCGAGGGTCCGCTGGTAGTGCGGGTTGCCGAGGGCGACGCGCCTGGCCCGGCGTGGGTCGAGCCCGACGGCCGCGTACACCTGAGGGTGGATCAGGCTGCGGGAGATCACCAGCGCGGAGTGCGCCGTGACGGCCCGGTGGTAGGCCATCGCGGCCGGGGAGCAGTCGGCCACCGCGCGCAGCAGTTCCTCGCGGGCGAAGCGGACGTGCCGCGCCTCCTCCAGCACGTGGATGCGGTTGATCATCCGCACCAGCGGCTGCACCCGCTCGTCGGCCATGGCCTCGCGCTGCATCCGGTCGAGGATCTCCTCGGCCAGCAGGATGCCCGCGTACATGGACGGCCCGCGGGCGGTGTGCACCATCACCCCGGACAGGAGCCTCGGGAGGCGTTGCGGCCCGTACGACGGCGCGCCGAGCCGCTCGATGGCGCGCCCGAACATCACGGAGTGGCGGCACTCGTCGGCGATCTCGGTGAGGCCGTACTGCACGTGCGCGGTCGTGGGGTCGAGCCCGGCCAGGTGCCGGCAGAGCACCCGCATGAGGATGATCTCGAACCACACCCCGCTGCTGGCCATGCTGGCGGCCTCGTGCCGGGACAGGTCGACGCGCTGCCGTTCGTCGAGGCGGTCCCACAGGTCGGTGCCGTAGAGCGACACCCGGTGCGGCGGGATGCAGTACGCGTCGGGCAGCAGCGGGGCGTCCCAGTCGATGTCGATCTCGGGGTCGTACCACCGGCGGGCAGACGACCCGAGCAGGCGCTGTGCGGTCTTCTCCCGATCGCTCACCCGGATCACCTCGGTTACACGTTACCGGAAGTAACAGTTACCTTTGGTAGCGTGAAACAGGTGCCGTCCGATGTCAAGAGCGGGGACGCCCGCAGGGAACGCTGGCGCGCACACCGTGAGTCGCGGCGGGCCGAGCTGGTGAGCGCCGCGATGCGCGCCATCGAACGGCACGGCACCGACGTCGGGATGGACGAGATCGCCGCGGAGGCCGGGGTCAGCAAGCCGGTGCTCTACCGGCACTTCGCCGACCAGAACGAGCTGTACGTCGCGGTCGCCGAGCGGGCCACGCAGATGATCATCGAGCACCTCGTGCCGACCATCACCCTGGACGACGGCACGCCCAACGAACGCATCAGGGCCATGATCGACGCCTACCTCGGGCAGATCGAGCGGCACCCGCGGCTGTACCGGTTCCTGGTCGGCCGATCGTTCGCCGACGGACCGCTCGACGTCGACCCGCTGACCACCAACGAGACGCTCGTCGCCACCCGGCTGGCGCGCCTGCTCGGTGACCACATGCGCGCATACGGGCTGGACTCCGGCTCGGCAGAGCCGTGGGCCTATGCCCTGGTCGGCGCGGTCCAGACCGCCGGGGCGTGGTGGATGCAGCGGCAGACCATGAGCCGCGCCGCGCTCACCGAGTACCTCGCACGGATCGTCTGGTACTCGGTGGACGGCGTGCTCCGCGCCGGCGGGGTCGAGGTCGACCCCGACCAGCCGATACGACTGCCCCAGCTCAGAGCCCTGTGAACTGGAGCCCTGTGAACTTCTGTACGCAGGCTCAGCGGCCGACGGCGAAGCCGACCTTGCGGCTGTCCGCCGCGGCGATCTCGACGTAGGCGATCCTGGCCGACGGCACGACGTAGCGCCGGCCCTTCTCGTCGGCCAGCGTCAGCATGGACTTGGGGTCCTTCAGCGCCTCACTGACCAGCGCCTCCACCTCGTCCGGAGTCTGCCCGCTCGCGATGGTGAGTTCGCGGTTCGTCTCCGCGACGCCGATCTTGACTTCCACGCCGAACCTCCTGCTGGGTTACGCCAACTGTCACAAACCTAATCGAGCCGGGCGCCCCCGGTGTCCGCCGTCGGCGAAACCGCGCCGACAGGTGCCGAAGGGGGGTCTCAGGCCAGCCCGAGTGCCGTCATCCGCTTGGCGTGCTTGGCCTGCATCCGCTTGAACAGCGCGCCGATGCCGGCCAGGTCGCCGGAGCTGCGCACGATCAGCTCGGCCAGCCCGTCGCGCTCGGCGATCACGTACTGGGCCTGGGTGACGGCCTCGCCGAGCAGCCGGCGCCCCCACAGGGCCAGCCGGTCGCGGACCGTCCGGTCGACGGCGCACGCGGCTTTGACCTCGCGCTCGGCGAACGCGGAGTGGCCGGAGTCGGCCAGCACCTCCAGCACCAGCCGCTGCGTCGGCGCGTCGAGCCATCCGGCGATCTCGCGGTAGAAGTCGGCGGCCAGCCCGTCGCCGACGTAGGCCTTCACCAGCGACTCCAGCCACGACTTCGGCGCGGTGGACGCGTGCCAGGCGTCGATCGGCCGGATGAACGGCGTCATCGCGTCGACCACCCGCACCCCGAGGCCGGCCAGGTGCGCCTCCAGCAGCCTGTAGTGGCCGATCTCGGCGGCGGCCATGCTGGCCAGCGCGGCGCGGCCGGCCATCGTCGGCGCGGTCCGCGCGTCCTCGGCGAGCCGGTCGAAGGCGGACAGCTCGCCGTACGCCAGCACGCCGAGGAGATCGATGACACCCTCTTCGAACGGCTCGCTCATGCCGGCCCGCTCATGGGGCGCCCACTCATGGGGCAGAGCGTAGTGCTCCCGACCCGCCGGACGGCGCCGACGTCGGCCGATCCGGGATCACCAGGTAGAATGACCGAGTCGCAGCGGTTCCGATCGCGCGACAGCATGCGCGCGCAACGCCCATCGTCGGTCTCCCGCAGCTGCTGGCAGTCCCAAGGACAGCCGCGGTCGAGTCCCTGAACAGCGTGCGCGCTGGACGAGAGAGGCGATCACGCTGACCGAGAACAAGATCATCAACTACACAGTGGACCATGGTGAGGCCGGGGTGACGGAGGACGACGACGTCTCGCACCCCTTGCAGGCCGGAGCACCCGTCCTCCCCACCGCGCCGACCTTCGCGGAGCTCGGCGTACACCCCAAGATCGTCGAGGCGCTCAACGCCGCGGGCATCGAGCGGACCTTCGCCATCCAGGAGCTCACCCTCCCGCTGGCTCTGGCCGGCGACGACCTGATCGGCCAGGCCCGCACGGGCATGGGCAAGACGCTCGGCTTCGGTGTCCCACTGCTGCAGCGCGTCACCCGGCCCGGCGACCCAAAGGGATCGGGCGGCGGAGTCCCGCAGGCGCTCGTCGTCGTGCCCACCCGGGAGCTGTGCCTCCAGGTGACCCATGACCTCACCGACGCCGGCCGGCTGCTCGGCATCCGCGTCCTGCCGGTGTACGGCGGCCGCCCCTACGAGCAGCAGACCAGCGTCCTCAAGAAGGGCGTCGACGTCGTCGTCGGCACGCCCGGCCGGCTGCTCGACCTCGCCGAGCAGCGCCACCTGGTGCTCGGCAAGGTCCGCACCCTGGTGCTCGACGAGGCCGACGAGATGCTCGACCTGGGCTTCCTGCCCGACATCGAGCGCATCCTGCGGATGGTCCCCGACGAGCGGCAGACCATGCTCTTCTCGGCGACCATGCCGGGCCCGATCATCACCCTGGCCCGCACGTTCCTCAACCGGCCAACGCACATCAGGGCCGAGGAGAACGACGCCAGCGCGATCCACGAGCGCACCACCCAGTTCGTCTACCGGGCACACGCCCTGGACAAGCTGGAGCTGGTGGCCAAGGTCCTGCAGGCCAAGGACCGCGGCCTCACGATGATCTTCGCCAGGACCAAGCGGACCGCGCAGAAGGTGGCCGACGACCTCGCCGAGCGCGGGTTCGCCGCGGCCGCCGTGCACGGTGACCTCGGCCAGGGCGCGCGTGAGCAGGCGATGCGGGCGTTCCACTCCGGCAAGGTCGACGTGCTCGTCGCCACCGACGTCGCGGCCCGCGGCATCGACGTGGACGACGTCACGCACGTCATCAACTACCAGTGCCCCGAGGACGAGAAGACCTACGTCCACCGGATCGGCCGCACCGGCCGGGCCGGCAAGACCGGCGTCGCCGTCACCCTCGTCGACTGGGACGAGGAGCAGCGCTGGAAGCTCGTCGACACGGCGCTCAACCTCGGCATCCCCGAGCCGCCGGAGACGTACTCCACCTCGGACCACCTGTTCGCCGACCTCGACATCCCCACCGGCATCACCGGGCGGCTGCCGCTCGGCCAGCGGACCAGGGCCGGCCTCGCTGCCGAGTTCGAGGAGGACCTCGGCGGCAAGCGCAAGCAGCGCAACCCGCGTGGCGGGCGCGCCGCCGACGGTGACGCCCCGGCCGAGAACAAGCCGAAGCGCAACCGGGCACCGCGGCAGCGCACCCGCGGCGCCAAGCGCACCGACGGCGAGACCACGGAAACTGCCCCCACGGCCACCGAGACCACCGACGACGCCGACTCCGGGCGCACCAGGCCGCGGCGTCGCCGCCGGCGTGGCGGCGCCGCGGCGACGGCGACGGCGACGACGGCGGCGACGGCCCAGGTCGCGAGCTCGGAGGACTAGCACCGCCGTGGTCAGCCCAGAACGCCGTACCCGCGGCGACGTCGTCGCGTCAGCGGCGATGGTCGTCGCGGTGCTCGTCGCGGCCACCGTGCTGTGGAGGTTCGGCGACGCGCGGGCCACCGTGTCCGAGCCGGCCACCGGCCCGGCCCCGTACGCGCTCGTCGAACCGAACACCCTGCCGCCCGCCCTCGCCGAGGTGTGGTCGGCACGCAGCGGCGCCACCCCGGTGCCGCTCGTCGCCGGCTCCACCGTGGTGACGGCGGACGGCCGCGAGGTGATCGGGCGTGACCCCTTCACCGGTGAGCGCCGCTGGCGCTACGCCCGCGACATCGACCTGTGCACGGCCTTCTCCGCGTGGGGGTCGGCGGTCACCGTGTGGACGAAGGACCCGAAGTACTGCAGCGAGATCACCTCGTTGACCGGCGACACCGGGAAGCGGGCCGGTCAGCGCAACGGCGACGCCGAACGCGGGGCGCGGATGCTGTTCGACGGCAGCCACGCCACCGCGGCCGGCACCGGCTATGTGGAGACGTTCCGCTCCGACCTGGTGCGCACCGGCCAGTACGGCCTGGTCCCCGCGCTGGTCAACCCCGGCAAGCAGCCCAGGACCGGGTGCACCTACACGTCGGTGGTGGCCGCCGCCAACCAGCTCGCCGTCGCCGAACGCTGCGGCGAGGGTGACGGCAACCGGCTGACCGTGGTCAAGGCCAACCCCAAGAACGCCGACGAGCCGGAGGAGATCTTCTCCGTGCAGGTGAGCACGCCCGTCGCCATGGTGGTCGCGATGACCACCCAGCGCGTCGTCGCACTGCTCCCCGGGCCGAACCGACTCGCCGTGTACGACGACAAGGGCAACCAGATCGGCGAGTACCCGGTGACCGCCGTGCTGCCGGCCACGAACGGCACCGCGCCGGTGATCGCCGACACCACGATCACGCCGAGCTTCGTGTTCTGGCACACCGGGTCGTCCACGATCGCGCTGGACACCACGGACCTGCGGCCGCTGTGGACCGTCGAGGACACCCTCGGATCCGGCGTGATGCTCGCCGGCCGACTGCTGGTGCCGGCACCCGACGAGATCGTCGTCATCGACACAGCGACCGGCGACCGCATCGGCACCACCCCCGTCGACCGCGGCGGCTACGACGGCCCGGTCCGGCTCGCCACCGCGGGCTCGGTCGTCCTGGAGCAGCGCGGCGACCAACTCGTGGCCCTGCGCTGAACACCCGCCGCCCGGACCCCGGCGACGCCGAACCCGACCCTGGCGCCAATCTCGACCGGGGCGCGAGCCCGGTGCGCGACCCTGCCGCGATGGCGAGCCCTTCCCAACTCACCGAGCACCGGGCCGGGCGGACGCGCCTGCCCAGCGAGCACGGCCCGCTCGCCGCACTGGCCGCCGTCCCCTCGGCGGCCGTCGCCACCGTGCTGCTCGTCCCCGGGTACACCGGCTCGAAGGAGGACTTCGCGCCGCTGCTCGACCCGATCGCCGACGCCGGCCTCGCCGTGGTCGCGGTCGATCTGCCCGGCCAGTACGAGTCCGCCGGCCCCGTCGACGAGGCCGAGTACGTGCCGGCCCGCCTCGGTGAGGTCCTCGCCGGCGTCATCGGCGGGCTGACCCCTCGCCCGGTCATCGTGGTCGGCCACTCCTACGGCGGGCTGGTGGCCCGCGCCGCCGTGCTGGCCGGCGCCGACGTCGCCGGCCTGGTGCTGATGTGCTCCGGGCCCGCCCGGCTGCCCGACGGCGGACGCCGCACCATGCTGGACGCCTCCGAGCCTGTGCTGCGCAAACAGGGCATCGCCGCGCTGCAGAAGCTGCGCGAGGCCATCGACCCCACCCGCCGGTTCGCGGACCGGCACGCCGGGCTCGACGACCTCATGCGGCGACGCTTCCTCGCCAACAGCGCCGCCGGGCTGCTGGGCATGGCCGCCGGCCTGCGCACCGAACCGGACCTCGTCGCCGAGCTGGCCGCGGCCCTGCGCCGGACCGGCACGCCGTGCCTCGTCACCTGCGGCCAGGCCGACGACGCCTGGCACCCGCGGGACCAGCAGGACATGGCCGACCGCCTCGGCGCCCCGTTCGCCCTGATCCCCGACGCCGCTCATCTGCCCAACGTGGAGAACCCGTCGGCCCTGCTGGACCTGCTGCTCCCCACCTGGCAGGCCTGGCTGACCCGCTAGTTCCACCACCAGAACCCCTGTTAGTTCCACCACCAGAACCACAGCGCGGCCGCGGCCAGCGGCGGCACGGCCATGGCGGCGAGCACCGCGACGAGGCCGCGGCGGCGGTCGGCGTACACCTGCAGGACGACCGCGGCGACGGCGACCGCCACGTGCCCGACGATGACCCACAGGCCGGGGCCGGGGCGGCTGCCGGCGAAGACGGCCGCGCCGACGACGACGGCCGCCAGCACGACGAGCCCCACCATCACGGTGCCGGACAGGCCGCGCAGCGCGCGCAGGGCGACAGGTGCCGGGCCGTCGTTCACGTGGTCCGCCCCGACGGTCATGGCGCGAGGAGGGCCCACGGGTCGAGGTCCGGCGCGGCCTGCCGGCCCTCCGGGCAGTGTCGCCGGAAGTCGCACCAGGAGCACTGCCGCCCGGTGCGCGGGGGGAAGAGCACCTCGGCGTCGCCGCCGGCCGCGAGGGTGTCGGCGGCGAGGCCGAGCTCGTCCGCGGCCTCCTCGGCCCGGCCGAGGTGGCGCCGCAACGACTCGGGGGTGTGCTCCCACGCCACCACCGCCCCGGTGGGCAGGTGGTGCAGCTCGACCTGCCGGCACTCCCGCCGCAGGGTGCGGACCGCGGCCATGGCGTACAGCGCGAGCGCCTGGGAGCCACGGGTGTCGTCGACGGTCAGGGCGTGTCGGCCGGTCTTGTAGTCGACGATCACGAGCTCGCCGTCGCGCTCGTCGATGCGGTCCACCCGGCCTTCTGCCACGATCCGTTTCGTCGGCGTCGACACCCATCGTTCGACGCCGACCGGTTCGAACGCGGGGTCGTCGAGCGTGGCGACGTAGTCGGACACCCAGCCCTGGGCGCGCCGCCGGTAGGTGTCGGCCTGGGCTGCGTCGCGAAAGCCGTCGGTCTTCCAGCACGTGGCGACGAGGGCGGCCGCCGCTTCGGGGGTACGGCGCCCGGCGGGCAGGTCGAACAGGGAGCGGAGCGCGTTGTGCACGGCGGCGCCCATGGTGCTGCTCGCCCACGGCGCGCCCCGCGGCAGCGACGGTCGGTCCAGGTAGGCCATGCGGTAGCGGCGGGGGCAGTCCGTCCAGGTGGCGAGCTTCGCCGGCGTCACCCGCACCAGCCGCTTGGGCAGCCCGCCCAGCTCCAGCTCGCCCTGAACCATGCTCACCCGTCAACGGTATCGGCAGCCACCGACACCCACCGCGCCCACCCGGGTGGCTCCGCGCGGCGGCGCGACGGTCGAGTGTCGGACGGGTCAACAGTTACGGAGAGTTCCCTACCAACTGCCTATTGACACCAAGTCGGAGTGAACGCTTCAGTCACAGTCGAGTGACCGGACGTGACCCTGGTTCGCGTTCGGCCATTCAGCCGCCCACCTCGCGTCGTCCACCCTGCACGACGCTGCCTGAACACAGGAGGTACCGGGTGAGGTCAAGCAGAATCCCCATCGCGGTCGGGGCCATCGCCCTGGCCGTCCTCGTCCCCATGAGTGGCAACGCCGCTCCCCCGCAGCACACCGATTCCGCCGCGAAGGAGTACGTGGTCGACGGGGCGAGGACGGCGGTGGCCCGGTCGGCGATCGCCGCCACCGGCGCAGCGGTGAACTCCGCCGACCACGGCGAGGTCAACATCACCGCCACGCCCGACGAGGTGGCCCAGATCAAGAAGCTGGGCTACGAGGTGCGCGTCGTGCAGCCGGAAGCCGCGCACTCCCACGAGGGTGCGGACATCGGTGCCGACATCAATGACTTCCCGCCGGCCGACTCGGCCTACCACAACTTCGCCGAGATGAACGCCGAGATCGACTCGATCGTCGCCGCCTACCCGAGCCTCGCCCGCAAGAGCACCTACGGCACCTCCCACGAGGGCCGGGCGCTGGTCGCGGTGAAGGTCTCGGACAACGTGGCGAGCGACGAGGCCGAGCCCGAGGTGCTGTTCACCCACCACCAGCACGCCCGCGAGCACCTGACCGTCGAGATGGCCCTGTACCTGCTCAACGAGTTCACCAGCAAGTACTCCACCGACAGCCGCGTCCGCGGTCTGGTCGACTCCCGCGAGATCTGGATCCTGCCCGACCTCAACCCGGACGGCGGCGAGTTCGACATCGCCAGCGGCTCGTACCGGTCGTGGCGCAAGAACCGGCAGCCCAACTCCGGCTCGTCGAGCGTCGGCACCGACCTCAACCGCAACTGGGACTTCCAGTGGGGCTGCTGCGGCGGCTCCTCCGGCAGCCCCGGCAGCGAGACGTACCGCGGCGCGGCCCCGTCGTCCTCGCCCGAGGTCGCGGCCGTCTCCAACTTCGTCAGCAACCGGGTCGTCGGCGGCGTCCAGCAGATCAGGACGGCCATCGACTTCCACACCTACAGCGAACTCGTGCTGTGGCCGTACGGGTACACCTTCTCCGACACGGCTCCCGGCCTGAACGCCGACGACGAGCGGATGCTGCGCACCCTCGGCCAGCAGATGGCCGCGACCAACGGCTACACGCCGGAGCAGGCGTCCGACCTGTACATCACCGACGGGTCGATCGACGACTACCTGTGGGGTCGGTACAAGATCGCCAGCTACACCTTCGAGATATACCCGAGTTTCGGCGGCGGCGGCTTCTACCCGCCCGACGAGGTGATCCCGGCACAGACCAGCCGCAACCGCGCGGCCGTGCTGCACCTGCTCGACTACTCGGACTGCCCGTACCGGGTGATCGGCCTGACCTGCGGCGGCACCACGCCACCGCCGGGCGGGTACTTCGAGAACGCCACCAACTACAACATCCCGGACTCGCCGGGCGCCGGCGTGGACAGCCCGCTCGCCGTGTCCGGCCGCACCGGCAACGCCCCGACGAACCTGCAGGTGGGCGTGGACATCAAGCACACCTTCCGCGGTGACCTGGTCATCGACCTCGTCGCACCGGACGGCACCCTGTACCGCGTCAAGAACTCCAGCTCGTCCGACAGCGCGGACAACGTGATCACGACGTACACCGTGAACGCGTCCTCCGAGGTGGCGAACGGCACCTGGCGGCTGCGGGTGCGCGACGTCTACCGCACCGACATCGGCTTCATCGACAAGTTCAGCCTGACGTTCCCGTAGGCACGCCGGGGTTCCGCTTCGGTGGCCACCGCGGCCGCTGCGGAACCCGGGTGAGCAGTTCGTCGAACGCGCTCGGCGCCGTGGTCTCGGCGCCGAGCGCGGTTCGTTTGTTGGCGCCGTGGTAGTCGCTGCCGCCGGTCACCACGAGGCTGAGGTCGGTGGCCAGTGAGCGCAGCCGTGCCCTGGCATCCGCGTCGTGCTCCGGGTGGTCCACCTCCAGCCCGGCCAGCCCGGCGGCCGCCAGCGCGGCGACGGTGTCGTCGCCGATGATCGCGCCCCGGCGGCCGGCGTACGCGTGGGCCAGCACCGTCACCCCACCGGCGTCCGCGATCATCCGCACGGCGTCGAGCAGGGGCGTGTCGGCCCGGCGGACGTGGTACGGACCGCCGTCGCGCAGGTGGTGCTCGAACGCCTCGTCGACGCTGCCGACCACCCTGGCGCGCACCAGCGCCCGCGCCAGGTGGGGGCGCCCGGCCGGTGCGTCCGCGTCGAGGCCGTCGAAGACGGACCGCTCGTCCACCGGCAGCCCGTCGGCCACCATCCTGGCCACCATCTGCCGCAGCCGGCTCCTGCGCTCGGCACGCAGCCGGGTCTGCTCGGCCACCAGCGCCGGCGACGCCGGGTCGAACAGGTAGGCCAGCAGGTGCACGGTGATCGGCGTGCCGGCGGCACCCACCGCAGTGGTGGACACCTCAGCGCCGGGCAGCACCCGCAGGCCCGGCGGCGCGGCGGCGAGCGCGCGATCCCACCCGGCCGTGGTGTCGTGGTCGGTCAGCGCGACCACGTCGAGCCCGGCGGCCGCGGCCGCCACCACCAGCTCGGCGGGCGAGTCGGTGCCGTCCGAGACCGAGGAGTGGGCGTGCAGGTCGATGAGCACGGGGCCAGTCTGCCCCAGCCCGCCGGCCGGACACCGACTAGCGGCGGCGGCGCTTCTGCGGTGCGGGCATCATGGAGAACTGCTTGGCCTTGGCGTCCTTGTCGCCGAACACCAGCTCGGAGATCGCATCGAAGACCTCCTCCGGCTGCGGGAGGAACTCGATGCGGTTGAGCGCCTGGATCTGGCCGGCGGACTCCAGGATCATCGTGCCGTACCCGAACATGCGGCCGACGAGGCTCCGCTCGTAGGTCATGTCAGTGATCTTGCTGACCGGCATCATGGCGACCTTCGTGGTGAAGATGCCGGTCGTCAGCATGAAGCGCTTGTCGGTGACGACGATCCGCTCGACCCACCACTCCACCAGGTGAAAGGTGAAGCGGAGCAGGACGAACAGCGCCGCGTACCACAGCACGTTCTGTACCAGCCACACATAGGTCCCCGCGCCCTCGAGGAAGAACGACAGCGTGAACGCGATGATCAGTGCCAGTACCGTCTGGACGAGGTAGGGAAGCATGACAGCCCAGTGCCGCCGGAGCCGGATGACCCGATGTTCTGTCGACAGCAGGTATTCATCCGGGTCCCGGGGAGCGAGCATCGGCATGCCGGACCCCTGTCCTCAGTGGTGTCGCCGGGCGCGGTTCAGGCGAACAGCGACTGGATGAACGTAACCAGTGACTCGGCCCCGCTCTGGAGCCCTCTGAGGATTTCTTGGACCAGGTCACCCGAGCCATTCGGATCGGAGATGACGAAGTACAAGAGAAGCACACCGCCTACCAGGCCGATGGCCTTCTTGGCTCCCTTGCTCACCGTGACCAACCCCGTCCCGTACGTGCTGACGCGTCAGCACCGTTTGTACCTCACAAGACCGACTCTGCGGCAGAGTACAGCCTCACATCGGCCGGTACGGCCCAACGTCGCCCGCTGGTCGCTACGTTCTGTCGCATGACGAGCGCATCGCAACGATCCATTCGGTGCGTCGGTGCCATCCTGCATGACGATCTTGGCAGGTTGTTGCTGGTACGGAGAGCGACCGAACCGGGACTCGGACGGTGGTCGCTGCCCGGCGGAAGAGTGGAATGTGACGAAACCGATTCCGCGGCGTTGCGACGTGAGCTCGTCGAGGAGACCGGGCTCACCGTCGAGGTCGGCGGACTGATCGGCTCGGTACGGCGTCCCGCGCCGGACGGAAGGGTGTTCGACATCCACGACTACCGCTGCATCCTCGCCCCACCTCCGGGTGTGTTGCGAGCCGGCGACGACGCGTCGGACGTCCGCTGGGTATCGGCATCCGAGTACGCGACCCTGCCGATCGTCGTCGGACTGACCGATGCCCTGACCGCCTGGAACACCCTCCCCCGCTAACGCACCGTAACCACGCCCGTCGCCCACATTCCGGGTGAATGGCACATTTGGCCACTAGAACCGGCCAAATGTGCCATTCACCCGGGGCGCGGGGGTGCGGTCCGGCCACCCCGGGGTGCGGGGGCGGCCACCGGGGTGCGGGGTGGTCGTCAGCGGGGGCGGGTGGGGACGAGGGTCAGCGCCAGCTTGGGGCAGAGGGTCACGGCCTTGCGCGCGTGCCCGGCCAGGTGCGGCGGCACCACGGCCGGCGCCAGGATCGGATAGCCCCACTCGTCGAGGCGGACGAGTTCCGGCACCAGCTCGGCGCAGAGCCCGTGCCCGTCGCAGCCGATCATGTCCACAGCGAACTTCTCGCTCATCGCCATCCCTCACTCACGTCCGGTGGCTGCGGCACGGCCAGCACTGGTTGCCGCCACAGGCCGGCGCAGCCGTTGCCGGCGAGGTGGCTGTCGATGTCGTCGGAGAAGACCGTGAGGGCGCTGGCGACGAGCCGCACCACGCCGTCGGGGTGCGCGCACGCACCACGCCCGTTGACGACGCCGAGCCGCAGGCGCAGCCGGCTCAGCGCCGCCACGTCGCGGCCCCAGGTGATCCTGGCGAGGTCGTCGGCGATGGCCGGCAGCCCGTTGAAACACGGACCGCACTGCCGCGCGTTCTGCGACGCCAGCCAGGACGCCACCCGCACGGTCTCGGCCGCTCCGCACGCCCCGACCGGCAGGGCGATGACCACCCCGGCGCCGGGCGAGGCGCCGATGGGGCGCAGGCCCTCCGGGGTGAACGGCCGGGCCAGCGCGTCGAGCCCGACCCAGGACCCGCCGTACCCGCCGACCAACAGCGCCGCCAGCGGCTCGACCGCCCCGCCGGCCATCCGCAGGATGTCCTCGCCGGTCGCCCCCACCGGCAGCTCGTACACCGCCCGGCGGCGCACCGCCCCGCCGACGGAGAACAGCGCGGTGCCCGGGGCCTCGACGGTGCCGGCCTCGCGGAACCAGTCCGGCCCGTGCCGGGCGATGAGCGCCAGGTGGGCGAGCGTCTCGGCGTTGGACACCAGCGTCGGCTTGCCCTTCACCCCGTGCCGGTACGCCGACTCGGCGCGCGGCTTGCCCGGGCCGCCGCCGACGAAGTTGGCGACCGCGGTCGACTCGCTCGACACGTACCACCGTGGCGGCTCGACCACGGTCACCGGCAGCCCGGACCCCCACCGGTACGCGGCCCGCTCGGCGATCGCGGCCCCGACGGAGGCTGCGAGGCCGGTGCCCCGGTGCACGGCCACGGTCACCTCGGTGGCGCCGACGGCCATGGCGGCCAGCTCGGCGCCGTCGAGCACGAGGTGCGGCGCGGCGCGCAGCAGCAGCTTGTCCTTGCCTGCGGCCGGTTCGCTCTCGACGCCGTTGACCACGACGTACGCGGCGCCGGCCTTGGCGCCGTACTCGGCGACGGTGGCGAGCTTGCGGCCGGTGGGGAACCACGCCCCGCCGCGGCCGCGGAGCCCGGCGGCGGTGGCCAGGTCCGCGAGGTGCGGGGCGGCGCCGGTCGGCAGCGGCCCGTTGGCCTGCGCGTGCTCGGCCAGCGCGGCGCCCCGGCCGGTGGCCGCCCACCCGGCGAGCAGCCGGGGCCGACCGTCGTGGCGGGTGCGGAGCGGGGCGTTCACAGCGGGCGCCCTGCGACGACGCGGCGCCAGCCCGCGAGGCGGACGGCTCCGGCGGCGAGCACAGCCAGCAGGGACACCGTGACCACGACGACCACCCAGAGGCGGTCCGTGCCGATGCCGACGGTGTGGGCCAGGGCGATCGGCCAGCCGAGGTAGGCGAGCCAGTGCACCCAGCGCCACGTGTGGTGCTTCATCCGCACCCGGAGCACACTTGTTATGATGAGTAACAGAATGATGTCGAACACGATCGCGCCGAGCCCCACCCACAGCGGTCGATAGCCGGACACGAACGGCACGACGGTGGCCAGGAGCCCGATGTCGACGAACTGGTCCAGGACGATCGACACCACGTGGACCAGCAGGAACGCCACGGTCGTCAGTGACACGCTGCGGTGCAGGCCCTGGGTGACGAACCGCGGCCACACGGCCGACGACACCCGGCCCGCGGTGAGCAGCCCGAGGACCACCGACGCGGTGAAGAGGGCGAGCGAGACGAACCCGCTGGCCCGCGAGAGGTACCAGTACGAGCTCTCGCTCAGCAGGGGCGCTGCTGTGATCATGCGACGTCCTCCGTCCGTTCACCCAGCGCGAATCCGCGCGTGTCCGTCGTTTCAACAGCGCGTGTCCGGCGTTCCGACAGCGTGTGTCCGTCGTTTCGACACACCGAGGGCGTCGGGGTCGGGGCCAGATCCGAGTCGCCGGGCCAGCCGGCGACGGTGGTCACGGCGCCGCCGGCGGCCACCAGCCGGGCCGGAAGATTCCGCTCGGCGAGCCACGCGGGTGCCCGCCGGCCCAGCACGACCGCGGCGGTCGCGGCCGTGTTGGCGTCGACGCACGTCGCGGCCGCGACCGACACGTGGTCCCACACCGGCACCGCCGGCAGCCCGGTGTTGGGGTCGAGCACGTGGTGGAGCTGGACGCCGGCCCGCCGCCACCGGCGGACCGTGGTGCTGGACGTGGCGAGGCCGCCGGAGCGGATCGTCACCACGGGACCGCGGTCGCCGGCGTGGTGCTCGGCCAGACGCACCCGCCAGCCACGCTCCGGTGCCGGGCCGGCCACCGCGAGGTCTCCACCCAGGTTCACCAGCACCCCGCAGCCGAGGTCGGCGGCGATGCGCGCGGCCGCGACGTCGGCGGCCCACGCCTTGGCGGTCGCCCCGAGGTCGAGGTGCGTGCCGGGCGGCAGCGTCACGGTGTCGCCGTCGATCTCGATGTCCCGCCAGCTCCCGCCGGCCGACAGAGCCGACAGAGCGCCCGCCGACGGAGCCGACAGAGCCACCGGCAGGTCCGACACCGCCTCGATCGTGGCGAAGTCGCGGTCGTAGCCGATCGCCACGAGCGACCGGCCGAGCGTCGGGTCGACGATCCCGTCGGACACCTCGGCGGCGCGCAGGGCCACCCGCATCGCGGCGACCAGCAGCGGGTCGACGGCCAGCGGTCCGCCGTGGGCGTTGAGCCGCGACAGCGACGAGTCGGCGCGGAACCGGCTGCACGCGCGGTCCAGGTCGTCGATGAACTCACGAAGGGCCAGCTCGGCGGCCGGCAGAGCGGAAGCGGCCGAGGAGGCGACCAGCAGGTGCGCCGTCGTGCCGATGGCGGGGAAACGAACCTGGGCGCTCATGATCCACCCGACGTGGTTTCCTCGTCGCCGCTGGAGCTCTCGGGGAGCTCCTCCGGCGGCTGCGGCCGGGTCTGGCCGCCCTGGCTGCCCTGGCTGTCGATCCGGATCGGGGGCTTGGCCGGCTTGGCCTTGTTCTCGCCGAAGTCGGCGTTCGCCTTCTCCTTCGGCGGCGGCGTGGCGGTCGCGATGGCCGCGCCGAGCCCGAGGGTCGTCGCCGCGCTGACGGCGACGACCGCCGCGGTGATCCGGGAGACCCGGGCGATGCCGGCGTCCCTGGCGATCGGGTGGAAGCGGTGCACGGTGGTCCTCCTCGTGTGTCAGGAGGTGCTACGGAGCGGAGGTGCCGGAAGGTTCAACCGAATTCGCGACCGCCCCGCGGGCCGCCGCCAGACCCTCGGTGGCCGCCTGCCGCACGGCTGCGTACTGCACGTCGGTGGTGGCACCGAGCAGCAGCGCCTGTGCCTCCGCGTGCTTGGCCGCCGCCGCCCACACGGCCCGCTGGGTGGTCGGGTCGTTCCGGTCGGGCAGGCCGTCCAACTCCTGGCCGAGCCGCGCGACCAGCGCGCGGGTCTCGTCGCGCCCGCGCCTCGCGGCGGCCGCGGCCCGACGGCGGGCGAGCAGCACCCACGTCCCGACGCCGAGCACGCCCGCCGTCAGCCCGCCGGCCACGATCGGGAGCACGGTCGCGGTGTCGTCGACGGCGGACGCCTCGCCGCCGCCCGGCTCGTCGGCGTACCGGTCGCCGCGGGCGGCGGGGCCGGCCTCACAGCGCGGCGCGGCCGCCAGCTCGGCGACGAAGTCGGTCAGCGCCGCGGTCAGGTCGCTGTTCGCCTCCTGGTCGAGGTCGGCGTTGTGCCTCGCGATGACGGTGGTGGCGGCCTGGCCGGCGACGCCTTTGCACAGCACGTCGGAGCCGGCGTAGAAGTACCGGCCGGAGATGACCGCGACGGTGTTGCCGGGCAGCAGCGCGGAGATCTCCCGCGGCCAGGTACGCACCTCTCCGGTGCCCGGCCCCGCTGGCAGGATCGCGATCAGGATCGGCCGGTCGCCGATCCGGTCGCGGACCGCGGCGACGTCCACCTCGCGCCCGGCGGCCGGGTCGACGAACACCGGGCCGGCGCGCAGCCCGGCGACCGCGTCGTCGACCGGCCCGGCCCAGGCAGGCCCGGCCGTGACCGTGAGGGCCGTGAGGGCCGTGAGGGCCGTAGCCGTCACCCCGACAAGTCTGTCCGCACGTCGTCCCACAGGCGTCTCGCATCCGTATCGACGGTTCGGGGCGCCGGAGAACGCCCCGCATCATCGATACGGATGCGGGATGCCGAAAGGTTCAGTCGCGCGGGATGGGCCGGCCGGGCTGTTCGCCGCCGCGCGCGTCGCCGTAGGAGCGGGTGGGGACCATGACCTTGCGACGGAAGACGCACACCACGGTGCCGTCCTGCTTGTACCCGCGGGTCTCGACGTACACCACCCCGCGGTCGTCCTTGGACCTCGACGGCGTCTTGTCCAGCACGACCGTCTCGCCGTACAGGGTGTCGCCGTGGAAGGTCGGTTTGACGTGCCGCAGCGACTCGACCTCCAGGTTCGCGATGGCCTTGCCGGACACGTCGGGCACCGACATGCCGAGCAGCAGCGAGTAGACGTAGTTGCCGACGACGACGTTCTTGCCGAAGTCCGTGGTCTCGCCCGCGTAGTGCGCGTCGAGGTGCAGTGGGTGGTGGTTCATGGTGAGCAGGCAGAACAGGTGGTCGTCGTACTCGGTGATGGTCTTGCCCGGCCAGTGCTTGTACACGGCCCCGACCTCGAACTCCTCGTAGTACCTGCCGAACTGCACGCGCGAGCTCCCATCAGCGAACGACCAAGCGAACGACCAGGCGAGTGACCAGGCGAAACGGTCCGGCCGACAGTGTGACCGGCGAGCGAGTACCCTTGGCAACCGGTCTGTTGAGAGACGGCACGAGCGACACCGGGAGGTGAGGACGTGGACAGCAAACCCGCGAGTACGAGCCGCGTCCCCGCTCACGGTCGGTTCGCCCGCGGCTGATCCAGGGCTGGGACGCGGCATGGCACACGAAGAGTCCACGCCCGCTCCGTCCGAGGAGAACGCCGTGTCCGCCATGAGTTCGATCCGTGCCGCCGGTTCCCGGGTGATCCGGCCCGCCCCGCGCCCCCGCCCGGTCGACGAGCCCGGCCCGTCCGGTGAGTGCGTCGTCGACTGCGCGGTGTACGTCGACGGCCATCGCCTCCCCGGCCAGTGGAATCACGAACGCGCCCTCGCCGAGGTCCGCGGGCGCGGCGCCGGTTTCGTCTGGATCGGGCTGTACGAGCCGAGCAGCCGACAGGTCGACGGGGTGGCCGAGACGTTCTCGCTGCACGAGCTGGCCGTCGAGGACGCCGTGCACGGACACCAGCGGCCCAAGCTGGAACACTACGACGACAACCTGTTCATGGTGCTGAAGACCGTCAGCTACGTGGAACACGAGTCGCCGACGACGGCCAACGAGATCGTCGAGACCGGCGAGGTCATGACGTTCATCGGCAAGGACTTCGTGGTGACGGTGCGGCGCGGGCAGCACTCCGGCCTCGGTCGGGTGCGCAACGACCTGGAGGCGACGCCGGAGCGGCTGGCGCTGGGCCCCGCCGCCGTGCTGCACGCGATCGCCGACTACGTGGTCGACTCCTACCTCGACGTGGCCGACCGGGTGGAGGACGACATCGACTTCGCCGAGGAGCAGGTGTTCTCGGCGCACACCTCGATGTCCGTCGAGCAGATCTACATGATGAAGCACGAGATCACCGAGTTCCGCAGGGCCGTGATCCCGCTGGCCACCCCGCTGCGGCGGCTCAGCGAGGGCGGCGGCGGGCTGGTCGGCGACGAGGTGCGGCCGTACTTCCGCGACGTCGAGGACCACCTGACCACGGTCGCCGAGCGGGTGAACTCCTACGACGAGCTGCTCGCGAACCTCGTCAACGCCGTACTCGCGAAGATCACCGTGCAGCAGAACACCGACATGCGCAAGATCACCGCCTGGGTGGCGATCGTCGCGGTGCCGACCATGATCGCCGGCATCTACGGCATGAACTTCGACTACATGCCGGAGCTGAAGTGGCGTTTCGGCTACCCGATGGTGATAGCGGTGATCGTGGTGAGCTGCGTGTCGCTGTATCGCATCTTCCGCCGCAACAGGTGGCTGTAAGCGCTCAGCGCGCGGCCCATGTGAAAGGAATGCCGTGGCCGCCGCCATGGCCGAGGCACACCGTGAGGCCCGTCGGCCACAGCCGCAGCAGCAGGTCGAACCGGTAGCCGGCCCCGGCACGTCGCGACTCGTACACCAGCAGGGCCAGCGGAGCGTCCCTGGTGGCGCGGGCCGCGGCGTCGGCGAGCACCTGCTGCCCGCGGGCCCGCTCCGACGCGGGCACGTACTGCCACACCACCGAGTGCCACACCACGGTGAGCACCCCGGGTCGGGGCCGGGCCAGCTGGTGGGACAGCCAGCTCGCCCCGTCGGCCAGCTGCACCGTCACCGGGTCGAGCTGGGCCAGGCGCACCGCGGCGCGCAGCCGCCGGAGCCGGTCGAGCTGGTCGGGCCACACGAACGACGACAGGTGCAGCACGCCATCGGGCCGGGTCACGTCGACCGGGGCGAGGTCGCAGGCGGCGCGCTCGATCAGGTGCGGTGGCCGGTGGGTCGCGGCCGGCGGCAGCCCGGTCCACCCGGGGTCCATGATGAACCGGCTGCGCGGGTCGCCGAGGACCGTGCCGTCGGCGAGCTCGTACCGGATGCGGTGGGGCCGCAGGTTGAGGCCGGCGCTGGCGCCCACCTCCAGCAGCCGCACCGGCAGGCCGCCGGCGCGTTCCGCGGCCACCAGCAGCCCGCCGTAGAGCGGCGCGGACCGCCCGGGCTCGTTGGTCTGCACGGTGGTGCCGGCGATAACGGCGCGCAGTTCGTCGATGTGCTCGGTGAGGGCGGGCACCGCGTCGGCCCACAGCGTCCTCTCGTCCAGCCGTCCACCCGCGGTGGCGTAGTGCCCGGCCAGTGACCGCGCCCGGCCGGAGAGCACCAGCCGGTGGACGGCCGCAGCGAACCGCAGGCCCGGCACGGACCCGGACCGGTCGCGCTCGTGCCCGGCCATCACGGCGGCCGCGATGCCGCCGCCCTCGAGGTCGTCGGCCGCGTCGGCGAGGAGGCGGGCGTTGGTGGGGCCGTACCGGCGGCAGCCGCGCGCCGATTCGCGGAACAGCTCGGCCAGCGGGTGCCGCAGGGCTGCGGTCATGGGCGGTTTCCTAACGCCGGAGCTGGGACACGAACCCCCTGATCAGGGTGAACAGCTCGTCGGGGTGCAGCGGGTTGATGCTGACCCAGCCGTCGGTGTCGCCGCCGGCCGTGGAGTCGATGCGGTAGCGCCCCGCCGGGGTGTCGATCCAGGAGAGCTCGTGGCCCACCCGCACATCCTCGCCCCCGTTGCCCGGCCGGGTCACCCCCATCTGGCCATAGCCCTCCAAAGGATGCAGCAGGCCGGCCAGCTTGCTCGCCGCGGTCTCGGTGACGCCGCCGTCGCGCAGGACGTCGTGCACCTGCCGCTCGACGTGCTCCGGGTCGGGCGCCGGGCCGGTCAGCAGGGCGTGCGCGGCACGCATGGTCCGCAGCGGCAGCCGTAGCGGGATCGTGTGGCCGCCGGCAAGCCCCGGCACCAGGGAGAACAGCTCGTCGGCGAGGGCGTCGCGGTCCACCCGGTAGGCGTCGACGAGGTGGTGCTCCTCGGGGTTGAACCGCTGCAGGCACACCACGGCGCCGCCCCGGTCGACGAGGGCGACGGCGCCGCTCTCCCACTCGGGCCCACCGAGGACGAGGTCGACGCAGCCGGCACGACCGGCGAGGAGCGCGACGAGGGTGTCGGCGAGCCCGACCGGCCCGTCGCCGTCGGCGAGGCCGCGCAGTTGCAGGGTCTCACCGGCGCCGGCGAACAGCAGGTCCCGCTCGGGCGGCACCCTGCCGAACGACGGCACCTGCAGCGGGAACGGCAGCTCGGCTCCCGCGTAGGTGGCGAGCAGGTCGAGTTCCACCAGCCCGAACTGGGCCGGCGTGACGGCCGGTTCGGTCACTGCGCGCGCAGGGATCGGGCAGCCGTGGTGTCGCGCTCGCTGTACTCGACGACGGTGCTCTCCGCGGTGGCGACGAACGCCTCGACCTGGGTGACGACCCTGGTGAGCTCGCCGACGAGGCCGTTGTTGCCGGCGCGGTCGGAGAACTTCGCGGCCAGGCCGTCGCCGATGGGGCTGGTGCCGAGCATCGGCGCGTCGGCCGCCAACTCCATGGCCGCCCGGCGCAGGTTCTCCAGGTCGGCCCGGACCTCGGACACGGCCGCGGCGAACGCCCGCACCTGCTCCGGCTCCACCTGCCACCCGCCGGCGAGGCCGGACAGGTCGGGGGCCGCCTCGCCGTTGGTCGATTCCACGAACATGGCCCTATCCCCCGATCACCGGTGGCGCGACGGTGTCGTCGAGCGTGAACGGCTCTTCCTCGTACGGATAACGGCGACGGCGCTCGGTGTCGTCGTCGCCGCGCCCACCGGCGCCCGGCATGAGCGGCGACCCGCCGTGCGCGCCGGCACCCGCGCCGCCGCGGCGGTTGAGGTGCTCGTCGCCGAACGCCCCGGCGCCCGGCCGACCGGCGTACGCGCTCGCGTAGCGGCCACCGGGGCCGAACGCGCCGCCCCGCCCGCCGACGCCGCCGATCGCCGCGCCACCGGCGCCGAAGCCGCGGCCGCCCAGCGGTCCGCCGATCCCACCGAGACCACCCGCGCCGCCGAAGAACCCGTTCGGCCCGCCGCGGCCGGTGAGGTCGCGCCAGCCGACCCCGCCGGGACCGGCCCCGCCGGGACCACCGAAGCCGGGCACCGGCGACACCACGCCGCTCGGCCGGGTCGCTGCCGGGCCGGTGGGGTCACCGATGACATTCGGCGGCGGCACAGGGCCGGTGCCCGCGCCGGGTACCTGCCCACCGCCGACGCGCCGCGCGTCGTACTCGGCCTGCCCGATCCGGCCGACGCCGCTGTCCACGAACTGCGGCGTCGTGGAGTCCACCTGCACCGCGGCCGCCTCGTAGCGCTGCATCGTCTGGACGGCGCGCCGCTTGAGCTTCTTCTTGTTGGACCCGAAGCCGAACGCGCTGCCGATGCCGCCGATCGCGGCCCCGATGCCGGCGCCGACCGGGCCGCCGATGGCGAACCCGGCCGCCGCGCCCGCACCCGCCGCGCCGAGCCATCCGCCGCCTCCCGGCGGGGCCGGCATCGTCGACTGGGCGGAGCGCAGCGCGCCCGCGGAGTCCTGCAGTGGGTCGGCCATGGCGCTGCTCGTGCTGCCGACGTCGCCCATCCACCCGACGGCCCTGATCACCGAGCGGGCGGCCTGGTCGGACGCCTCACCGCCCCAGTAGGGCAGCAGGGCGGCGAGGGAGCGCTGGAGGTCCTCGGCGCGCTGGGTGAGATCGCGGCCGTGCCGGTCCCAGTCGTCGGCGAGCTTCTCGACCTGGGCGGGGTTGGCCTGCTGGTGCACCATCCCGAAGAGCGTGGGGTGCGAGTACCCGTCCCAGTGGGTGCCCGGCACAACGTACTGGTCGTCGTCGCGCCGCTGCCGGACCCAGTCGTCGACGACGCCGTCGAGGGTCCTGGCCATCCGGGCCGCGGCCTCCGCCAGCCCACCACCGAACAGGTTCGCCACCGGTCCGATGAGGTAGTTCAGCACGTTGCCGTTTCCCACAGCGCTCCTCCGGGCCTCCGGGTAACCGTGCGATCACACCAACCCTCAGCGCATTTTGCCCGATCGGGCAAGACCTCGGACCCGTTCGATGCATCTTTTCGGATGCTCTTGCCCCGTCGACACCTCGTCGGCGCCTCGTACGCTGGGCACATGCGGGTGCTCGCCGTCGCGGACGAGGAGGAGCCGGCGTTGTGGACCGAGGCGGTCCGCCGGCACCGGGTCGACCTCGTGCTGGCCGCCGGCGACCTGCCGTTCGACTACCTCGACTTCATCGCGGGCGCGCTGGACCGGCCGTGCGTGCTGGTGCCGGGCAACCACGACCCGGACCTCGCCGGGTACCGGATGCGACGCGGGCTGTGGACCCGCGCCGGGCTGCCCGCCACCTGGCCGGGGCCGCCGGGCGCGGTGAACGCCGACGGCCGGGTGGTCGAGGTGGCCGGGCTGCGGATCGCCGGGCTGGGCGGCAGCCTGCGCTACCGGCCCGGCCCCAACCAGTGGACGCAGCGCGAGCAGTCCCGCCGGGCGCGGTGGCTGCGGCTGCGGGCCGGGCGTCGCCCCGTCGACGTCCTGCTCACCCACGCCCCGCCGCGGCACTGCGGCGACCGGGAGGACCGGCCTCACCAGGGGTTCGAGTGCCTGCACCGGCTGGTGGCGGCGCTGCGACCGAGGATGCTGGTGCACGGACACATCCACCCGCACGGCGAACCGGTCCCGGATCGTCGGCTCGGCGACACCGAGGTGGTGAACGTGGTGGGACATCGCGTGCTGGAGTTCGACGGGGTGCGCCATGCCGCGTGACACCGGGTTCCCGCGCACCGATGCCGAGCACGACTTCCTGCGGGCGCGGCGGCAGGCGGTGCTCGCCCGGCTGGCCCACTGGCTGCGCCGCGAGCCCGACGACGTCAACATGGTGCTCCCGTTCGACGAAGTGGTCGCCGCGCTCGGCCGCGAGGGCGAGTCCCGGCTCGGCCTGCGGACGATCCCGCTCGACAGCATCGTGGGCAGCGTGGACCGCAAGCGCGATTTCGACCGCAGGTTCCGGCCCAGCACCGGCCGGGTGCGCGAACGGTGGGAGCGGCTGGCCGTCGCGGCCAGGCGCGGTGAGCCGATCCCGCCGATCGAGGTGTACCGGGTGGGCGAGCTGCACTTCGTGTCCGACGGGCACCACCGCGTGTCCGTGGCGCACGCGCTCGGCCTGGAGTCCATCGACGCCTACGTCACCGAGGTGCGCACCCGGCTGTCCGCCCACGGCATCCGCAACCGCGGCGACCTGATCACGAAGGACTACCGGCGGGTGTTCCTCGACCGGGTGCCACTGGCCGATTCGGCCCGCGCGGCCATCACCATGACCGACCCGTGGGGGTACGCCCAGCTCGGCGAGGCCGTCGAGGCGTGGGGGTTCCGGCTCATGCAGGACGAGGGCCGCTTCTGCGACCGGGCGTCCGTCGCGACACGCTGGTACGACGAGGAGTACCTCCCCGTCGTGGAGATGCTGCGCGAGGCCGACCTCATCGGCACGGGCACCGAGGCGGAGGCGTACCTGCACATCGCGGCGGAGCGCTACCGCCTCATCCGCACCCACCGCTGGGACGACGCCGTCATCGAGGCGCTCAAGAAACGCTCATAGCGTCCCCACACCGCAATCGGGTCGACGCCATACGATCCAGCGATGATCCATGGGATGCACGTGTTGCTGTACAGCACGGACGCGGCGGCCGATCGGGCCTTCCTGCGGGATGTGCTGGGCTGGCCGTCGGTCGAGGACGGCGGCCCCGAGCCGGGGTGGCTGATCTTCAAGGCGCCGCCGACCGAGGTCGGGGTGCACCCCACCAACGAACAGCCCATGACCGAGGCGCACCTCATGTGCGACGACATCACCGCGACGGTGGCTTCGCTCGCGGCCAGGGGCGTGCCGGTCGGCGTGGTCACCGATCAGGGCTACGGCCTCGTCACCACAATCACCCTGCCCAGCGGCATGGAGCTCGGGCTGTACGAACCGCGGCACGAGATCGCGCTCAACCTCTGAGGTCGGCGCGCTCCACCTCGTCCCGCAGTTCGGCGAACTCGGCCGCGAGGCGGACGGGCGGGAAGTGGGCGTTGAGGCCGCTGGGGTTGGGCAGCACCCAGATGCGGGTGTCGCCGATGGTGCGGTCCTGCGGGCCGATGGCGGCGCGTGGTTCGGCGAACGCGACCCGGTAGGCGGTGACGCCGACGACCGCGAGCCGGCCGGGGCGCAGGGACCGCACCAGGGACACCAGCTGTCGACCGCCGGCCACCAGCTCGTCCCTGCTCAGCTCGTCGGCCCGCGCGGTGGGGCGGTCCGCGATGTTGGTGATGCCGATGCCGAGGTCGGCCAGCAGGTGCTGCTCGGCGGGCCGCAGCTGCCGCGGCGTGAACCCGGACCGGTGCAGCGTCGGCCAGAACCGGTTGCCGGGCCTGGCGAAGTGGTGCCCGGTCGCGGCCGACAGCAGGCTGGGGTTGATGCCGCAGAACAGCACGCGCAGCTGCTGACCAGGTTCCGGCAGCACGTCCGGCAGCGGTCGTGAGTGGCGTTTGGTGCCTGGGCCCCAAACGCCACTCACAAGGCGCGTCAGCGCCCTAGTCCCGGTAGGTCAGGTTGCGGCCGCCGGCGGGGTCGAAGATCGAGATCTTGTCCGCGTCGAACCAGACCTCGGCGTTGCTGCCCTCGCGGGCGGCGGACGCCGCGGACAGCCGGGTCACGAGCTGCTGGCCGGCACCGCCGGGCAGGTCGGCCCCGCCCGCGTCGGCGGCCAGCTCGTCGAGGTCGGCCGACGTGGCCCGCTCGCCCGACACCGTGAAGTAGGCGAACTTGTCCGACCCCATGGACTCGAGCACCTCGACCTGGCCGGTGAACTTGCCGCCGGTGGGAAGGTTGGACTCGTCGACGAGCGCGGCGTCCTCGAAGTGCTCGGGGCGTACGCCCATGATCACCTCGCGGGGCGCGTCGGCGGCCTCCAGCGCACGCCGGATGCGGTCCGACATCGGCACGTCGCCGAGCGGGCTGCGCAGCGTGTTGTCCTCCACGGTCGCCGGCACGAAGTTCATCGCGGGCGAGCCGATGAACCCCGCCACGAACAGGTTGGCCGGGTTGTCGTAGAGGAACTGCGGGGCGCCGACCTGCTGCACCATGCCGCCGCGCATCACGACGACCCGGTCGCCGAGGGTCATGGCCTCGGTCTGGTCGTGCGTCACGTACACCATGGTGGTGCCGAGCTGGCGTTGCAGCCGGGCCACCGAGGTGCGCATCTGCACCCTGAGCTTGGCGTCGAGGTTGGACAGCGGCTCGTCCATCAGGAACGCCTTGGGGCTGCGCACGATCGCGCGCCCCATGGCCACCCGCTGGCGCTGCCCGCCGGACAGGTTGCCGGGCTTGCGGTCCAGGTGCTGGGTGAGGTCGAGCACCTCCGCCGCTTCCTTCACCTTTGCCTCGACGGTGGCCTTGTCGACCTTCGCCAGCCGCAGCGGGAACGCCATGTTCTCCCTGACCGACAGGTGCGGGTACAGGGCGTAGGACTGGAACACCATGGCGATGTCGCGGTCCTTCGGCGCCCGCTCGTTGACCCGGGTGCCGCCGATCCGCAGCTCGCCGGAGGTGATGTCCTCCAGCCCCGCGATCATGTTGAGGGTCGTCGACTTACCGCACCCGGACGGGCCGACCAGGATGACGAACTCGCCGTCGGCGATCTCCAGGTCGACGTCGGACACGGCCACCGCACCGTCCGGGAACTTCTTGCTCACCTTGTCGAGCGTGATCTCGGCCATCTGCACTCACCCCTTGACAGCGCCGGCGGTGAGCCCGGCGACGATGCGACGTTGGAAGAACAGGACGAACAGCACGATCGGGATCGTGATGATCACGGCGGCGGCACAGACCGACCCCGTCGGATCCTCGAACTGCGAGGCGCCGGTGAAGAACGACAGCGCGGCCGGCACCGTCCGCGACGCCTCCGTCGAGGTGAGCGAGATGGCGAACAGGAAGTCGTTCCAGCAGAAGATGAACACCAGGATCGCCGTGGTGAACACGCCGGGCGCGGCGAGCGGGGCGATGACCTTGGCGAACGCCTGGGTGGGCGTCGCGCCGTCCATCTTGGCCGCCTTCTCCAGCTCCCACGGGATCTCGCGGAAGAACGCCGACAGCGTGTAGATCGCCAGCGGCAGGGCGAACGTGATGTACGGCAGGATCAGGCCTGGCCAGGTGTCGAACAGCCCGATCGACCGCTCGATCTCGAACAGCGGCGACACGAGCGACACCTGGGGGAACATCGCGATCAGCAGCGAGATGCCGACCAGCAGTCCCTTGCCGGGGAAGCTGAGCCGGGCGATCGCGTACGCCGCCATCGTGCCGAGCACCACGGCGATCGCCGTCGAGATGAGCGCGATGCCGATGGAGTTGATGAGCGGCCTCAGGAACAGCCCGAAGTTGTCCGGGTCGAGGATGAGCTGGTAGTTGTCGGTGTTGAACTCGCGCGGGATGAAGTTGCCGTCGCTCAACGTCTCCGGGCCCTTGAGCGACAGGGAGACGATCCACAGCACGGGGAACAGCGCGTAGACCACGACCAGGGCGTTGACCAGGCCCCAGCCGAACTTCTTGTTGGTGGTGTCGGCCATCACCGCTTCCCCCCGTCGTCGCTGCCCGGCGCGGCCGTGCCGAACAGCTTGATGAACGCGAACGCGATGATCGCAACCGCTAGGAAGATCAGCACGGACATCGTCGCCCCGATGCCCAGGTTCAATCCCTTGATCAGGTTGTTGTACGTCAGCATCGACACCGAGGACGTCTCCTGCGCGCCCGCGGTCAGGACGAAGATGTTGTCGAAGATCCGGAACGCGTCGAGGGTGCGGAACAGCAGCGCCACCAGGATCGCCGGCTTCATCATCGGCAGGATCACCTTGACGAAGCGCTGCCAGCCGCTGGCCCCGTCCATCGACGCGGCCTTCAACAGGTCCTCCGGCACGAGGGCCAGGCCGGCCATGAGCAGCAGCGCCATGAACGGCGTCGTCTTCCACACCTCGGCCAGGATGATCGTGAAGATCGCGTACGCCCGGTCGGTGAGCGGCGCGGTATCACCGGCGAAGGTGTTGGCCAGGTATCCCGTCTTCGGCGTCCAGGCGTAGCGCCAGGAGAACGCTGCGACGACGGTGACGATGCCGTACGGGATGAGCGCCGAGGTGCGGACCAGCCCACGGCCGACGATCGTGCGGTGCATGATCAGGGCCAGCACCATGCCGAGCACCAGCTCGATCGCCACCGAGATCACGGTGATGAACGCCGTCACCCCGAAGGCCGTCCACCAGTACTCGTTGGTCAGCACCGTGACGTAGTTGTCGAACCAGATGAACTCACGCTGGTCGGGGAACTTGAGGTCGTAGCGCTGCAGCGACAGCCAGAACGAGTAGATGATCGGCCACGCGGTCACGGCCAGCATGACGATCACCGCCGGCGCGCACAGCAGCCAGCCGAGCTTGCGCTCCGCCCGCTTTCCCTCCGACAGCACGGCTTTCGTCGGCGGCGGCTTCTCGCTGGCCGCGGCGACGGCCGATGTGCTCATGCTCACGGCAGCACCCCCTTGGAGTCGAGCGCGTCCTGCAGTTCCTTGCGGAGCCGGTCGGCCGTCTTACGCGGGTCGATCGACTGCGGCGGCGAGAGCACCGTCGAGATGATCGTCGACGCGTTCTGGTACGCCGGGGTCACCGGACGGACCGCGGCGTCCTTCAGCTCCTCCAGGATGGTGTCCCGCATCGGGTACGCCTCGTCCATCCCCTCGGCGTCGTACACCGACTCGATCGTCGGCGGCACCCCGCTGTTGATCGCGGAGTACCGCTGGTTCTCCGCGTTGCGCAGGCACAGGGCGGCGTCGAACGCCTCGGCCGAGTGCTTCGCGTACTTGCTCACGGCCAGGTTGAACCCGCCGATGGTGACCTTCGCCGGACCGTCGACGCCGGGGTAGCGCGCCCAGTCGAACTCCAGGTCCGGGTTGCCGGCCTGCATGGCGGCGTACACGTACGGCCAGTTGAGCTGGAACGCCATCTGCTCGTTCTGGAACGCGAGCCGGACGTCGTCCTCCTTGGCGTTGGACAAAGAGGTGCTCGCGACGCCGGACGTGGCGAAGTTCTTCAGCACCTCCAGCGCCCGGACGGCGCCGTCGTCGACGACCGCGGTCTTGCCGTCCTCGGACACCAGGGTGCCGCCGGCGGACGCGGTCAGGGTGTTGTACTGCACGACGAGGCCCTCGTACTGGGCACCGGTCATGCCCACCACGTACGGCTGGTCGGAGTCCTTGAGCTCATTGGCAGCGTCGATCAGCTCGTCGAAGGTCTCCGGCGGGGTGTCCACCAGGTCGCTGCGGTACCACAGCAGCTGGACGTTGGTGTTCTTGGGCGCGGCGTAGAGCTTGTCCTCCCACGTCGCCGACGCGAGCGGGCCCTCGAGGGTGCCGTCCTCCGCCTCGGCCTTGGCATCCCCGGTCCACTCCTGGATCCAGCCGGCCTCGGCGAACTCGGCGGTCCAGGTGACGTCGAGGCTCATGACATCCATGTCGGAGTCCTCGGCGGCGAGACGGCGCACCATCTGCTCCCGCTGGCCGTCGGCCTCCCTCGGCAGCTTCGTGTAGACGATCTCGTACCTGCCGGCCGCCGCCTCGTTGCAGTTCGCGACGACGTCCTCGAGCTTGTCCTCCGGGGCGTAGTAGAGGTTGACGATGGTCTTTCCGTCATCGTCGGAACCACACGCGGCGAGCACCGGGGCGGCGAGCAATGCCGCGCCGAGCGCTATCGCCATTCGGTGTGGCCGTCGACGGTCGGGCAGGGTTGCCCTCATGCCTGTGGCCTCCTTCCGCGTGGCGGAGCGGCGGCCCGGCCGGGCGTGACGTGGTGCCGCGCCCGGCCAGGCCGACGCGGCTGACACGCCGTAGTGCCCAATCAGTGGGCGTGCTGTCGATCACACCCTTGATCCGGTTCCCCGAACCTAGGGCCGCGACACCGCGTATGCAACCGCTGGACCACGGTCGGTACGAGACCGTTCATCCTGCCGCCCTGTGTCCACCATGAGTCCGCCGTCAGTCCACTGTGGACGGGGCCCGAACCGGTGTGGCGAACCCGATCGAGCGGTCAGCGGCGCCGCGGCTGCAGGGGTGGCTGCATGGCCAACTTGGCCAGCAGATCACGCGCCGCCTCGGCCGTCGTCGGCTTGCACAGCACGTCGTACTGGCGCGCGACGAGCTGGCTGGCCGACGCGAAGTCGCGCCGGCCGCGGGTGGAGGCGTACTGCGCGACGGAGAACACCACGCCGAACAGCACGCCGGTCATGAGGCCGACGAGGAGGGGGCCGACCACCGAGTTCTGGTTGCTGACGAGCGACAGCACGACGCCGATCAGCAGGCCGAACCACGCGCCGGACGCGGCGCCGCTGGTGATCACCTTGCGCCAGGTGAGCCGGGTCAGCACCCGCTCGACGAGCATGAGGTCGACGCCGACGATCGTGACGTCCTGCACGGTGAACTGGTTGTCCGCCAAGAAGTCGACGGCGCGCTGGGCCTCGGCGTAGGTGGCGTACGAGCCGACCGGCCACCCGGTCGGCGGCGTGGGCAGACCAGGCATCGCCCGGCTCGGACCACCGAACGGATTGGTCATGACACATCACCTCCGCAGCAGGCCCTCATCCTGCCATCCCGCGGCCACGACGGTTGAGGTTGAGCCGTTCGGCATAATGCGCGGCCCACGACAGGCGGTAATCTCGTCACCACTCCACGTGAGATCAGTGACCGGGGATCGGGGATCAGGGCTCGGGGATCGGGGATCGGGGTGATGACGATGCGCACGACCGGCCGACCGGCGTGGTCGCTTCGGATGGTGGGAGTCCTGCTCGGCGCGTTGGCCGCCCTGTTGTTCGTGGCACCGCTGGGGGCTTCCGCTTCCGCCTCCACCGCCGGGGAGGTCGGGGTGCACGCCCCGGCCGTCGGCACGACGGTGTGTATCAGCAGCCGCACCGGTGGCTACCGCTGCGGCACGGTCACCGCCGTCAACCAGACGGTGTGCTTCCCGCAGGGCTGCCTGTACGGCCTGGTGCGCACCAACATCATCCCCCAGCCCGGCGACAACGGTGCCCCCGTCTACAACCAGCGGGGCCAGGTCATCGGCACCGTGGTCGGCGGCGGAGGCGGCTCCACCTTCTTCGACCCACTGTAGGACCGTTGTAGACACGCTGTAGGCCCGCTAGCCGCGGCTGCGGTACTCGCGCAGCAGCCCGCGGCTGATGATCGTCTTCTGAATCTCGCTCGTGCCCTCGCCGATGAGCAGGAACGGCGCTTCGCGCATGAGCCGCTCGATCTCGTACTCCTTGGAGTAGCCGTACCCGCCGTGGATGCGGAACGCCTCCTGGGTCACCTGCACGCAGTACTCGCTCGCCAGCAGCTTCGCCATGCCGGCCTCGACGTCGTTGCGCTCCCCGGAGTCCTTGAGCCGCGCGGCATTCACCATCATCAGGTGCGCGGCCTCGACCTTGGTGGCCATCTCGGCGAGCTTGAACGCGATCGCCTGGTGCTGGGCGATGGGCTTGCCGAACGTGCTGCGCTGCTGGGCGTACTCGACGGCCAGCTCGAACGCCCTGATCGAGATGCCGCACGCCCTGGCCGCCACGTTGACCCTGCCGACCTCGACGCCGTCCATCATCTGCGCGAACCCCTTGCCCGGCGTGCCGCCGAGGATCGCGTCGGCGTCGATCCGGAAGCCGTCGAACACCATCTCGGTGCTGTCGACGCCCTTGTACCCCATCTTCTCGATCCGGCCGGGCACCGACAGGCCGGGCAGCACCTCGCCGTAGCCCGTCGGCTTCTCCACCAGGAACGCCGTCAGGTTCTGGTGCGCCTTCTCGGCACCCTCGTCGGTCCTCACGAGCACCGCCGTCAGGTTCGACGTGCCGCCGTTGGTGATCCACATCTTCTGTCCGTCGATCACGTACCCGTCGCCGTCCCGCCGCGCCCTGGTGCGGATGGCCGCGACGTCGGAGCCGAGCTCGGGCTCCGACATGGAGAAGCTGCCGCGCAGGTCGCCGTCGGCCATCCTGGGCAGCAGCGCCCGCTTCTGCTCGTCGGTGCCGTGACGGGAGATCATGTGCGCCACGATGAAGTGCGTGTTGATGACGCCGGACACGCTCATCCACCCGCGGGCGATCTCCTCGACGACCAGCGCGTAGGTCAGCAGCGACTCGCCGAGCCCGCCGTACTCCTCAGGGATGGTCAGCCCGAACAGGCCCATCTCCTTCATGCCGGCGACGATGTCCTCGGGGTACGTGTCGCCGTGTTCCAACTCCTGGGCGTTCGGGATGATCTCCTTCTCGACGAACGACCGCACCGTGGCCAGGATCTCCGTCTGGACGTCGGTGAGGCCGGCGGTCCTGGCGAGCTTGGCCATCCTGGTACTCCTCGGGTCAGCTGGATTACCCGCGAGTATCCCCCGCCGTGTTGGCCGGTGCGCTGTGAACCTGCCCACCGGGAACCTGCCCACCGGAGGCCGGCTCCGCGGTTGGCCGACGGAACGTCGTCCGGTACGGGTCATGTTCGGTCAGAATCTTGTCCAGCCGCGCCTGGTCCACCCGACTGGTCACCGCCGACGAGTCCTGGAGGTCGCGGACACACTTGGCCAACGTGAAGGCCGACGTCACCACGAACAGCAGCGCGATGGCCAGGAACGACCGCTGCCACGGGTTCACCGGCAGGTAGGCGATCCCGAATCCGGTCGCCACCATCGCCACCCCGAACGAGATGATCGACTGGGCGATGAAGGCCGGGCTCGGCTTGGCAATGGTGCTCGGAGTAGTCATACCCGAAAGTGTGATTCCCATCGCCCGGCCGACGCGTGAGCAGAACTACTCAGCCACCCTTTGCCTCGATGGCCGAGAGCCACGCATCCAGGTGCGGACATTGCCGCCTCAACCCTGGCAGTCCCAGTGCGACGATCGCCAGTGGACCGTCCGAAGGCTTTCGGTAGTCGGGCCACAGCTTCGCGAGCCGCTTGGACGGCGCCGTGTCCTGCTCACCGTTCACGCCCTCGGGTCCGCCGGCCCGAGCGCCGGCCAGCTGAAGTCGTTCATGCAGCGCTTCGTCGCCGGCCAGCTCGGCGAGCTGTGCGCTCGCCGCGAACACCCACGTCTCCGACTCGTGCAACGTGAGGTGCGGAAGAAATCGCCGATCTCCGCAGCGGGAGACCAGAGCGGCCTCCACGTGCTCCACCTGCTGGCGCGGAGTCGCGCCGTTCGGACGGTCCGCCATACCCGGCGCGCCGGACGGGAAACCGTAGTAGTCGATGATGGTGGTCACCACGTCGAAATGTTCGCCGCGGAGAACACGGCGTATCTCCTTCTCCAGTTTCGCCCAGCGTGAGACGCCACCGCGCCCCACGACGACTCCGTCATATCGGCCGGTCACGATGACGGAACTGGTGACGAGCCACCCGGTTTCTTCCCAGTGGGGCTGGAACAACCGCTCCATCAACAGACTCTCGGTCTGGCCCTCCAGCAGCACGTGCATGAAGCGGGCGCGTTCCGTCACGCAAGGCTCCCGCCGGCCCTGCCGGGACGTCCGCCGATGATGTTCTTCTCCCACAACTCACCGAGGCTGTAGTCGTCCAGCCAGTTCGCCAGGACCACCTGGCTCGGCCGTCGCAGCGTGGTGCCGTCGTCCGACCGTTCGACGACCACGACGTCGTCCGGATCGAACTGGTTCAGCAGGGTGACCGACTGCGTAGCCAAGAGAATCTGGCTACGGTGGGAGGCCGACCTGACCAGCGCCGCGAGCTGGACGATCGCGGACGGGTGAAGGCCGAGTTCCGGCTCGTCGAGCACGACCAACCGAGGCAGCTCCGGGGACAGCAACAACGTCGCGAGGCAGACGAACCGCAAGGTCCCGTCGGACATCTGGTCGGCGAAGAACACCGAGTCCGTCTGCCGTTCGCGCCAGCGCAACTGAATATTGTCGGCACCATGTGGCTCGAGCACGAAATCGTCGAAGAACGGCGCAACCTGGTTGACGACACCCACTATGCGCCGGTAGGCGGCCATCTCGTCCGGCCTGCCAGACTCCCGATATCTGGCCAATACCGCTGCCAGATTTGCCGCATCAGGGCGCAGCATTAAATTGTCGGCGACGGACGTCGACCTTTTGACGGGGGCTCGCCGACTGGTGTCGTGGAAGTGGTACACCCGACATCCGTGGAGCAGGTCCACTACACGGTTCGCCGCCCACCGTCCCGGACCTTCAACGAATCCCGTGGTCAGCAACTCGGTCTCTTTGTGACCTCGACCCATGGACACGGCATGCCAGTCGGCGGCTTCGGACTCGCGAGTACCGACCTCTTCGACGGCGAAGATCAGGCGATCGTCCGCCGATGGCGTGAGCGAGACGACATAACGATACGTTCCGGCGTCGAGAACCAGACGGATCTCCTCGACCGGCGACCGCTTGTTCAGGATCGCTGAGGCTCCACCGGCTTCCCCCACGTACAGACTCAGCCGTTGGTTCACGATCTGGGCCAACAGTTCGAGCGCACGGATGAAGTTGCTCTTCCCCGCGCCATTTGCACCGATGAGAACGTTGAGATCCCGCAACTCGAGGAACGCGCGACCGATCGAGGTGAACCCATTCACCTCGACTGCCCGCACCCGATCGTCCACGGTGATCCACCTTACGGCGCCCCGGCGGACCCGCATGGGTCAGGTCTGGGGTGGTTCGAACTTGGAGGTGCGCGTCAGGCCGGCCGCGCGGCCCTTGGCGGCGACGACGGTGGCCATCTTGCGGGAGGCCTCGTCGATCATCTCGTCGCCGAGCATGACGGCGCCGCGGGTGCCGCCCTTGTCCGAGGTGAACCAGGCGTAGGCGTCGAGGATCAGCTCGGCGTGGTCGTAGTCCTCCTGGCGCGGGCTGAACAGCTCGTTGCAGGCGTCGATCTGGCCGGGGTGCAGCACCCATTTTCCGTCGAAGCCCAGGGCTGCGGAGCGTCCGGCGACACGGCGGAAGCCGTCGACGTCGCGGATCTGCAGGTACGGGCCGTCAATGGCCTGCACGCCGGTGGCGCGGGCCGCCATCAGGATGCGCATGAGGATGTAGTGGTACGCGTCGCCGACGTCGTACCCGGGCGGCTGCTCGCCGACGACGAGCGACTTCATGTTGATCGACGCCATGAAGTCGGCCGGACCGAAGATGATGGTCTCGATGCGGGGTGAGGCGGTCGCGATGGCGTCGACGTTGACCAGCCCGAGCGCGTTCTCGATCTGCGCCTCGATGCCGATGGAGCCGACCTCGTACCCCATGGTCTTCTCGATCTGGGTGAGCAGGAGGTCGAGCGCGTGCACCTGCTCGGCGGTCTGCACCTTGGGCAGCATGATGCAGTCCAGGTTGGCGCCGGCGCCCTCGACGACCTCGGTCACGTCGCGGTAGGTCCACTCCGTGGTCCAGTCGTTGACCCGCACCACCCTGGTCCGGTCGCCCCACCCGCCCTCGTTGAGCGCCTCGACGATGGTCCGGCGGGCACCCGGCTTGGCCAGCGGGGCGCACGCGTCCTCCAGATCGAGGAACACCTGGTCGGCGCCGAGCCCACGGGCCTTGTCGATCATCTTCAGGCTCGATCCGGGCACGGCCAGGCAGGTGCGGCGCGGGCGGTTGCGGGAGCTGGCGGACATCGCTGGCGGCCTCCTCGACGTGCGGCGTTCCTGGATGTTGTCACGACCCGCGACCGTCGCGTCCCGCGGTGAGGTCACTTTCACACCACGTCGGGCACCGCGATCCGGCCGCTCGCCACCGGCACCACCCGGCCGCTGACGGTCGTCTCCGTGGTGACGCCACCGGCCGCGGTCACCGTGCAGTGGAGGGTGGACGGGCGGCCGATCTCCGCGCCCTGGCTGACCGTGTACCCGGACGGCCCGTCGGCCGGCAACACCCCACGCCACACCAGGAACACGCCGAGCGCGACCGCGGCCGAACCGGTGGCCGGGTCCTCGGTGACACCGATGTCCGGGGCGAACATCCGCAGGTGCACGGCGTCGCCGTTCTCCGGAACGGCGAACACCACCATGCCCTGCCTGGTGTCCATCGCCCTGAGCGCGCCGGGGTCGGGCACCGCCCTGGCGACGGCGTCGTCGTGCACGGCGAGGAAGACGAAGTCCGCGCCGGCGCCCACCATCCCGGCCGGCGCACGTCCGTCCACATCGGACTCGTCGAGGCCGACGGCGGCCAGCAGCGGCGCCGGGTCGAGGTCGCCGCGGATCGTCGGCGCGCCACCGGTCAGCCGCGCGCCGGAGGCGTCGACGGTCACCGGCAGCAGCCCGGCGCCGCACTCCTGGATCACCGTGCCGGGTTGGATGACGCCGTCGCGCGCCAGCACCCACGCCGCGCCGACGCTCGGGTGCCCGGCGAACGCCAGCTCGGCCGACGCCGTGAAGATCCGCAGGCGGTAGTCGGCACCGTCCACTGTGGACGGAAGCGGGAACACCGTCTCGGACAGGTTGAACTCGTTGGCGATCGCCTGCAACCGCGCGGTGTCCAGCCCGTCGGCCCCGTGCACGACCGCGAGCGGGTTGCCGGCGAAGCGCCGGTGGGTGAACACGTCGACCACGTCGTAGCGCAGCGTGGGTTCGGGTGTGGTCATGGCTTCGACGCTAGCGGTGTCGTGGCCGGTGAGGTGGCCCCGGCGCGGCTAGCCTGAGCCCGTGCCGACCGCGACGAAGGTCTTTGCCACCGGGGTGACCCGGCTCGCGGTGTTCGGCCCGGACGGTGAGCCCATCGGCCGGGTGCGTGATCTCGTCGCCGTGCTGCGCGCCGACCGGCGGCCGCCGCGGGTGCTCGGCATCGTCGTCGAGATGACCACCCGCCGCCGGATCTTCGTGCCGATGCTGCGGGTCACGGCCATCGACCCCGGCGCGGTCACGCTGGCCACCGGGTCGGTGAACCTGCGCCAGTTCCACAAGCGCCCCAACGAGATACTGGTGGTCGGGGAGCTGCTGGACGCCCGCGTCGTGGTCCTGGCGTCCGACACCCCGGCCGTCGTCGTGGACATCGCCATGGAGCAGACCCGCACCCGCGACTGGGAGCTGGCCAAGGTCGCCGTCCGCGAACGCACCGGCCGGCTCACCCGGCGCGGCCCGATCCGGGTGATGGACTGGGACTCGGTCAGCGGCCTGACGATCGCCGAGATGGGCCACGGGCCGCAGTCCGCCGACCACCTGCTGGCCGAGTTCGACACGATGCGCGCCGCCGACGTGGCCAGGGCGCTGCGTCAGCTGCCGGCCAAGCGCCGGTACGAGGTGGTCGACGCGCTCGACGACGAGCGCCTCGCGGACATCATCGAGGAGCTCCCGGACGCCGACCAGACCGACCTCCTCAGCCACCTGGAGGACGAGCGCGCCGCCGACGTGCTCGAGGCCATGAACCCCGACGACGCGGCCGACGTGCTCGCCGAGCTGCCGCGGACCGCGGCCGAGACGCTGCTGGGGCTCATGCAGCCCCAGGAGTCCGCGCCGGTGCGCCGGCTGCTGGCCTACTCTGGCCGCACCGCGGGCGGCCTGATGACCCCGGAGCCGGTGATCCTCACGCCCGACGCGACGGTGGCCGAGGCCCTGGCCAGGATCCGCAACCAGGACCTCACCCCCGCGCTGGCCAGCATGGTGTTCGTCGCCCGGCCGCCGCAGGCCACGCCGACCGGGCGCTACCTCGGGTGCGTGCATGCCCAGCGGCTGCTCCGCGAGCCGCCGTTCGAGCTGGTGGCCGGCGCCATGGACGGCGAGCTGTCGACGCTGCGCCCGGACGCCGAGCTGCCGGAGGTGACGCGGTTCTTCGCCACCTACAACCTGGTGTGCGCGCCGGTCGTTGACGCCGAGGAGCACCTGCTCGGCGCCGTCACCGTCGACGACGTCCTCGACCACCTGCTGCCCGACAACTGGCGCGAGGAGGCCCTGACCGGCCCGCCGCCTGGCAGCGACGCCGCCTCGCGCGAGGAGGAGCGCCTTGCCTGAGCTGTCGCCCGGCCGGCGCCGGCTGGACCGTCCGGTGTCGCGGCGCTGGTCACCGTCGCTGGACACCGAGGCGTTCGGCCGGCTCGCCGAGCGCGTCGCCCGGCTGCTCGGCACCGGCCGGTTCCTCGCGTGGCAGACCTTCCTGGTGGCGGTGTGGATCACCATCAACCTGGTGGCGGTCGGCCTGCGGTGGGACCCGTACCCGTTCATCCTGCTGAACCTGGCGTTCTCCACCCAGGCCGCCTACGCCGCGCCGCTGATCCTGCTGGCTCAGAACCGGCAGGACGACCGGGACCGCATCTCGTTGGAGGAGGACCGGGCCCGCGCGGACCGCACCAAGGCCGACACCGAGTACCTCGCCCGCGAGCTGGCCGCCCTGCGAATCGCCGTCGGCGAGGTGGTGACGAGGGACTTCCTGCGCGGCGAGCTGGAACGGCTGCGCACCTCGACGGACGTGACCCCGCGGGTCCCGACGCGGCCGGCTAGTCGGACAACGACGAGGTGATCGTCCGCAGCTCGCCGAGCTGATCGGCGTCGAGGCGGTCGACGAAGTGCCGCACCACACCGTCGAGGTGGGTCACCGCCGCGGCGCGCAGCCGCTCCAACCCGGCCGGGGTGAGCGCAGCCACCACCCCGCGGCCGTCCGCCGATGAGCGGCACCGCGCCACCAGGCCGACGCGCTCCAGCCGGTCGACGAGCCTCGTCACCCCGGACCGGGACAGCAGCACGGCGTCGGCCAGGTCCGTCATCCGCAGCTCGCGCCGCGGAGCCTCTGCCAGTTGCACCAGCACGTCGTACGCCGCGAGGGACAGCTGCTGCTCGGCCACCAGCTCCCGCTCCAGCGCGCGGGTCACCCTGGCGTGGGCCCGCAGGAAACCGCGCCACGCGGCCAGCTCGTCGGCATCGGGCCGCGGCCTTCTCGGCGTTCCCGCCACGGGATTCAGCGCAGTGTTCGGCACGACACGATGCTACGGACCACCCACGTAGCATGGCCGTTGTCGGTACCCAGCCCCACGGGAAGAGTCCAGTGACCACTTCGACAGCCACGCCGTCCGCAGACCTCATCCACGCGGCGCTCGCCGGCGTGCAGGATCCGGAGATCCGCAAGCCCATCACCGAGCTCGGCATGGTCAAGGACGTCGTGGTCGCCGAGGACGGTCAGGTCGTGGTCGAGGTGTGGCTGACGGTCGCCGGGTGCCCGCTCCGCGACAAGATCACCCGTGACGTCACGGAGGCCGTGTCCGCGGTCGAGGGAGTGCGCGGGGTGCGGGTCGTGCTCGACGTCATGAGCGACGAGCAGCGCACCGCCCTGCGTCGCTCGCTGCGCGGTGGCTCTGAGGAGCCGCGCATCCCGTTCGCCGAGCCCGGCTCCATGACCAGGGTGTACTGCGTCGCCTCCGGCAAGGGCGGCGTCGGCAAGTCGTCGGTGACGGTGAACCTGGCCGCCTCGCTCGCCGCCCGCGGGCTCTCCGTCGGGATCGTCGACGCCGACATCTACGGCCACTCCGTGCCCCGCATGCTCGGCGCGGCGGACAAGCCCACCAGGGTCGAGAAGATGATCCTGCCGCCGATCGCGCACGACGTGAAGGTGATCTCGATCGGCATGTTCACGCCGGGCAACACCCCGGTCGTGTGGCGCGGGCCGATGCTGCACCGGGCGCTGCAGCAGTTCCTCGCCGACGTCTTCTGGGGCGACCTCGACGTGCTGCTCCTCGACCTCCCGCCCGGCACCGGCGACATCGCCATCTCGGTGGCGCAGCTCATCCCCAACGCGGAGATCCTCATCGTCACCACCCCGCAGCAGGCCGCGGCCGAGGTGGCCGAGCGGGCAGGGGCGATCGCGTTGCAGACCCGTCAGCGGCTTGCGGGCGTCGTGGAGAACATGTCGTGGCTGGAGCTGCCCGACGGTTCGCGGATGGAGCTGTTCGGCTCCGGTGGTGGCGCGGCCGTCGCGGCCTCACTGTCCACCTCGCTGGGCGCCGACGTGCCGTTGCTCGGCCAGATCCCGCTCGACCCCGCGCTGCGCGAGTGCGGTGACGCCGGCACGCCGTTCGTGCTGGAGTCCCCGTCGTCCCCGGCCGCGGTGGCGCTGGCCGCGATCGCGGAC
>Ga0190272_10000163_pt1 | contig 41452 bp, 43 predicted proteins | sample Popmic504T_FD_133746 | JGI IMG/M metagenome (GOLD analysis project Ga0190272, IMG submission 133746) | Populus adjacent soil microbial communities from riparian zone of Shoshone River, Wyoming, USA - 504 T | ecosystem: Environmental > Terrestrial > Soil > Riparian zone | place: USA: Wyoming...
ACCAGGGCTAACCCAAGGCCGCGATACATCCAGCGTCCGTGGAGGCCGCCGCAGCCTCCCGCGCCGCCGCCGAAGCCCAACCCCAAGCCACCGCCCCCTCCCCCTCCCCCGTCTAGATACACCCGCGAGAAGGACGCCTTCATCACTCATGGCGTACCAAAATCCGCCCTGTCAGCGTGCTTGAGGGACGGGTCCACAGCAAGCCGCGGGTCAGAGCTCGTTCGTCGGCTAGTTTGTCTGCGTGAATGAGGTCGATCCAACGGCGCTGCCGGCCGGTTTGCCGATCCCGGTAGATGACGGTGCTGCAGACCATTTGCAGGGAATGGCTCTCCCCCGAATCTTGCTGCCGAGCACGTCTGGCGAAAACGTCCGGCTGGACAGGGTGGCCACCGGCTTGACCGTCTTCTACTTCTATCCCATGACGGCTCAGCCGGGCGTGCCGTTGCCGGACGAATGGGATTCGATTCCGGGAGCGCGGGGCTGCACTCCTCAGTCATGCTCCTTTCGGGATCAGCACGAGACCTTTCGGTCGCTGGGGGTGGTGGTCTACGGACTTTCCAGTCAACCGACCGAGTGGCAACGTGAAGCGGTTGAGCGGCTGCACCTGCCGTTCCACTTAGTCTCCGACGTGAAATGCGAGATGGCCGACGCGCTCGACATGCCCACATTCACTGTTGCCAACCTCAGGTTGTACAGGCGTCTCACGGTGGTCGCCCAACGCGGAGTCATCATCAAGACCTTCTATCCCGTGTTTCCTCCCGACAGCCACACAAACGTCGTTATCGATTGGCTCCATCGCCACGAAGCGCGTACTCGAGACCAGAAAGCCATCACGGAGGGTGCACTCGGCGGGTGAGGGTTGGCTAGTTGGCGACGCGGCCCAGGGTGTCGGTGTAACGCACCGCGGATCGGACAGGATCGAAACGTCCCACGTTCTTCTTGGCGTCCTGACGACGTTCACGTTCAGCGCGCAACTTCTGCTTGAGCTCGATACGGGCTAACTCGGCGGGGCTAGGTCCGGTGTTTGTGGTGGTCGTGACCGAGCCGTCGGGTGACACCGGCGTAGTGGTTGACGTCGAGGGGCTACTGCGTTCGCCGGAGCGGGATGCGTCGGACGACCGGTCTCCGCCATCGGAGCGAGCCCGAAAGACTTGCGCGGCCCACAGGTTTCCTCCAGCACTGACGACAGCGACCCCGACGTCATCTGCGTCGGCGTACAGAATGTTGGCGCGGTGCGGCGCAGAACCCATGAGCACGCTGTGCAGGGTGCGCACTGAGCCCCCGTATGCGGAGTTTTCGCCGAGCCAGGTCCAGCAGCACACCCGACCGCCGAGGTTGGAAGTGTGGGAAAGCGTCCCGGACCGAGCCATGATCTGGGCACGCTCAGCTGCCACGGCGGTGAGGTCGCTGGCCGTCGACAGGGGGCTGAGTCCGTTGGCGGCCCGCGCGGAGTTGAGCATCGACACCAAGCTGGCTGCTGCGTCTGAGGCCTCGGCCTTGTCGGCTTGCCCAACGCCGGCCCCAGTCATCCAAGAGGGTGCAACAACGCTGGCGAGCAGCGTGAGCCCGGCGAGAATTCCGACAACAGGGAGCATGCGCTTGCTGGTGCGTCCGGTGGTGCCCCCTGTGGGCTTGACGTGTCGGCCGTTTGGTGTGGGGCGTAGGGCATTAGTTCGCAGCCTTGGCACGTGCGCTACTCCTCGTCGGTTCGGCTCGGTCGAAAGGATCTTTCGTGATCGTCTCGTGATCAAATAGTGATCTTGGAACTCTAGCCCGTGTGGGTGAACGACATCGAATCGATCGACGGGCCCGGCGTGTCTGGACAATTGGGACACCCAACCCCGCTGACCTGCATATACGCCCTGAAATGGCGTCACTGACCCCGGATCGGCAACGGGTGGGATCTGTCACATCCCAAGGGCTGAGAACGCCGATAGTGCGGCAGTGCCGCGCTCAACGGCCAGACGGTCAGACGGTGGTCCCCGCCTAGACGGGCGGCGGCCGGTGCTCGAAGGGGACGCTCAACACCACGGTGGTACGGGTGGTGACGTGGGCGGTGGAACGAATCTCTGACAACAGCGTCTCCAACTCCCCTGGGCTGGCCACCCGCACCTTGAGGATGTAGTTCTGGTCGCCGGCGACGCTATAGGCCGACTCGATCGCGGCCAACGGAGCAAGTTTGTCGGCGATGTCGTCGGGGTCGGCTGGATCTATCGGAGACACGGAGACGAAGGCGGTGAGGGGTAGGCCCGCACCCTCTGAGTTGATCAAGGCGGCATAGCCGCTGATGACGCCGCGTTGCTCCAGCCGCCGCACCCGCTGGTGCGCGGCTGACGTGGATAGTTTGGTGGCTTTGGCTAAGTCGGTGAAGCTCATGCGGCCGTCGGCGGCAAGCAACCTGATGATGTGCCGGTCGTGCTCGTCGAGTTCGTCCACGGGTGGACCCTATCTGTCGCCGGGAGCATTTTGACGATTTGGCCGTTGACGCGCACGGGGCGCAGCCTCCACTCGCTTAGTCGCGTGTCAGGGCACGCCCAATCACCATGCGCTGGATCTGATTGGTGCCTTCTACGATTTGGAGTGCCTTGGCCTCGCGAAAGTACCGTTCGGTGGGATAGTCCTTGACGTACCCCGCGCCGCCCAGCACTTGGATCGCGTCTGTGGTCACCTGCATCGCGGCGTCGGTCGCGTGCAGTTTGGCCATCGAGGCCTCGGTCGCAAACGGCAGCCCCTCGTCTTTACGTCGAGCTGCGGCCAGGTAGAGCGCACGTGCCGACGCGGTTGCGGTCGCCATGTCTGCAAGCAAGAAAGACAAACCTTGAAACTCCGCGATTGCCCGCCCGAACTGTTGACGTTCTTTCGCGTAGTCGACTGCCGTGTTGAGGGCGGCCTGGGCGATGCCGACGGCGCAAGCAGCCATTCCAAGCCGACCGGAGTCCAAAGCCGACATGGCAATCGGGAAGCCTTGTCCTTCGTCTCCAATGCGACGAGTTGCCTCGACCTGGACGTTATCGAAGCTCACTTGCGCCGTCGTGGAAGCTGTGAAACCTAGTTTGCGCTCCGGAGTGGCGACGTTGATTCCTGTCGCGTCTCCATCGACAAGGAAGCAGCTGATGCCGCGTGCGCCGTCATCGGAGGTGCGGGCCATCACCGCGTAGAAGTCAGCCTCGCCACCATGGCTGATCCACGCCTTGGTTCCTTTCAGTTCATAGCCCTCGTCTTTAGCCGTAGCCGCGGTACGCAGGGCGGCGGCATCAGAGCCGGCATCTACTTCTGAAAGACAGTAGGCACCCAATGTCTGGCCACTGAGCATGTCGGGGAGCCAGGCCTGCTTCTGCTCATCGGTCCCGAATGCGGCAAGCGGGAAACACGCCAACGTATGAACGCTGACACCGAGGGCAACGCTCCCCCACGCTGTTGCGAGTTCTTCCAACACCTGCAGGTAATCATGAAAGGGAACGTCGCCACCGCCGAAGGCTGAGTCGTAGGGCAGGCTCATCAGTCCAGCATCGCCGAGGGTGCGAAACACTTCGCGCGGGAACGTTCCCCCCGCCTCCGCGGCATCAACCTTGGGTGTCAAGACGTCATGAGCGAGTTCGCGCGTCAGTGCGATGAGCGCAGGGGCGTCAGGTGAGGTGAAGGTGCGTTCAACGGGTCGGCTCATAGTCGGGCGCCCCTAGGAGCTAAAGGAATGGTCGACCACGACGAGGTCGTGGGTGCTTTGGTTCAACGACTCGACGCCGCTTTCAGTGACCACGACGATGTCCTCAATGCGCGCTCCGAATTTATTGGGAAAGTAGACACCGGGCTCGACGCTGAAGGCCATGCCCGCCTGCAACGGCTCAACATTGCCAGTGACGATGTAGGGGTGCTCGTGCGTCTCCACTCCAATGCCATGACCAGTGCGATGAATGAAGTGTCCGCCATACCCGGCGTCAACAAGTAGTCGTCGTGCCGCCGCGTCTACCGACTCAGCCGCTACGCCCGGACGGACGGCTTCGACGCCTGCTTGCTGCGCAGCCTGAAGGTGCTGATACGCGTCGACGAACTCTCGTGGCGGTCTCCCCACGCAATAGGTCCGCGTCGAGTCTGAGCAGTACCCGCTGGGCATCGTTCCGCCAATGTCAACCACAACCGGATCGCCCACTTCAATGACACGGTCGGAGAGCTCGTGGTGGGGGCTCGCCCCATTGGGACCGCTCCCTACGATGACGAAATCGACGGTGGAGTGCCCCTCCTCCACAATTGCCTCGGCGATGTCTTGTCCCACATCGCGCTCACTTCGTCCTGGGCGCAGCCAATCCGCCACGCGCGCATGCACTCGGTCGATGGCCTCAGCAGCTCCGCGCAATGCCCGGATCTCCACTGGCGCCTTGATGACGCGCAGTTTCCTCATGACTCCCCCCGCCAGCACCTGACGAACGGTGGGCATCGCTTCCCGAAACCCGAAGACCTTCGCGGCGGGCATCGTGTCGGCGACACCGACCACGCCAGATCCGGAGATAAGGCTGGATGCCAGCGCGAACGGGTCGTCGGTCTCCTCCCAGCCACGGATCGCCACGCGGGCCTGGCCGCCGAGGGCGGCCTCCGCCGCCGGAACTTCTAGTCGCGGCGCGATGAGCGTCGGTTCGCCTTTGGCTGGCACGACCAGGCAGGTCAGCCGCTCGAGCGGGAGTGCGTCGTAACCGGTGAGATAGCGCAGGTCTGGGCCGGGAGTGATGAGCAAAGCGTCGAGCTCGGACGCGGCGGTGGCGGCTTGCGCTCGATCGAGCCGCTCGGTAGATACCAATGAAGTCACCTGGCCACTGTAAGCGGTGCTCAGCGATAGTGTCGTCCCGTGCCATCCGCTTCCAAACTGCTGACGCTTGACTCCGCGTCCATGTACTTTCGCACCTTTTACGGGGTGCCCGAGTCGGTCACGGCTCCCGACGGAACGCCAGTCGGGGCGGCCCGAGGATTCTTTGACGCTGTCGCTCGCCTGGTCGGAGACTTTGCTCCCACACACCTTGTGGCGGCCTTCGACGCAGACTGGCGTCCGGCGTTCCGGGTCGAGTTGATCCCCTCGTACAAAGCACATCGGGTTGCCGACAGTGGCCTTGAGGAAGAGGTCCCCGACCTCCTCTCGCCGCAGGTCCCCATCATCGAGCAAGTCTTGGATGCCGTGGGCCTGGCGCGGGTTGGAGTGAAGGGCTTTGAAGCCGACGACGTCCTAGCGACCCTCAGCGCGCAAGCAACCGGAGCCGTCGACATCGTGACGGGAGACCGCGACCTCTTTCAGCTTGTTGAGGATGCGCGGAGCATCCGGGTGCTCTACACCGGCCGGGGGTTCGCCAAATTGGAGATCATGACGGAAGCGACGGTGCAGGCGAAGTACGACGTCCCTGCCAAGCACTACGCCGATTTCGCGGTCTTGCGCGGAGACCCCTCCGACGGGTTGCCGGGCGTGCGAGGCGTCGGCGACAAGTCGGCAGCAGCGCTGGTGAACCAGTTTGGCTCAGTGGAAAGCGTGATGGCTGCGTTGGACGATCCATCGGCCGATCTCCCCCACCGCGGAAAGCTCGCGAATGCCCGCGACTACCTCGACGTCGCACCGGCGGTAGTGCGTTGCCGCAAGGACGTGCCCATTCCGCCTCTGGAGTCTGAGATTCCCACTGAGATTGCCGATCCGGACGCTCTCGACTGGCTCGCTGACCGCTGGGGGTTGCAACGCTCGATCGAGCGATTGCTCGCGACGTTGAAGTTGAACTAGGTCGCGGACACCTACAGGGTGTCGCTGGCTACCACTCCACGGCGTACTGCAGTGATCGCGTCACGCGCTGCCTGTCTGAGTTCGGGGGTGTCGGCACTGGCCTGCGCAACCTGGCCAAGTAGGTCGACGAGCTGTTTGCACCATCTGACGAAGTCTCCGGCAGCGAGGTCGGCTTCGTGCAAGACGGCTTCAAGCTGGTGTCCGCTAGCCCACCGAAAGGTAGCCCAGGCAAAGCCAGCATCGGGAGCGCGGGCGCTCTGGATGCGGTGGTCTCGCTCGACCGCTTCGACGTCGTGGGCCATCGAGAACATGTGCTCGATCGCGTCACGCCCCTTACCTCCAGGAAGCTTCGGGTCCATCGCGACATCGCGGCGTGCTTCATAGATGAGCAACGACACACATGACGCAAGTTCGGCGGGGGTTAGCCCCTCCCAGACCCCCTCTCGCAAGCATTGTGCGGTCATCAGGTCGAGCTCGGTGTAAATGCGCCCCAGCCGCTCGCCAGCGGGAGTTACCGTATCGCCGTCGAGGTAGCCGAGCTGCTCAAGAACCGCTATAACCCGGTCAAAGACTCGAGCGATCGACTGTGTTCGGTTGTCGACTCGTCGTTGCAGATCGTCGGTCTCTTTCCGCAACCGGTTCCAGCGCTCCGCCCAGCGCGCGTGGTCTTCGCGCTCGGGGCAACTGTGACAGGGGTGCGAGCGGAGTGCTCTGCGTAGTGAGTTGAGCTCGTCGTCGGGGCCGGTACTTGGCTTGCTTCGCTTCCCCTTGGGAGGTGGTGTCACTTCGCGCAGGCGCGCCGCCAGTCCGCGGCGGGCAGCGGCGTCGCGTGGTGAGAAGTTCTTCGGCAGTCGAACGCGTTGAATAGGTGCGGTCGGTTGGCTGAAGTCGCTCGCCGCAAATTTTCGGACCTGCCGGTCTTCAGTGAGCAGCACCGGGCGCGGGCCGTCGAAACTGCCTCTCAGTCCCGCGTCGATGACGACGCCAAGCCGGACACCCCGCCGACTACTGCCAGGGAGGATGACGACATCGCCGGGGCGTAACTTTTCTAGGCTAGTTGCGACCTCCGCTTTCCTGGCCGAGCCGGCGATGCGTGACAGCTGCTTCTCGCGGTCGGAGATCTGTTGGCGCAATGTTGCGTACTCCGTAAAGTCGCCTAGGTGGCATTGCATGGCCTCGCGGTATCCCTGCAGCCCCTCTTCGTCTTTGTGCAACTCTCGAGCCAGGCCGACAACCGCACGGTCGGCCTGGAACTGCGCGAAGGAGGTCTGCAACACCTCCCGCGCGGTTTCACGGCCCATCTGCCGCACGAGGTTGACAGCCATGTTGTAGGTGGGACGAAAGGACGAACGCAGCGGATAGGTGCGTGTTGATGCCAATCCCGCCACTTGCTGGGGGTCGAAGCCGGGCTGCCACAACACCACGGCATCGCCCTCGATATCGATGCCCCTACGGCCCGCTCGGCCGGTGAGTTGGGTGTACTCCGCAGGGGTGATCTCGGCGTGAACCTCGCCGTTCCATTTCGTAAGTTTCTCAATCACCACGGTGCGGGCGGGCATGTTGATGCCTAAGGCGAGGGTTTCGGTTGCGAAGACCAAACGAATGAGGCCCCTGGTGAAGAGTTCTTCGACGACTTCCTTGAAAGCGGGCAGAAGGCCAGCATGATGCGCGGCAAAACCGCGTTCGAGTCCGTCGATCCACGCGTCGTACTCAAGGACACGAAGGTCTTCGTCGCCCAGGTGCGCGGTTCGTGACTCCGCAATCTCGCGAACCAGCGAACGATGAGCAGGGTCAGTGAGCCGTATGCCGGCGGTGAGGAGCTGTTGTACTGCGGCGCTGCAGCCCGCACGGCTGAACACGAAGTAGATGGCTGGCAGCAAGTCTCGCCGATCGAGCGCCTCCACGACGTCACGCCTGCTCGGCACGCTCGGTGGCCGACCGCGCCGCTCACCACGCTTTGGTCGGTGTCCGCGGAATCTACGAAGCCGCTCTTCGTCTCGTGCCAAACGTTGCAGGTCGGGGTTGACGCTTCGGTGGTCATCGTCGGAGAACAGGTCCAGGACTTGTCTGCCCACCATGACCTGCTGCCACAGGGGCACTGGTCGATGCTCTGATACCACCACGGCTGTCTTGCCGCGCACCGTGCCGAGCCACTCTCCGAACTCTTCCGCGTTCGACACTGTGGCCGACAAGGCGACAACCGTGACCGACTCCGCCAGGTGAATGATGACTTCTTCCCACACGGCACCGCGGAATCGGTCGGCGAGGTAGTGCACCTCGTCCATGACGACGTAACCGAGTCCGGAAAGTGTTCCCGAGCCGGAGTAGAGCATGTTGCGCAATACCTCGGTGGTCATGACGACGATGGGCGCTTCGCCGTTCACGGTGTTGTCGCCGGTGAGCAAACCGACGTTGTGCTCGCCGTAGCGATTTGCGAGGTCGTGGAACTTCTGGTTCGACAGCGCCTTGATAGGCGTGGTGTAGAAGCACTTGAGCCCCTGGTCGAGCGCCAGGTGGACGGCGAACTCGCCAACGACGGTCTTGCCCGAACCAGTCGGCGCGGCTACCAGCACCGAGTCGCCGCCTTGCAACGCCTCGCAGGCGTCTACTTGAAACTCGTCGAGCGGAAAGTCGTAGTCATCGCGAAATGCTTGCAGTGGCGTGCTCGAGAGCTCGTTGCGACGCTGCGCAGCCGCGAATCGCTCCGCAGGTGTGGTCATCCCCTAACTAATCTGAGTCGCTCGGCGGATCGACGCTGTCTGGGTCCTCGATCGATGAGGCTTCGTCAATGGAAGACGCCTCATCGTCATCCAAACTGTCGTAGTCGAGGTCATCGCCTCGAGCGAGCTTCCTGCGATCATGGAGCCGCGCGAAAATGACCGCGCCCTCGTAGAGCAGCCACATGGGCAACGCGACGGCCAGCATTGTTATGGGGTCGCCGGTCGGTGTGCCCACTGCGGCGAAGACGAAGATTCCAACGACAGTCCACGCCCGGGTTCGTTTCAACGTTTTCGCCGAGAGGATGCCGATCAGGTTGAGCAGAACAACCACAATCGGAATGAGGAAGCCGATTCCGAACACCAGCATGGTGCGAAGCATGAACTTGAGATAGACGTCTACCTTGATCAGCGGCTCGACGCGCTCGGGCGTGAACTCCAGCAATACGCCCAATCCCTTGGGAAGCACGAAGAAGGCGAGAGCCACACCAGCAAGGAAGAGTGGAACCGAGGTGAAGACGAAGACGAGCGACCAACGCCGTTCGTTCCGATGCAGGCCAGGAGTAATGAATCGCCACAGTTGGTAAAGCCAGAAAGGAGAAGTGATGAGCATTCCCGCCACAATGCTGACCTGAAGGTTCAGCAGGAATGGCCCGATGACCGAGTCCACGATCAGGTTGCACTCCCCGAGAGATCGCGTCTCTCGAAACTGTTCGGTCGCAACACAGAACGGATCAATGATGGCGTCGATAATCGGGTCATAGAAAAACCAAGCGATGACGGTCCCGACGGCAATGGCTGCGGCGGCTTTGAAAAGCCTGCCGCGCAGTTCGCGCAGATGCGCCATCAGGGGCATCGCTGCCCCGTCAGTGCCTGACGTCTTTTTAGTGCCGCGGGTGCGCGGCGTTTTTACCATGCCTGATAGCCGTGGATTGGCCCCTTGGACCTAGCGCTCGGTGGGGCGCGTCTCGGTGGTTGGTTCAGGTGCCTTGGTGTCGACAACTTCGTCGGCGGTAGCCACGATCTCTTTGGGCGGGCTGTCGCCATCGTCGTCCTGCGCAGCCTTGACTTCAGACTTGAAGATGCGCAAAGACCGACCAAGCCCTCGGGCCGCGTCCGGTAGACGCTTGGCACCGAAGAGCAGGAGGACAACCGCCAAGATCAATATGATCTCAATGGGGCGCAGGTTCGGCATGGGAAGTCCCTAAGCTCGTAGCGGGTCAAACAGGCGATCGCTCACCATGTTACGCCGCCTTATTGGCCCTGGGGGGCACCCCGGCAGATTCAGGATGAAAGCGACGCGATGACCGAGTCAGGCACGAAGTCGTTGGTGTCCAGCCAGAGGGCAAAGTCGAGGATTTCGTCGTAGCTGATCGTTGCGCCGTAGTGCTCTTCCATGGCTTCGGCAGGGATGTGCCAGGGGGTGATCTCCACTCCGCCCGACTTCAGCAGCGAGACGATCTCATCGTCTGCCGGCTTACGCACCTCATCGGCGCAGGAAGTGCATTGGAAGGCGTAGTACGACCACTCAGAGCGGTTGCAGACGACCAGCCGCATCTGTTCTGGCGTCAACTCCACGTCGCCGCACACTGGACACGAAGCCTTGATGGTTGTCATGCCCTACACCTCCCCTTGTCCCGATATGAGGGGCTTCGGCAACGGCGCGGCGAACCTTGACATTTGACAGAAGATTCGCGTTGCGGTTGATCCGGCGTGACTAGGCGCAGGCTTCCTTATGGCGGGGTGCGTCACCCGAATGGCGTACTGCGGATTGTGTGGAGAGGATTGCCGGGAGTTACGTGGAGTAGAGCGCCAGGGCGGCCGTTGCGTGGTTGCGGACCGCTTCGGCCACGTCGGCGGGCTCGACCACCGTGGCAGTGCCTCCCAGGCGCAGCAGGAGGCGGACCACCCAGTGGGCATCGCCAGCAAGCAGCGCAAACAACATGGTGCCGTCGGCGTGGGTGCTGAGCACCTCACCCGGGTAGGCGTCGGCGATCCATCGGGCGCGCGGCGACAGTTGCAACGTGACGCGCAGGCGCGCATCGGCCGCGGAGAATGCGCCCTGGTCGAGGTCGCGCAGCGGGCGCGCGGGAGGGTCGGCTGCTACCTCCAGCACATCGACCGATTCGATGCGGTCAAGGCGGAACATGCGGACGTCGTCGGCCAAGTAGCACCAACCTTCGAGATAGCTGCGACCATCGACGACCACCATGCGCAGGGGGTCTACGTCGCGGCTGGTGACTTCGTCGCGAGCCGGAACGTAGTACTGAAGGTGAATCCGACTTTTCTCGGCAAGCGCCTTGCGCAGGGCGACGTCGTGAGTGTTGTCAGCCTCGATATCGACGGAAATGCGCCGACCCGCGTCCGCAGCGTCCCCGGCGGCCCTTTCGAGCTTGGCAACTGTGCGCTCCAGTGCTTCGGGCTGGTGCGGCCCAGGCACGTCTGCGAGCGCACGGAGACCGACGAGGAGCGCCACGGCCTCGTCTGGCGCGAAACGAAGCGGGCGACTGATCGTATCAGCGTTGGTGACGACGATCCGGTCTCCGTCGGTGCTGACGTCGATGAGGTCGTCGGGCAGGTGGCCGGGTAGCCCGCAAACAAAAGCAAGTTCCAAGTCTTTGCGCAGTTGGGTTGTGGTGATGCCAAATTCGGCGGCCGCATCGTCGATGCTCACGCCAGGGCGTGCCACCAACCACGGTATGAGCGCAAGCAGGCGACGCAACTGTTCAACGGCCCCTGCTTGTCCGGCTGCGGTCACGACGCCGCCCCCGCGCTGAGCACTGCGTCGAGACGGCGCATGAGTGCGGCCGACAACTCAGCCGGTTCCACCGCGTAAACATCTGCGCCATATCCGGAAAGTTCGGGAGCAAGTTGTTCGGCGTCGGCGAACGGCAACTCGATGACGTCCCACTCGTCGTTGTACTTGGTAACGGAGTTGGCGCGTCGGCGGAGTGGTAGCGCGGAGTGGGGCCGCACCCGAAGTACCGCAACCTCGTTCATTGGACGCGGTTCGACGGCACTGACTTGCGCGGTGTAGTCGATGTTCTCGGGGATCTCAATGGTGCCGGCGGGCCCGGCAAACTCAACCGGCCCGACAATCCGCGACAGGCGAAACACTCGTGTGGCCGCGCGGTCGGTGTCGTGCCCGACCACATACCAGCGCCCATGCCAGGACACCACGCCCCACGGCTCGAGGTTGCGCGTCTGGGATTGCGATGAGCCAGCCGTTGCGTAGTCGAAGCGCACCGGACGTCGATCGCGCGCCCCTTGATAAAGGGCAGCGAACGCGGGCTCATCGGCGCCGACACGAGGCTCAACGACGGCCAGCGCCTCCGAGTCGACGTCGATCCCTGCGGCCTCGAGTTTTTGCACCGCGCGCGCGGCTGCATCCGCCAGGGTTGCCTGTTGCCACGCGCGGGCGGCTAGGCCGAGCACCGCCAACTCTTGGGAGTCGAAGGACACCTCGGGCAGGGCGTATGCGTCTCGCGGGATCCGGTAGCCGATCTCGTCGTCGAACAAGACGTCGTTGGATCCGGTCTCCAGGGGGACGCCCATTTCACGCAAGTCGTCTTTGTCGCGCTCGAACATGCGCTCAAAGGCCTCGACGCTGCCGGAGTCGTTGTATTGGGGCACGACGGAGCGGATCTGCTCCTTGCTGACGTACCGCCTGGCCGCGAGGAGGCAGATCACCAGGTTGAGCAGTCGCTCGGTGCGTTGCGTCGACATTGGTCCCCTTTCTGCAAGGCGACGCTACCTGCTGCGTAAGGTGCGGCACGTGATCAGGTGGCGCGTCGGAGTGGTGACAGTGATCGGCAAGTCTTGGGGAACGGCCCAGGAGCTGCAGGTGTCGGTGGCTTCAGACGCAGAAAGGGGCGCCGCGCTAGACGTGAAGGCCCTCGCCTATGTGGACATGGTCGGGCAGCCTCAGGCCGGGGACACGGTCTTGCTCAACACCACCGCCCTGAATTTGGGCCTCGGTACGGGTGGCTACGCGATTGTTGTGGCGTTGCCTGACCGGCTCCCCCGCGATCCTGATGGGCCGGGACACCTGGTGAAGGCGCGCTACACCCCGAGCCAGATGACCGTGCTGGGCGTAGATGAGCAAGACAGCGAGCACCACGGTGTGCTGAAGGACGCCGACGACTTGGGTGGGATGCCGGTCGTCGTGGCCGACTTGCATTCGGCGTTGCCCGCCATCGTCGCGGGCGTGCACGCGAGCAAGCCGAGCGCTCGGGTGGTCTACCTCGCAACCGATGGTGGCGCGTTACCGATCGCTTTCTCGCAAGCCGTCCAGGGTCTGCGTGATGCGGGATGGTTACACGGCACGATCACGGTTGGTCAGTCGTTTGGTGGCGATCTCGAGGCGGTGACCGTGCACAACGGGCTGTTGGCCGCCCATTACGTCCTGCAGGCCGATGTTGTGGTTGTTACTCAAGGCCCGGGAAACCTTGGAACGGGGACTCAGTGGGGCTTTTCCGGCGTCGCGGCCGGGGAGGCGATTAACGCGGCCGGCATCTTGGGTGGGCGTCCGATTGCGGCCCTGCGGGTTTCGGAGGCTGACGAACGTGCCAGGCACCAAGGCGTCTCGCACCATTCGCTGACGGCCTACGGTCGCGTGGCGCTGGTGCCTGCTGAAGTGCCAATTCCTGCGCTGGCCGGCGAGATTGGCGCGCTCGTTGCTTCGCAAGTCAGTGCCTTAGCCGCTCAACACCAGTTGGTACGCGTCAGCATCGAAGGATTGCGGGCCGCCTTGCAGCGCTCCCCCGTCAAACTGTCAACCATGGGGCGCGGACTCGACGACGACGAAGCTGCCTTCCTTGCGTCCGCCGCGGCAGGGCGCCATGCCGCCACCTTGCTGTGACGGCCCTACTTTAGCCAGTTGCGCGTTATTTCGTCGCAAGCAAGTCGATGACGAAGACAAGCGTTTTGCCGGAGAGGCGGTGTCCCCCACCTGCAGGACCGTAAGCCTGTTCGGGCGGTACGACGAGTTGACGTCGTCCGCCGACCTGCATGCCGGGGATGCCCTCTTGCCAGCCTTGGATGAGCCCGGTGAGCGGAAACTCGATGGGCTCGCCGCGTCCCCACGACGAGTCGAACTCTTCGCCTGACTCAAATTCGACGCCGACGTAGTGGACGGTGACCTTCGCGCCAGGTTTGGCGGTTTCGCCGTCGCCCACTGTGACGTCGGTAATCACCAGCTCCGTCGGAGCTTCGCCACCAGGAAACTCAATCTCCGGCTTTTCCGAGTTTGCCGAGTTCTCCATCATCAACGCACTACCTTTCCATTCTCGCGGGAGTTTGTTAGGGGCGGGAGTTGGCTAGGGGTAGGTGGCGAGGATGTCGACGGCGAAGACGAGGTCGTCGCCCGGCTTGATGGCGCCCGAGCCCTGCGACCCGTAGCCCAGTTTGCTCGGAACCACCAGCAGAACGCGGCTCCCCACGGTCTTGCCGACCAACCCTTGGTCCCAGCCAGGGATTACCGCCCCCACACCGATCTGAGTCACGAAGGGCGCGCCGTTATCCCACGAGGCGTCGAACTGCTTACCGTTGCGCCACAGCACGCCGACGTACTGCACGACGACCGTGTCCTCGGGCTTCACCTTGGGGCCATCACCAGTGACGACAGGGATCGAGATGAGCTTCGGTGGCGCATTCCCCGGAGGGACGAAAATCTCTGGCTTCTTCGGCAGCACGGTGACCGCGGGAAGACCGTCGTCTTCTGTGGGAGTCGGTTCCCCCGATGCGGCCTGCTTGGCGGAGTGCGCCCCGAGGATGTCGACGACGAATACCAACGTGTCGCCAGCCTGGATTGGCTCGCCAGGTGATGTGTCGCCATACGCGAGGTCAGGGGGGATCACCATCAAGATGCGGCTGCCAACCTTCTGGCCAGCGATTCCCTCGTCCCAGCCCGCAATCACCTGACCGGTACCGATGGCGACGCCGAACGGCGAGCGCTCGAAGGAGGAGTCAAAGGTAGCGCCATCTTCCCAACGCGCACCGAGATAGTCGACCACCACGGTCTGGCCTGGCTTCACCACCGGCCCGTCGCCGGCCTGCAAAACCTCGACCTGCAGCTCGCTCGGCGGGTCAGCATCGGGAACCTCGATGGTGGGCGCTTCGCCGAAGCCGCCTTCGACCGTAGGCAGTTCGCCACTCGCGGAGTCGGGTGTCTGCGACTCGCTCGGCTCATCGGAAGGGGTGTCGGAGGTGGACGTCGAAGGCGTCGCTGACCCCGCCGGTTCGTCATCGTTGCCACACGCCACGAGCACACCGGCCAACAGGGGCACGGCACAGCCAGCAGCGATCAGGCGTAGAGGCAGGACGGGGCGCACGCAGGACTCCTTGGACGGTGCTGATCACAAGTCAGCAAGAAACGATGCTCAATCAGGGTAGACGCAGCGGAATAGGCCTTCGTTCCCGCCACGCCGCACCAGCGAGCGGTCACATACTTTCGATGAGTCGATCTACCCGATCGTCGACGGACTTGAACGGGTCCTTGCACAGCACAGTGCGCTGCGCCTGGTCGTTGAGTTTCAAATGAACCCAGTCGACAGTGAAATCTCGACGTCGCTCCTGTGCACGTTTGATGAACTCGCCGCGCAGCCGGGCGCGCGTGGTCTGTGGTGGCACACTCTTGCCCTGGAAAATCTCCATGTCGGTACTCACACGGTCCATGAGGCCTTTGCGCTCCATCAGGTAATACAGCCCGCGATCGCGACGAATGTCGTGGTAGGCGAGGTCGAGTTGAGCAACCCTGGCCGAGCCCAAGGAAATGTCGTGCTTGCTGCGGTAGCGCTCGATGAGCTGGTACTTCGCGACCCAGTCGATTTCTCTTCCGACAGACGCCAGGTCTCCAGTCTCCACCGCTGACAACGTGCGCTGCCACAAGTCGAGTACTTGCGCGACTACCCCACTTCGAATGCCCTTGCGGTCGGCGAACGCGGCAGCCTTCTCGAAGTACTCGGTCTGAATCTGCAACGCGGATAGTTCACGACCATTGACGAGTTTGACCAACTTCCGGCCTGTTGGATCGTGACTAATCTCCCGGATGGCTCGGATCGGGTTCTCCAACGAAAGGTCCCGCAACACCACGCCCGACTCAATCATCTGAAGGACGAGGTCGGTGGCTCCGAGCTTCAACAACGTGGTTGGCTCGGCAAGGTTGGAATCCCCCACGATGACATGCAGCCGCCGGTAACGCTCCGCGTCGGCATGGGGCTCATCGCGGGTGTTGATGATGGGACGGGAGCGGGTGGTCGCTGACGACGCCCCCTCCCAAATGTGCTCGGCCCGTTGGCTTAGGCAAAACACCGAACCTCGCGGGGTCTGCAGCACCTTTCCAGCGCCGGTGATGAGCTGACGCGTGACCAGAAACGGAATCAAAATGTCGGCGACGCGTCCAAACTCACCTTGGCGCGAAACAAGGTAGTTCTCGTGGCATCCGTAGGAGTTGCCCGCGGAGTCGGTGTTGTTCTTGAACAAAAAGACGTCTCCGCTAATGCCTTCTTCGTGGAGGCGACGCTCGGCGTCGATGAGAAGTCCCTCGAGGATCCGCTCCCCCGACTTGTCGTGGGCTACCAGTTCAGTGATGGAGTCGCACTCTGGAGTCGCGTACTCAGGGTGTGAGCCGACGTCGAGATACAGTCGGGCTCCGTTGCGCAAAAAGACATTGCTGCTTCGCCCCCACGAGACCACGCGACGAAACAGATAGCGCGCGACCTCGTCCGGAGACAGGCGACGCTGGCCGCGAAACGTACAGGTGACGCCGTACTCGGTCTCGATTCCGAAGATGCGGCGATCCATGGCGTGCTACTTCTTCTTACCCTTGCCACCGGTGTCGTCGCCCAGCAGCGTGGCAAGCCGCTGTGCTGTGACCCGCTGGAACTTACGGGTTTGCGAACGCTTGCGGTCAAGGACCGCCACCTCGAGCTGCTCAGAGGAAATTTCGCGTGCCTCTTCGCCATCGTGACCGAGGGCACTCACGGCCAGCCGGGTGGCCGGAGCGAGGTCGAGCCCCTCGGTGTACTGCTCCTCTAGGTAGTTGCTGATGTTCTCCGCGGACCCACCCATGACGACGTAGCCGTGCTCGTCCGCAACGGAGCCGTCGAAGGTCAAGCGGTACATCTGGTCGGCTGACGACTCGTCGCCCACCTCAGCCACGACAATCTCGACCTCATAGGGCTTCGAGGTTTCGGTGAAGATGGTCCCGAGGGTCTGCGCGTACGCGTTGGCCAAGTTGCGGACGGTGACGTCACGTCGGTCGAACGAGTAGCCCCGCAGGTCTGCCAATCGAATGCCCGCGACGCGCAGATTCTCGAACTCGTTGTACTTGCCAACGGCGGCGAAGGCGATGCGGTCGTAAATTTCGCTCACCTTGTGAAGGGCCCGCGAAGGGTTTTCCGCAACGAACAGGATGCCGTCGGTGTACTGCAGGACCGCGACAGAGCGACCGCGCGCGATGCCCTTGCGCGCGTAGTCGGCCTTGTCCTTGATGATCTGCTCGGGCGAGACATAGAACGGGACTGACACTGAATCGGCTTCCTAACTATTCACCAGCTGGATGGAGTTGTTGGGCGGTTAAGTGAGCGGAGCCGCAGGGCCGTCGGGACGTTCAGTGCGAGCGGCAACAACCTGCTGAACGGTGGCGCCAATTTCATCGTCGGGAAGCCTGCGGTAGCCGTCGGCGGTGACTGTGGCCACCACGGGGTAGATCCCGCGCATGAGGTCGGGGCCACCGGTGGCTGAGTCGTCGTCGGCTGCGTCGTAGAGGGCCTGGACCGAAGCCAATACGGCGTCGGAGCTGCTCATCGACTCGCGGTAGAGCTTCTTCAGCGAACCACGAGCAAAGAAGCCGCCCGATCCAACGGCGTGGTAGGAGTGCTCCTCGTAGCGGCCGCCGGTGACGTCGTAACTGAAGATGCGTCCGGACGAAATTTCGTGGTCGTATCCGGCGAAGAGCGGGACAACGGCCAGGCCCTGCATGGCCATCTGCAAGTTGCCACGAATCATAGAAGCCAGCCTGTTGGCCTTACCGGTCAACGACAGCGTGGTGCCTTCGATTTTCTCGTAGTGCTCCAACTCGACCTGGAGCAGCCGAACCAACTCGATGGCTAGGCCGGCGCTGCCAGCAATGCCCACCGCGGAGTACTCGTCAGCTGGGTAGACCTTCTCGATGTCGCGCTGCGCGATGATGTTGCCCATGGTCGCGCGCCGGTCGCCAGCCATCAGCACACCGTCGGCGAACGTGAGCGAGACAATGGTGGTGCCATGTGGCACGTCAAGCGGCACGCCTCCGCCATGCGAATGGGAACTCGGCAAGAGGTTCGGCTCGTGCGCCGCCAGGAAGTCAGTAAAGGACGACGAGCCGGGCCGCATAAACGCCGCCGCTAGCCGTCCGATTCCGTCTTGGTGAACAGACAAGAAGGTTCCTTCGTCTCGTAGTTAGTCAATGACTGGCCGACGCCGTGCGCATCCGCTGCGAAGGTGCCGCGGCTACTGTCCGCCCTTTTGCACAAACGCGCGGACGAACTCCTCGGCGTTTTCTTCCAGGACCTCGTCGATCTCGTCCAAGATTGCGTCGACGTCCTCGCTCAGCGCCTCATGCCGCTCGGCGACCTCTTCGGATGCGGTAACTTCGGCCGCTGCCTCTTCGGTCTCCTCGGCCCGCCGCTCAGCATGTTGCTGCCCGCCAGACTCTCGAGTGCTCATGACGCCTCCCCTCGATTGCAGTTGCTCACACTTGACCCTAGTCGGATCGACCCTTCCCGGCCCACGCTGAACCCGTGGGACGCGCCAAATGTTCCCCCCTGCTCACAGGGGCTAGCCGGGGGCTAGATATCTATCCGGTAACGAGTGCGTCGACCAGTTCGGCGGCAGTGGCGCAGCGGTCGAGCAGGTCGCCGACATGGGCCTTAGTCCCTCGGCGCGGCTCAAGCGTGGGTACGCGTTGCAGTGACGCTCGCCCAGGGATGTCGAAGATGACTGAGTCCCAGGAGGCCGCGGCCACTTGATCGCCATACCGTCGCAGGCACTCCCCACGGAACCAGGCGCGGGTGTCTTCCGGGGGCTGGTCCACGGCTCGCCGAACGTCCCCATCGTCCAGCAGACGTTCCATTCGTCCGTTAGCCACCAACCTGTAGTAAAGCCCCTTGTCGGGACGTACATCGGAGTATTGGAGGTCGACCAACTCCATGCGCGCATCGGACCAGTCGAGTCCGTCTCGCGCCCGGTAGCCCTCGAGGAGTTGCATCTTGGCCACCCAGTCGAGTTGGTTGGCCAACGATTGCGGGTCGGTAGCCAACGCGTCGAGCACCAGCTCCCATCGACGCAGCACGTCGAGGGTTACTTCGTCCGCGTCAGACCCGAAACGGTCCTCAACGAATTTCCGAGACTGCTCGCAGTACTCCATCTGCAACTGAATCGCCGTGATGCGGCGCCCGTCGCGAAGCGTAAGCAAGTGTTGCAGTGAGGTGTCGTGCGATACCGCGTGCAACTCCGAAATCGGACGCTCCACGGCGAGTTGAAGCGGCTCAAGGAAATTCTGCTCAATCATCGCTAAGACGATGGACGTGGTACCGAGCTTGAGGAAAGTGGAGATTTCAGAGAGGTTCGCATCGCCGATGATGACGTGCAGGCGGCGATACTTCTCGGCGTCTGCATGCGGCTCGTCGCGGGTATTGATGATGGGACGTTTGAGGGTGGTCTCCAGCCCCACCTCAACTTCGAAGAAGTCGGCACGCTGGCTGATCTGGTATCCGGCCTCGCGACCCTGCTGGCCTAGACCCACTCGGCCCTGCCCGCACATGATCTGGCGGGTGACAAAGAAAGGGGTGAGATGACGAACGATCGAGGTGAAAGGCGTCGATCGCTCCATCAAATAGTTCTCGTGAGTGCCGTAAGACGCGCCTTTGTTGTCCGTGTTGTTCTTGTACAAGTTGAGCCGTTGACCACCGGGCATGCTGGCGGCACGTTGGGCCGCGGTCGCCATGACGAGTTCACCGGCTTTGTCCCACAGCGTTCCTGCGAGCGCGTTCGACACTTCAGGACTGGAGTACTCCGGGTGAGCGTGGTCGACATACAACCGCGCGCCGTTGGTCAAGATGACGTTGGCCAGCCCGACATCGTCATCAGTGAGTTGGCTCGCGTCGGCAGCCTCGCGAGCTACTTCAAAGCCACGCGCGTCGCGGAGTGGGTTCTCTTCCTCAAAGTCCCACTTGGCCCTGCGATAGCCGGGAGAACCAGAGGCGTAACCATTGACGATCTGCGCCGACGTGACCATCGGGTTAGCCAGCGCGTCCCCGGGCACCGTGACGCCATATTCGGTCTCGATGCCCATTACCCGTTGCGCGGTCATAACCACAGCCTAAGAGGAAGGTGTTCCTCCAGCGGAGTCCCTAGAGGAACAGTGAGCCTAAGAGGGCATTACAGGTACTGACCGGTGTTAGCGACCGATTCGATCGAGCGCCCCGCTTCGGTTCCCTGCTTGCCCTGGATGAGTGTGCGAATGAAGACGATCCGCTCACCCTTCTTGCCGGAGATCCGTGCCCAGTCGTCCGGGTTGGTCGTGTTGGGCAGGTCTTCGTTCTCTTTGAACTCATCGACGCACGCGGTGAGCAGGTGTTGCACGCGAATACCTTTTTGACCGGTGTCGAGGAACTCTTTAATGGCGTACTTCTTGGCACGCGCCACGATGTTCTCAATCATCGCCCCAGAGTTGAAGTCTTTGAAGTAGAGAACCTCTTTGTCGCCGTTGGCGTATGTCACTTCGAGGAAGCGGTTCTCCTCAGTCTCGGAGTACATCCGCTCCACAGCACGCTGGATCATGGCGGCGGCGGTTGCCGCTCGGTCATTGCCATTCTCCGCGACGTCGTCGGGGTGCAGCGGAAGACTGACGCGCAGGTACTTGGTGAAGATGTCGCGCGCGGCTTCCGCGTCCGGACGTTCAATCTTGATTTTTACATCGAGCCGTCCGGGGCGGAGGATCGCTGGGTCAATCATGTCTTCGCGGTTGGACGCACCGATGACGATGACGTTCTCCAAGCCCTCGACGCCGTCGATCTCGCTGAGCAACTGGGGCACGATGGTGTTCTCGACGTCCGAACTCACCCCTGAACCACGGGTGCGGAAGAGCGAATCCATCTCGTCGAAGAACACGATGACCGGCACACCCTCGCTCGCCTTTTCGCGAGCACGCTGGAACACCAGCCGGATGTGACGTTCGGTTTCTCCGACGTACTTGTTGAGGAGCTCTGGGCCCTTGATGTTGAGGAAGAACGACTTGCCCTCGGGCTTTCCGGTGACCTCAGCAACCTTCTTGGCTAGAGAGTTTGCCACCGCCTTGGCGATCAGCGTCTTGCCACATCCGGGCGGCCCGTAGAGCAGGATTCCTTTGGGGGGTTGCAGCTCGTGCTCGAGGAACAACTCTTGGTGGAGGTAGGGCAACTCGACGGCGTCGCGGATCTGCTCGATCTGCCCCGCGAGACCACCGATGCTCGCGTAGTCGATGTCGGGCACTTCTTCCAAGACGAGCTCTTCAACTTCTGCCTTGGGAATGCGCTCGTAGACGTAGCCCGACTTGGGCTCAAGGAGCAGTGAGTCGCCAGCACGAAGCTTTTGCTCACCCAAGGTTTCGGCAATGCGCACAATGCGCTCGTCGTCGGTGTGGCCCAGAACAAGCGCGCGCTCGCCGTCGGCAAGCAATTCCTTGAACATGACGACTTCGCCGACGCGTTCGAATCCCATCACCCGCACGACATTGAGGGCTTCGTTGAGCATCACTTCGCGGCCCCGTTGCAACGCTTCGATGTCAATCTCGGGACTCACCGCGACGCGAAGTTTGCGACCACCGGTGAATACGTCGACAGTGCCGTCGTCGAACAACTCGACGAAGATGCCGTAGCCACTGGGTGGCTGGGCGAGCCGGTCGATCTCTTCTTTCATGGCGACGATCTGGTCGCGCGCCTCATGCAGGGTCGTGGTGAGTCGGGCGTTGCGTTCTTTGAGCGCAACAACCTCGCGGCGCAATTCCGCCGCGTTCACGTCGCCTCGTTCGTCGAGACCGGACATGGGCTCACCTCCGGACGCTGGTGCGTCATTTGACCCTAACTGTCGGCGCGACAACCCGCGGACTGGACGGCTAAGCGGCGTGTCGTTGTGATTACTCTTCGTGACCAGCGGCCGGAGGGGCCGATTCCTCGGCCGGACGGGCTCCCTTGGCTGGCCTGCGCCGACGAGCCGGGGCGACCACCCCAGGAGCCAGTCGCCGGGAAATCACAATGAATCCGGTGTGGCCCACCATCCGATGATCGGGTCGAACGGCTAGTCCGTCGACGTGCCATGGCCGCACGATCGTTTCGGTGGATCGTGGCTCGGTGAAGCCCGTGTGTTCGCGCAGCGCCTCCACCGTTCGAGAGAGCTGGGTGGTGGTGGCCACATAGATACCGATGACCGCCCCCGCCGACATCCGGGTCGCCAGCGCGTCCACACACTCCCAAGGGGCGAGCATGTCGAGCACCACCCGGTCGACCACCTCGGGCGTTGGCACGAGGTCGTCGACCAGGCTGGCCACGAGGTCGCCGGGGTGCAGATGCCAACTGGGCTGCGGACTTCCGAAGAAACTCTCGACGTTGGCGCGGGCGACTTCCGCGAAGTCAGGACGGCGTTCGAACGACCACACTTCACCGGTGTCACCAACGGCACGAAGCAGCGAACACGTCAGAGCGCCCGAACCGGCGCCAGCCTCGATGACGCGCGCGCCCGGATAGAGGTCGAGGTAGTGCACGATCGCGGCGGCGTCCTTGGGATAGACGATGGTTGCGCCACGAGGCATCGACAACACGAAGTCGCTCAGCAATGGTTTCAAAGCAAGGAACGAGACGCCTCCACTGGAGCGAACTACCACGCCCTCGGGACCGCCCAACAACTCGTCATGCTCGATGATGCCTTTGTGGGTATGGAATTGCTTTCCGGTCGCGAGCACAAAGGTGTAGTGCTTGCCCTTGGGGTCGGTGAGCTGGACGTAGTCGCCGGGCTCGAACGGGGTGCCAGCCCTCACCGCTTGCTCAACTCAGACGTCAACGCATTTTCTACGTCGGCGGCGGCCAACACCCCGTAGATGCGGCCGTCTGATTCAACGACGAGGTACTCCGAAACTAGCCGGGTAGCAATCTCATCGACGAGATCCTCGCCCATCAGGTCGGCGTTGAGGGACGATCCATCCGGGACGCTGCGTGACACGGCAGCCAGGTTCACCCAGGGACGCCGATGTTCAGGAAGTGCCGCAACGGCTGTTTCGTTGACGATGCCGAGCACTTCGCCGTTGGCGCCGACAGTGACGATGGCGCCCGCTCCTGCGTCAGCGAGCCGTTGCAGCCCTTGGTTCACTGGAAGGTCGGCGGGCAGCGGAATCGCGCGACGGGTGAGCGTGCGCGCGCTCAGTGCCGGGAGCACCGAACGCACTTTCGCCCCTTGCAGTGCCCTTCCTGCCTCAAACCAAATAAAGGACGCGAGGATGAACCCCCACACCAGCCAGATGACATCGGGGTTGCCCATCAGCATGGGCAGCAGGGCCAGCGCGACCAGTCCAACGGCGAGAACTCGCCCCGTCCAGGCGGCGGCAACGGTGCCTGTGTGTTCTCGTCCGGTGATGGCCCACACCACATCGCGCAGCATGCGCCCGCCGTCGAGCGGCAAGCCGGGAATGAGGTTGAAGATCCCGACGATGAGGTTGGCCACCGCGAGTTGCCAGGCCACCAGGTGCAGCACCGTCTCGTCCGGAATGAGGTAAACCAGCCCGAAGCCGAGCGCCGCGAGCGCCAGGGACGCGAGCGGACCGACCACAGCAATGACGAAGTCGGTGCCCGGACGGCGGTTGGGGCCGACAATCTCGCTGACGCCGCCGAGCAGGTGAAGGTTGATCCGCCTGACGGTCTGGCCGAAGCGAAGGGCGGCGACCGCGTGTGCGAGTTCGTGAATCAGCACCGACAGGCCCAGGAGGACCGCGAAGCAGAAGGCGATGACTAGGGCCCAGTCGGCGAGGTCTGGGAGTTGGCGCTCAATCAGTGGATAGAAGAGCCAGGTGATCAGCGCCGCACCAATGAACCAGGACCAGGACAGGAATACCGGGACGCCGAACGGACGACCCAACGGCAGGCCACCAGTGGGTTCGTTCGCCTGCGGCGGCTGGTCGCCCTGGCGCTGGTCGGTACTGGTCATGGTCAAGATGCTAAGCGGGCCACTGTCAGACCGCTGCCCTACGGTGACGATATGACCGTCTTGCCCACCAGTCCTCCCACCAGCGACCCCACCCGCGACCCCGTGTCGCCGGCTGAAGGTGCCCCCAGCAATGAAGGTCCCGACCTCGAATCGCTGCGGCGCTCGCTGTCACCATCTCGTGCCGGCGACTTCATGACCTGCCCGTTGCTGTACCGCTTCCGGGTCATCGATCGGCTCCCTGAGGAGCCCAGCCCAGCGGCGGTCCGCGGCACGCTGGTGCACAAGGTGCTGGAGCTGCTGTTCGATCAGCCCGCAGACCAGCGCGGGCTCAGCCAGGCAAGCGAGTTGGTTCCACAAGCGTGGCGCGAGGTGCTTGAGTCGGACGAGCGGCTCACGGAACTTTTCGTCGACGACACCGACGGCACACTGGCCGACCAGTGGCTGGCTGGCACGGAGTCGCTGCTCAGTACCTACTTTCAACTTGAGGATCCGCAACGTCTGGAGCCGGCCGAGCGTGAGTTCGCCGTTTCGGTCGACCTAGAGTCAGGGCTACGGCTCCGCGGCTTTATCGACCGTCTCGACGTCGCCCCCTCGGGCGCGATGCGAGTCGTCGATTACAAAACCGGCCGTTCCCCACATGAGGCGTTCGAGCAGCGCGCGCTCTTTCAGATGCGCTTCTACGCGTTGGCTCTCTGGCGGCTACGCGGTGAGGTACCCAAGCGGCTCCAGTTGCTTTACCTGGGAGATGCCCAGATCGTCAGTTACGAGCCCGACGAGCACGATCTGCTCGCCATGGAACGCAAACTCGCCGCGTTGTGGGCGGCCATCCAGCGGGCCCACGACAGCGGCGACTGGCGTCCTCGCAAGTCCAAACTGTGCGACTGGTGCTCCCACCAGGCCCTGTGCCCCGAGTGGGGAGGTACTCCCCCGCCGCTGCCCGTCGTCGTGCTTGAGGGCTCCGACGGTGCGCAGGACGACGACCGGCCGACACCAGCGTCCAGCGCGGTCGACATCTAGGCGCTGGCGACCTGTGGAAACCCAGTGGCGACCCCCGGAGGTTGCGGGCATAGTTCAGGGCCGCGCTGGGGTTAGTCCCCCAGGTACGGCAAAGCTGCCAACCAATAGGCTCGCTGCACGTTTGCTCGCCCGCACCAGCCCGTTCGCTACCTGACCAGAAGACCCTGTGTTGAGACGAAAGGCCTGACCGTGAGTTCCATGCCCACCGCCCCGCTCGACCCCGCCCCCTCGTCCGAACTCGGCGCCGCGAGAGCCGAAGGTGTGTCCAAGATCTACGGCACGGGAGAAACTCAGGTTGTCGCCCTCGACAACGTCACCGTGTCGTTCCCAGCGGGAATCTTTACCGCCATCATGGGGCCGTCCGGCTCGGGTAAGTCGACGTTGATGCATGTGTGTGCGGGGCTAGACAGCGTCACCTCGGGTCGGGTCTTTGTCGGAGATGTAGATCTCACGACGCTCAAAGACAGTGACCTCACCAAAATCCGGCGCGAGTCACTCGGTTTTGTGTTCCAGTCGTTCAACTTGGTCCCCACGCTGAATGCGCTGGAGAACATCACGCTGCCGATGGACATTGCTGGCCGCAAACCCGACCAGGCCTGGGTCGACGAAATCATCGACACTGTCGGGCTGCGCGACCGCCTCTTACATCGCCCGAATGAGCTTTCCGGTGGGCAGCAACAACGCGTCGCATGTGCGCGTGCCCTCGCTTCTCGGCCACAGGTAGTGTTCGCCGACGAACCAACGGGAAACCTCGATTCGCGCGCCAGCGCCGAAGTACTCACCTTCTTACGCCGCTCCGTAGACGAGCATCAGCAGACCGTCGTCATGGTGACCCACGACCCGAACACCGCTTCTTACGCCGACCAGGTGGTCTTCCTTGGCGATGGGCAGATCGTCGACACGCTGCACAATCCGACGGCAGATCTCGTACTTGAACGGATGAAGGGCTTCGACGCTTCAGGGCGGTCGGTCTAAACCATGAGACGAGCAGTTCTTCGTAACCTTTGGGCGCACAAAGTGCGCCTCATCTTGTCCACCCTGGCGGTCACCCTCGGCGTTGCCTTCGTCGTCGGCACCAACATCTTCACCGACACGCTGAATAAGACGTTTGATGACCTCTTCAGCGAGACTGCCTCAGATGTGGTCGTCGAACCGGCCAGCGATGTTGGCGATGATTTCGAGACCGGCTCTGTGGTCCTCCCCGGAGAGATCCTTGCCACGGTGCAGGGTGTCGATGGCGTCGCGGCCGCCGAAGGCTCAGTGCTTGTCAATGGTGCACAGGTTCTTGGTTCCGACGGTGAGCCGCTCGCTACCGGCGGCGCCCCGAACTATGGAGCCAACTGGTCTGACGATGAGACGCTCTCGCCCTTCCGGCTCACAGAGGGTCGCGGGCCTTCAGGCCCTGGCGAGTTCGCACTGGACTCCCAGGCTGTTGAATCTGGCGAACTCGCCGTCGGCGACACGGTCAGCATCGTGACGCCGGAAGGCGCCACAGAGTCAGAGCTCGTCGGCACCTTCCGATTCGGCACCAGCGGCAACCTCGCCGGTGCTTCCATCGCAGCCTTCACCACTGAAGAGGCACAGAGCCTCATGCTGAGCGGACGCGACGCCTACACGACCATCGAGGTGCAGATCGATGAAGGGCTGACCCAAGAAGAAGTGGCGGCCAGCGTTCAAGCCGCAGTCGGGCCAGACGCGTCGGTGGTCACGGGTGAAGAAGCTGCTGACGAGGCTGCGGCTGATATCTCCGAGGCCCTCACCTTCATCAACATCTTCTTGCTCGTCTTCGCCTTCATCGCCTTGTTCGTCGGTGTCTTCTTGATTCTCAACACCTTCTCGATGTTGGTCGCGCAACGCACGCGCGAACTGGCTCTGTTCAGGGCGTTGGGTGCCAGCCGGGCGCAAGTCGTGGTCTCGCTCATCGCGGAGGCCTTTGTCGTTGGCCTGTTAGGCGCGACTCTCGGGCTGGGGCTAGGTGTCGCCGTTGCCATAGGGATCCAGAGTCTGTTCGGGGCCATCGGCCTAGAGATTTCAAGTGGCGGTCTCGTCCTTGAGCCGGGCACAGTAATCACCGCCTATGTCGTCGGCATAGTGGTGACGGTGCTGGCAGCCTGGTTTCCCGCCTGGCGGGCTGCCCGCATTCCCCCCGTGGCGGCCATGCGCGACGACGCCACACTGCCGCAGCGTTCGCTCAAAGTTCGGGCTGTACTCGGCGTCGTAGTCTTTGTGGCTGGCGTACTGGCTCTGCTCGCTGGCTTCACCGTGGCGTCCGGCGGCGGTGCCGCGTCCCTTGTCGGGCTGGGTGCCTTCTTAGTGTTCATGGGTGTGGTGGTGCTCAGCCCCATCATCAGCCGCAGCGTGGTCGGCGTGCTGGGTCGTCCCGTGAAGGCGTTAGCTGGAACGACCGGGCGCCTCGCCGTCGAGAACGCCCAACGCAATCGCCGCCGGACCGCTGCCACGGCCTCAGCGCTGATGATTGGGCTCGCCCTGGTCAGTGCAATCAGTGTGATCGCGGCGTCAACGACTGCCTCGCTGAATGGCGTGATCGACGATCAGTTCAAGCTTGACCTTCTAGTGGAGACCGGCGACTTCACACCGTTCAGTACGGCAGTCGGTGAGGACATCGCCAACATCGACGGGGTGGAGTCGGTATCTCCTTTCCGGGCTACCAACGCGGTCGTCGACGGTGCGGAACACTTTGTCAGTGCCATCGATCCCGCAACAGTAGGGAATGCGCTCGACTTAGAGGCGATGGGCGCGCAGTTCGAGACTTTGCAGCCCGACGAGTTTGCCCTCGACGCAGACGGCGTCGAGGAGGATGGACTAGCAATCGGGGACACGGTCACGATCGAATTTCCCACAGGGCCGCGGGAGATGACACTGGCGTCGACCTACGACGGAAGCATCTACTTCGTCGGTTTCATCATGAGCCTCGATGCGTTCGATGAGGCTGGGATCAAGCCCCTCGACACCCAACTCTTTGTGAACTTTGACGATGGTGCGGACACGACGGCAATCCGCAGTCAAATCGACACCGTTCTTGCCGACTACCCGCGCCTGAAGGTTCAGGACCAACAGGAGTACAAAGAAGCGGTGCAAGACCAGATCAATCAGCTATTGACTCTCATCTACGGGCTGTTGGCACTCGCCATCATCATCGCCATCTTGGGCATCGTGAACACCCTGGCGCTGTCGGTGATTGAGCGCACCCGCGAGATCGGGCTCTTACGCGCAGTCGGTATGTCGCGCGGCCAACTGCGCACCATGATTCGGTGGGAGTCAATCGTCATCGCGGTCTATGGCGCGCTGCTTGGCGTGATCGTGGGGGTCGGCTTTGGCGTCGCTCTGCAACGAGCGTCTGCGTCATCAGGCATCGACCGGCTCGCGATTCCGTGGATCAACCTCATCGTCTTCGTGGTGGTGGCTGCGGTGGTTGGCCTGCTTGCTGCTTGGTGGCCAGCACGTCGTGCGGCAAAACTCGACGTGCTGAAAGCCATCACTACCGAGTAGTCGGCGAACTACGACTCGAGGGCGAGGCTTTCCATCCGGCCCAGGGAGAGGTCCGTCAACGACTCCAGCACGGAGCGTCTCGGCGCCGGTTCGATGGGGATGATGCTGGGCACGGCGACGACGTAACAGCCTGCCTGTTCGCCCGCGGTCACACCGTGCGGCGAGTCCTCCAGGACCACCGAGTGAGATGCACGGGCACCGAGTTGATCGAGCGCCATAACGTAGGGCAGTGGATCGGGTTTGAGCCGAGGCACATCGTCGGCGGTCACAACTGCCTCGAACGGGTGGTCAGGTATTTGGGCGAGTACCACCGCCACGTGGTCGCGGACGGAGGAGGTCACCATGCCGACCCTGACATCGGCTTCCGCTAGTTCGTCAAGCAGCGACAAGGCACCCGGCTGAAAGTCGACGCGTTGTGCGAGTTGCACGGTCATGTTGTCGAACAGCATCTTCATGACTGCTTCTTGAGTCAGCGTGCTGCCTGTGTGAGCAATCATGTAGTCCGCAGCGAATTCAAGGTTGGTGCCCAGCAGCGCGTGTTGCTCGCTCTTGCCCCACACGCCTCCGAGTTCAGTGACGGTGGCGCCTTCGGCCGCGAACCATTGAGGCTCGGTGTTGACGAGGAGGCCATCCATGTCGAACAGAACGGCATCGAGGCGGCTCATCGCGCGTTGAAGTATTTGGCTTCGGGGTGATGCATGATGATGGCCGACGTCGACTGCTCGGGGTGAAGCTGAAACTCCTCGGACAGTTCAACGCCGATGCGTCCTGGCTGTAGCAGCTCCATGAGCCCCGTCTGGTCTTCCAAGTCGGGACAGGCGGGATAACCGAACGAGTACCGCGAGCCGCGATATCCCTGCCGGAAGATCTCGTCGAGGTCGCTGCTGTCGTCCGCGGCCATCCCCCACTCCTCGCGCACTCGCGCGTGCCAGTACTCGGCCAACGCTTCGGTCAGTTGCACCGACAGGCCGTGGATCTCGAGGTACTCGCGGTAGAGGTCTTTCTGAAACAGCTCGTTGGCGGCCTCGCTGACCCTGTTGCCCATGGTTACGACGTGGAAGGCGACGACGTCGACCTCGCCAGCAGACTTGGGGCGAATGAAGTCCGACAGGCATAGGTGACGGTCGCGGCGCTGGCGCGGGAAGGTGAAGCGACAACGCTCCTCGCCTTCTTTCGGGCCGTCGTGGTGCAACACGATGAGGTCGTCCCCCTCGCTGACGGCCGGGAAGTAGCCGTATACGACGGCAGCTTCGAGTAGGCCTTCGGTGTGCATCCGGTCGAGCCAGTAGCGGAGCCGGGGACGTCCGTCGGTCTCGACGAGCTCTTCATACGTCGGGCCCGACCCGCCGCGAGAGCCGCGCAGCCCCCACTGACCCATAAAGGTGGCGCGTTCGTCGAGGAAGGACGAGTACTCGGCAAGTGCCACACCCCGCACAATGCGGTCCCCGAAGAACGGCGACGAGGGAATGGGGTTATCGAGAGCCACATCGGAGCGATCCGGCACATCCTCCACCGCCAGCTCGTCCGGGCGAATGGCAGTACGCACTCGACGTTCGCGGAGCGGTGGCAGCTCCGCACCGGGGACGCCCTTCTTGACGCCCATGATGGCGTCCATCAGACGCAGCCCTTCGAATGCATCGCGGGCATAGCGAACGTCGCCCTCATACATGGACGCGAGGTCTTGTTCGACGTAGGCCCGCGTGAGAGCCGCACCGCCGAGGATGACTGGCCACCGAGCAGACATCTCGCGGGAGTTGAGCTCCTCGAGGTTTTCCTTCATCACGACCGTGGACTTCACCAGCAGTCCGGACATGCCAATAACATCGGCCTGGCTGCTGTCGGCGGCATCGAGGATCGCGCTGACGGGCTGTTTGATACCCAGGTTCACCACGGTGTAGCCGTTGTTGGTCAAGATGATGTCGACCAGGTTCTTGCCAATGTCGTGGACATCGCCCTTAACGGTAGCCAGCACAATGGTGCCTTTGCCGCTCGCGTCGGTCTTCTCCATGTGTGGCTCAAGGAATGCGACCGCGGTCTTCATGACTTCCGCGGACTGCAGCACGAACGGCAGCTGCATCTCGCCGCGTCCAAAGAGGTCTCCGACAACGCGCATGCCTTCAAGCAGGTCGACGTTGACGATGTCGAGCGCCTCACGGGTGGCGAGCGCCTCTTCCAGGTCTTGCTCGAGCCCATTGCGCTCACCGTCGATAATGCGCCGACGGAGGCGCTCCCCAAGGGGTAGCGCGGCTAGTTCGGCGGCACGTGTGGCTCGCTCATCAACGGTCGACACCCCCTCGAAAATCTCCATGAATCTCTGCAACGGGTCGTACTCGACCTCGTTGTCAGAAGACTTACGGCGCTTGTCGTAGACGAGGTCGAGCGCGACTTGGCGTTGCTCGTCGGGGATGCGGGACGTGGGGAGAATCTTCGATGCATGCACGATGGCGGAGTCGAGCCCAGCTTGCACGGCTTCGTGAAGGAAGACCGAGTTCAACACCATGCGCGCGGCGGGGTTCAGTCCGAAGGAGACATTGGAGACGCCCAGCGTTGTCTGCACCTGCGGGTGGCGTCGCTTGACCTCGCGGATCGCCTCGATGGTCTCTAGCGCATCTCGGCGGGTTTCCTCTTGCCCGGTTGCGATCGGGAACGTCAGGCAGTCGACGATGATATCGGCGGCGGACATGCCCCACTTCTCGGTGAGGTAGGTGATGAGGCGCTCGGCCACAGCCACCTTCCACTCGGCGGTACGTGCTTGGCCCTCTTCATCGATGGTCAGTGCAACGACGGCCGATCCGTGTTCGGTGACCAGCGGCATAATGCGCTCGATGCGCGAGCCTGGGCCTTCGCCGTCCTCGAAGTTCACCGAGTTGATGACGGCGCGGCCGCCCAGCAACTCAAGGCCAGTTTCCAGGATCTCCGGCTCGGTGGAGTCGAGCATGATGGGCAGCGTCGACGCCGTGGCCAAACGCCCAGCGAGTTCGCGCATGTCGCGTTGGCCGTCGCGTCCGACGTAGTCGATGCAGAGGTCGAGGATGTGGGCGCCGTCGCGGGTTTGGTCGCGGGCGATCTCAATGCAGTCGTCGTAGTTGTCGGCGAGCATGGCGTCGCGGAACACTCTTGAGCCGTTCGCGTTGGTGCGCTCTCCGATCGACAAGTAGGACGTGTCCTGCCGGAACGGCACGTGTTGGTAGAGGGAAGCGGCGCCCGGCTCGTAGCGCGGCTTCCGGTTGGGAAGCCCGCGACCCTGCACCTTCTCGACGACCTGGCGCAAGTGTTCGGGCGTGGTGCCACAGCAGCCACCCACCAAGGCGAGGCCGTACTCGCGAGTGAAGGTGTCGTGGGCGTGCGCGAGCTCTTCGGGAGTTAGCGGGTAGTGCGCGCCGTCGGAGGTGAGGACGGGTAGGCCGGCGTTGGGCATGCAGGACAAGCCAATGCGCGCGTGACGCGACAGGTGCCGAAGGTGCTCGCTCATCTCGGTCGGGCCGGTGGCGCAGTTGAGCCCGATGAAGTCGATCCCGAGTGGTTCGAGTGCGGTGAGCGCCGCGCCAATCTCGGTGCCCAGCAGCATCGTGCCGGTGGTTTCCACGGTGACTTGGACGAGGACCGGAACGTCGGAGCCGGCTGCCTTCAGCGCCCGTTTACTGCCGATGATGGCGGCCTTGGCCTGCAAGAGGTCTTGAGCGGTCTCCACGAGAATGGCGTCGACGCCGCCCTCGACCATGCCGGCGGCCTGCTGCTGGTAGGCGTCGCGGAGGGTGGCGAAGGGCGCGTGGCCAAGAGTCGGGAGCCGAGTTCCGGGGCCTACAGATCCGAGGACCCAGCGGGGCTGGTCTGGCGAGGACCACCGGTCGGCCGATTCGCGAGCGATCCGAGCACCAGCCTCAGCAAGCTCGAAAATGCGGTCTTGGATGTCGTACTCAGCGAGGTTGGCCAGGTTCGCGCCGAAGGTGTTGGTTTCCACCGCGTCGACGCCGACCTCGAAGTAAGCGTCGTGCACATTGGCCACGACGTCGGGGCGGGTGACGTTGAGGATCTCGTTGCAACCCTCGAGGCCGTCGAAGTCGGCGAGGGACAGGTCGTGGGCCTGCAACATGGTCCCCATCGCGCCGTCGGCGACCACAACGCGCTGGCTGAGCGCATGACGCAATGACTGGGAACTGGCGCTCATGATCAGATCAGAATACCGACGCGAGGCCGCTAGCCGCTGCGGCGTCCACTCTTCGGACGTCCGCTAAGTGTGGCCTGCCAGGACATAGGGTGGGCCTCTGCGACGTCGACGACCTGGTCGATGGCAGTAAACGCAGGCAGCGGCAAGCGAGGGGCGAAGGATGATCGAGCTGGAGGACCTTCCGTCGCTCAACCAGCCGATCCTGATCGCCGCTTTCGAGGGATGGAACGACGCTGCCGACGGCGCGACCGGCGTTATCGACCACCTGATGAACGCGTTCGGCGCCGAGTCGTTCGCCGAGCTCGATCCCGAGGACTATTACGACTTCCAGGTCAACCGCCCGCTGGTGTCCGTTGGCGAACGTGGCGTACGGACTATCCGGTGGCCCAGCACGCAGATGTTTGCGTCATCGATTCCTGACGGGCCTGACGTCGTGTTCGTTCGTGGCATCGAACCGAGCATGCGCTGGCGCAGCTTCATCAGCGAGATCGTCGGTCTGGCGTTTGAGATGGACGTCGACCGCGTCGTGACTCTTGGGTCCTTGTTGGCCGACACCCCACACACGCGACCGGTGCCGATTACCACTGTCATGTCCGACCCGGCGATCGCGACCCGCCTCGGGCTCGACCTCGCGCGCTACGAAGGCCCGACTGGCATTGTTGGCGCGTTGACCGAAGGATTCACCCGCGCAGGTCTTGAAACAATGTCTTTCTGGGCGGCAGTCCCCCACTACGTCGCGCAGTCACCCTGTCCGAAGGCCACGCTCACGCTGCTCCGTCATGTCGAGGAAGCGTTGGAGCTCTCACTCCCCCACGGCGACCTCGAAGACGAGGCCAAGGCGTGGGAACGCGGCGTGGATGAGCTCGCCCGCGATGACGAAGAAGTTGCTGAGTACGTGAAGTCACTCGAGGAAGCTCGCGACACAGCCGACCTGCCGGAAGCTAGCGGCGACGCCATCGCCAAGGAGTTCGAGCGCTACCTACGCCGCCGCGACGACGGACCCCACAAGCAATAGCGTCGGGGGGTCACAGCAACACCAGGTTAGCCGCTCGTGTTGCCGAGCGGCCCGGATGGAGGCACTTCGGTGCGGATAGAAGTCAGTGTGCACCGTGATCAAAGCGACAAGGGCCTGTCATCCTCCCCCGGGGTAGTAGGCCACGTCCGCGAATTCGCAACCCGCGTGCAACCGCGCCTGGAGGTCGCGCGTGTAAGGCTTCGACAGGTATTTGCTCTGGCCGGATGGGGAATCGCATGGCTTCCAGCCGCGAAAGCGACTTCACCGCCTTCTACGATGCGTCGTGGCCGCGCACGGTCGCCTGCGCCTATGCCATGGTCAGGGATCTCGGAGAAGCCGAGGACATTGCCCAGGAGGCATACAGCAGGGCTTGGCCCCGGTGGTCGTCGCTGTGCGAGTTCGACGACCCGGGCGCGTGGGTTCGCCAGGTGGCTACCCGGCTCGCGGTCTCCCGATGGCGCCGAGCCCGGGTCGCGGCGGGGTTCCTCGCCCGTACTCGGGCGCCCGAGCCCGCAGCGCCTCCGTCGGAGGCCACCACCGTTCTGATCGCGGCGCTCAAACAGCTGCCGGAGGCACAGCGGCGGGCCATCGTGCTGCACCACCTCGGCGAGCTGCCGGTCTTCGAGGTCGCACGGATCGAGCAATGCCCTGAGGGGACTGTAAAGGCCCGACTCGCCCGCGGCCGGGCCGCCCTTGCCACCCTCCTCGCTCCCCAGGACGGAGAACGCTCCCATGCCTGACATGGACCAGCTCCTCGACGCCTTTGTCGCCGACGTGAGGTCGAAGACCCAAGCCCCCGGGGCGTCGATGGCCATCGAGCATGCAAACCGCCGACGCAAGGTGGTCGCGGCTGTGGCGGCCGTGGCCGCCGTGGCGGTCATCGCGGCGGGCAGCGCGCTGGCCGCCGGGACTTTGGGCGGTAGTGAGGGGACGTCGTCGCCCGCTGCACCCCCGACGGCTTCGCCAGAGCCTTCCACCGCGACGGAGGAAGCGTCCGTCGGCGAGCGGTACCGGACGCTGCGCGAGACTCTGACGTCGGTGCCCGGCTGGGCCATCACCCACGGGGCCCTGGCCGACCCCACGGTCCTGGACCGGTGCGAAGGGAACTGGATGGCTGGTTCGGGTGGTGGGGGCGCGGGTCACAACCTGGGCCTGACGGTCTCCCCCGACGAGCCGCCCGTCGCCTGGGCGGAAGAAATCGAGGGTTTGACCTCGCCGGCGCAGGCGTCGGACGCGGTGGACCGGCTCATCGCAAACCTGACGTCGTGCACAGCCGAGTCCTGGCGGAGTCAACCCATCGGGCGGACCGGAGCAGTGCTCGCTTTCACCGACGCCGGAGTGCTCTGGGTCCATCAGAAGGGTGCCAGCGTCGCCACGCTTCACGTGGCCACGACCGACGGCCCGCCGCCTCTCGCGGTCCAAGTCGAGGTCGCTGACCTGATCTACTCCTGGATGCTCTAGCTGCGCCGAGACCCGACCGGTGGTGAACTGTCGTCGATGTCGCCCTGTCATATGCCTGCCCAAGGGGATGCATTATGGATGTGCGAGGTTGCTCGTGAAGGTCAGCCTGATCCGTAGGGTCGCTCTGGGCCGGCAACGACGTCGCGGTCGCCTAGGGGCTCAGTCAAATTGACGGTGACGGGAATCCACGGGTTGGCCTGACATCTGTGTGCGCCCGGTTCTGGGGTGTTGGCCCACACGGTCAGCGTGAGGGTTTCTGCACTGTATTTGACGACGGGTTGGGGGTCTTTAGGACCAACACCGCCGTTGCATGCCCCCCAGGTGGCTTGCACCTCGAACGCCTCGTCCGTTGATTCTGGCTCGTCGCCACGGATGAATTTCCAGGTTGTCACAGCCTTATCAGCGGTATCCAGGCTCGGTGTCGAGTCGGCGGTCGAGTCGGGAACGGTCGTGTCCGGGGTGTTGGGCTCAGTTGAGGCTGCTGTGCACGCGGCGAGAGTGAGCACCATGGTTGCCGTCAATATTCGCGCTGTAGCGGGCACGATCCTTTGACGCCACCCCTGACGATGTGGTTCCACCACGCCGCTGCCATTGATCAGGCCTCCAGCGCCGCACTCTCCTTTGATGCTCGCTGCGAAGGGGTCGTATTAAGGATGTGCGAGATTGTTCGTTCTCGTCAGCTTGTCCAAGAGGGCCTGCAATCAGGCAAGCACTTCATTACACGCCGAAAGGTCACCTTGATCGGTACCCTCTAATCATGCGGCACGTGCGAGTAGCAGGTGCATATGTTTTGTTCTTAGCTCTTCTTGGTGCTGTTGCCCCCTTCGTTCCCGATTCATCCAACTACGTCACGGTGCTCGTGGTTCTTTCTCTGCCGGTTGGAGTCGTAGCGCCCCTGGCGGCATTCATTGTTGGCGGGACTCTGGAAATGATTGGTGTCTCACCGGAGAACGATCCCGTCGGCGCTGTCTTCTTATTTCTCATATTTTCCGGCGTTGGACTTGCCAACGTCACCCTCATGGCTGCGTTCCAATTGCTTGTCCAGAGCTTTCGAGGGACAGGGAGGCGCGACGAGTAATCACCGCGAACGACCCGTAGCTTGTAACTGTGGGATAGGGATCGTATTTGAGGATGTGCGCGGTTGGTGAGGTTGGTCCGGTCAAGGCGTCAGCCAGCGAAAAAGAATGCCCAGAAGCAGTCCGATCGCGGCACCGAGCCCGCCCCAGAACACAACGAGTGCGCCCGCCGCGACGCTGAGATCTAAGTGGTGCGGACTGATATCCCACTCAAAACTCTTCGGGATGGAGCGTCCCCTCGCTAGCCACCCAGTCACTGGCATGACGACACCCAAGAAGAAGAGCACCGCGACAAGGCCAGCTGCCGACCACTGAGGCGGCGAGTCCGCAGTCGCCACCAATAGCATCGGCATGACTCCCGAGATGGCCGCAACCGTCCCAGCGACCAGCCACCACTTAACAGTCCGGGCTCGTCGGGCGTGCTTTCGATTGCGCCGATGGACACCCAACGGCGCGCTGCTTGCCTGTGACGCCGCCGCCGCACCTGCCAGAAACTGCCAGCCGAGCCCCCGTTGCTCTTGCCGACTAACTGAATCGTGCGTGGAGTCGGGGAGGACCTTTCCTTCTCCAGTGCACCGCGTGAGGGCGGACCACTCAGTCGAGACAGAACTCGTTGCCCTCTACGTCTTGCATCACAAGGCACGACTCGTTCTCGCCATCTGCAGGCAGCAGTCGCACGCGTACCGCACCGAGAGCGACCAGTCGTATGCATTCGGCCTCGAGGGCGGCAACGCGCTCTGCACCCACGAGTCCAGTGCCCACCCGCACGTCGAGGTGCAACCGATTCTTGACCACCTTGCCTTCGGGGACGCGCTGGAAGAACAGCCGCGGCCCGACACTTTCGGGGTCGACACATGCGAAGGCTGAACCCTGCTTCGCTGGTGGGAGCGTGCGATCGAAGTCGTCCCAAGTGGCAAACCCCTCCGGCGGCGGCGGAACGACGTACCCCAACACCTCACACCAGAATCTCGCGACGCGCTCAGTTTCTGCGCAGTCGAAGGTCACTTGGATCTGTTTAACCGACACCATCCGCCCACCATAGACACAGCCCGGCCCGCAGTCGGCGTCCACCTGATACGTCACACAGAGCGAAGACACAGATTGTGGTAATTCCTGTACATGAGAGGTCCATAAACTCCCACAAAGTCGTCGAGCTGAGGTGGCCTGGCACTACGGCGCAACAGCACCGCTGGACCGAGCAAGGGGCAGGCCGTTCTCCGCTGGACGGACCCTTGGCTGGATTACTCGCCGGTGCGGCCGTCGATGCACTCACGCAACAGGTCGGCGTGACCCGCATGACGGGCATACTCCTCGATCACGTGGACAAGAACGTCGCGCGTCGAAACTGTCCCGGCGTCGAACGAAATCTCACGACCCAAGTCCCCCTCTTTGACGGTGTCGAACCACTCCTCGGCCTTCGCGATCTCGCCTTTCCAGGTCGCCAAGGCATCGTCGACGACCACCGGATCGGGAGTTGCTCCGGCGAAGTCCCAATCTGGATCGTCCTCGCGCTTGTAGAGACGGGGTGGGTCAGTCCGGCCCTGCAGTACCCGCTGAAACCAGTGGTTCTCCATCTGAGCGAGATGGCGGATAAGTCCGAGCAAACTCAAGGTGCTCGGGGGTACCGAGCGTTCGGCAAGTTGCTCAGCGTCCAAACCGGAGCACTTCATTTCGATGGTCAGACGATAGTTCGCGAGGTACTCCTGATAGGTCGCCTTCTCTCCGACCGGGTTGCCGTACGTCCGGGGGTCTTCTCCGGCGCTCCACACATTGCTCACGCGGTCAGCAAATCGCAGTCGGGCATGACCCGCAAGCGACCGCGACGATTACGGTCACTCACCCACATCACCATCTATCAGCTCCCGCGCAACGTCCATATGACCAATGTGGCGGGCATACTCCTGCACCAGGTGAAAGAGCACCCGTTCTAGAGTCGCTGGCTGATCGCCATCCCAACGCTCCCCAGGTCGCCCACGCTCCTGCAACGCATGGGACTCGACGATCAATCGCGTCGTTGCAGCCTGTGCCAGGAGATCCTCGACTAGCTGACCCAGCGACTCCTCCGGCGCCACATACCAGCGGTGATCTCGCCGGTCGGGCCACGGATCGGAGACCTCTTTACCCTCGAAGCCCCAAACAAGCCAGCGCATTTCGACGCAGCGCAGGTGTTTCACCAACTCGATAGGAGACCAACCAGACGGAAGCACGCTCTGTCGCAGCTTCTCCTCAGACAGTCCGTCAATCTTTTTCAAGAGCACTGAACGGAAGTAGTCGAGATAGGTCAGAAAGACCTCTGCGTGTGAAGCGACAAGGGACGTAGGCTCAGGAAAGGGAACGCTCATCCATTCATACCTTCGCAACTAGAGTAACTGTTCGGCCCTCACAGTCTTAGGGAACCCAGACTGAGTGGTCGTGGGCGAAAACTACTCGCGCCGGGTCCATCGCTTGAAGCAGTTCCATCCAGGCGGGTGGAATCGGCAGGGGTTCGCCATGTGGGTCCCTACGCGCCACCAGCGCGAGAGCGTCCGCCGCGTACTGGGTTGCGCTGTCATGACTCTGTCCCGCCACGATGACGACCCCGTCGCTTCGTCGGACGACAAGTGACTGATGTCCCGTGGTATGTCCGGGTGTCGGGACGAGGGTGACGCCCGGATGAACCTCGAACTCTCCGTCCAGTTCTTCCCAGCGAGTACCTGGAGGATCTAGCAGTTCCGGGAGGGTGTAGTCCTTTGTATGTCTGGCAACCTCGAGCTCATCCGCCTGCGTGAAGAAGGGGCGGCCGGCAAGTAGCGGGTTTCCGCCGCAGTGGTCGAAATGCAGGTGGCAGTTGGCGACTTCGGTGATCTGGTCAAGGTTCACCCCTGCGGCGAGCAACGCCGTCTCGAGGGCCACCCGACGGGGTCGGTAGTGCGCGTCCACCTCCGGGTTGCTTCCCATGCCAGTGTCAAACAGCAGTGCTCCATCTTGGTGCTCGACGACGTAGCCCAGGCACGGCTCCACGCGCGGCGATCCCGTTCCAGTCTCCTCGACGGGCCTGACGAAGTACCCGTAGTCGATGCGAAGCACCTTCAGCTCGTGCACGTTAGGAGTCTGTCGCGAAGGCAGCGCGGATTCGGTCATCATGCGACGCAGAACTCGTTGCCTTCGGGGTCCAGCATGACGACGTGGCTGAGTTCGCCGTCGTAGGTCTCTTCGCGAACTACGGTCGCGTCAGCAGCGAGTAACTCCGCCACCTTTTCGCGAACCCACTGCTCGCGAAACTCTTGCTCCACCCGCTGCTCCCCCGCGACACGGATATCAATATGCATGCGATTCTTGGCCGTCTTACTCTCTGGCACCCGGAGGAAGCCAATCGCCGGTCCTTCGCCTTCGGGATCTATCAGTGACGCACCACCTTCGAACTCATAACCCGGTTCGATGATGTAACCAAGCGCGAGCGCCCAAAAGGATGCGAGTCGATCTGGGTCCGCCGCGTCACAACCGAGGGTCCACGAGGTAGCCATGATACCCACACTAGGTGACTTTTGCGCGGGCCTTACGTACCACTTTAGTCACCACCCAGCGGTCCTTTCCGATCCGTCTGGTGCGTTTGAAGCCTTGGCTTTCGAACATCGACACCGTCGCGTTGTGGAGGAAGGATGAAGAGACCAATCGCCCTTCCGCATCTTCGGGATAGCTTTCGATCGTCCCTCCGCCCAGGCGGCGGATCTCGTCCATGGCCCCCTTCAGCCCGGCGGCCGCCACACCCTGACCGCGGTAGGACCTGTCCACGAAAAAGCACGTGATACGCCAGTCGGGAAGTTGTGTGAGCTCGTCGGTGTAGGCCTTCTTGCTCTTGATGCGCGGCAACTCGTCCGTCGAGCCGAACTGGCACCAACCAACGCACCGCGAACCGTCGTAGACAAGAGCGGCATGGGTGGTTCCTGCCCGTACTCGCCGCTGCTTAGCTGCCTTATTCTGCTTCGCAGTCTTGTCATCCCCAACACCCTCAGAGTGAAAGCCCATGCACCAGCATCCGCCCCAGACGCCATTGTGCCGCTGCACGATGTCGGCGAAATCTGACCAGGTTGACTCGTCCAGAGCCTTCACGACGAACTTAGCCACAGGTCAGCCCTTCGAGTCAGCGAACTCGAGCCACAGTAATCAAGTGCGCGCTCACACCAAGCAGGCTTTCCTCAGTCTCGACCAGCTCCGCTGACCGCACCATGGCTTCACGCGCGACAACATCGTTCCACCGATCGGCGAGCTGACTGACCCATCCGGCTGGCCCTTCCACGCCAACGACCGTCTCGACCGTAAGGCCAGCATCCAGACACTCCTGTCGGATTTCCTCTGGGCGGTGAAAGTAGGCGGTGGTGAACCATTGCGGATTGCCCGTCCGGTTGCGGTGCTGACCAGTCGCCAGGTCTTCGTTCACCATGAGCGCCCCTTCGTCGGTGAAGAAGAAGCCGTCTTCTAACCCGTCGAGCAGGGACGCAAATCGCGAGATGGTGGCTACGAACACCAGCCCTCCTGGGTGCACGACGCGGGCAGCCTCCCGCAAGGCCAACAAGCGGTCCTCTCGGGAGGTGAGGTGGTAGAGCGGCCCGAAGAGCAACGCCGCGTCCATGCTGTTGTCCGCGGATGGCAAATCGCGAGCGTCCCCCAGCGCCGCTGAGACACGCGACGATCCCGCAGTGATCTGTCGTGCTGACTCGACGTGTTCTGGCACGACGTCGAAGAGTTGAACGTGATGGCCGTCGGCAGCCAACCAGGACGCGTGCACACCGGTGGCTCCACCAATGTCAATGATGTTCAGCGGACCTGTTGGTAGGTGCTTGCGCACGATCGCCTGGGTGCGCACAAACTCAAGCTGACCGAGGCCGCGCCGGATGCGGGAGTCCTCGTCTGTCGCCTGATAGTGCTCGACTATCTCGTTGGGAATGTCCCTCACGGGGTGAGCGTATGTCGTCCGACTGCATTACCCACAAGCTCGGACGAACGCTAGAGCACGACTCCAGAAGAGTTCTGTAGCCTGCGAGTCGTATTCCGCCGCAAGGGTGGGATCGGTAAAGAGGTGGCCCGAGCCGGGATAGTCGAACACTTCAAGCGTCCCGCCGCCCGCCGTAACGTCTCGCACCGCGAGCTCGATCTCCTCCTGCTCACGCCATGGGTCTTCGACGGTGGAGTGAGTCTGGGCGGGCACACCTTGAGGCCATCGGACGCCATCACCGAAGGCCGAGATGGGAATCGCCCCAGCGATGAACAGGACACCCGACACCGGCCGCTGTGTGGCTACGTAGGCAGCCATCACACATCCCAGCGAGAAGCCCGCAGAAACGAAGGGGCCCTGCTCCCCTGCGATCGCCTCCAGCGCCCGCTTGAGAAGTACCTCATGACCGAGCTCCTTTTCGGCATACGCCATCGCCGGGTCGTAGTCGTCGAAAGTGCGCCCCTCGAACAAGTCGGGTACGAGCACCTCGTGGCCGTCCTGTCGGAGGCGCTCAGCTGCGTCCAGCACACCTTGACGGATCCCGAGGACAGAAT
>Ga0190272_10000164_pt1 | contig 41261 bp, 37 predicted proteins | sample Popmic504T_FD_133746 | JGI IMG/M metagenome (GOLD analysis project Ga0190272, IMG submission 133746) | Populus adjacent soil microbial communities from riparian zone of Shoshone River, Wyoming, USA - 504 T | ecosystem: Environmental > Terrestrial > Soil > Riparian zone | place: USA: Wyoming...
AGCGACCGTCTAGTGTCACCGGCCATGCGGGTGCTCTTTATCGGGGACGTAGTGGGCGGTCCCGGTCGGCGGGGGTTCGCCGCCGCGATGCCCGAGCTGCGCGCGCGTTACGCGCCGGATCTCGTCGTCGTCAACGGCGAGAACTCGGCCGGCGGGATGGGGATCACCGAGAAGACCGCCAACGCGCTATTCGAGGCGGGGGCGGATGCGATCACCACTGGCAACCACGTCTACCGCCATCGCGAGGTCTACGACTACCTGAACCGCAGCGACCGGATCGTGCGGCCGGCCAATTACCCCTACGCCAATCCTGGCCGCGGCTACACCGTGATCGAGGCAGCCGGTCGACGCGTGGGGGTGATCAACCTCAGCGGTGCGATCGGACTGACCGTGGCGCGCTCGCCCTTCCACGAGGTCGACAGCATCCTCGAGAAGATCGAGGCCGACTTCAGCATCGTCGACTTTCACGCCGAAGTGTCAAGCGAGAAGGTGGCGATGGGCTGGCACCTGGACGGCCGTGTCGCCGCGGTGCTCGGCACCCACACCCATGTGCCGACAGCAGACGCCAGGGTCCTACCCCAGGGGACTGCCTTCATCTCCGACGTCGGTATGACCGGCTCGCGAACGAGCGTGCTCGGGGTCAAACCGGAGCTGATCCTGGAGACGATGATCACCCAGATGCCGGTCAAGTTCGAGACGGCGGAAGAGGACGTCTGGGTGATGGGCGCGGCGGTCGACGTCAACGAGCAGGGCCTCGCTGACTCGATCGAGCAGGTGATGGTGCCTGCTCCGATGTCCTGATTTCGACTTCGTCGAGGTGGGTGGTTGGAGGGACGGGACATCCCTCGTCCGGACAAACGGCGGCCTAATCAGGCCGCCGTTTTGAGTATCCGCCCGTTCGAGGGATGTCCCGTCCCTCTTCTCCAGCCGCCGCCAGGGCTACGAAGAGCAGGGGGTAGAACCAGACTATGTAGAGGTAGAACCAGTGCTGGGCGGTTAGCTGGATGCCGATGAGGAGGGCGGCGCCCAGGGCTGCGACTTGGAAGAGCTGCTTGTCCCTGGGGCGGAAGGCGAAGAGCAGGGACAGCGCGCCGACTGCGATCAGGATCGCGATTCGCAGGGGTTCCAGGTCGGGAACCTGGCCCCAGATGCTGAAGGGGGAGTCGCGGTCGGCCTGGTAGGCGATGGTGCGATCCCAGAACGTGCTCAGCCCGGGATCGATCGCTGGCCAGAGCATCAGGGTCGTCGCCGTGAGCAGGAACGCCACTGAGAACCTGGTTGGTTTGCGGTCGCGGTCATAGGTCGCGAGCATCGGCGCCAGCAGTAGCGGCGCAAACTTCGCCAGACCCGCGAGCGCGGCCATGGCCCCCCGCGCTACCGGCCTGGCCAGGACAAGCAGCGTCGCCACCAAGAGCATCGCCACCAGGGTGTCGTTCGAGTTGGACTCGAGCACGAACGCCGTGTACGGATAAGCGGCCCAGCCGAAGGCGAGCGTCGCCGCGAGCTTGCGGCCCGCAGCGCCGGGGCGCAGACGGTAGCCGAGCAGAATCAGCAGGACGAAGGTGGCGAGGTCGAAGCCGACCGCGGCGCCGTGGGCGGCCGGCAGATCGTCCCAGCCTCCCGACCAGGGCCAGATCAGCTCGAAGGGCGCGTAGGCCAGATAGCTGACGGGGCCGTAGGTGTCGCCCTGGGAGACGTCGTCGGGGAAGTTGCCGTACAGAGGCTCGCCGTGGGTGACGCGATCCGCTCCGACCACGCTCGCGTAGCCGACGTCGATCGCACCGGAGTCGGCGACGTTGAGCCCGACCCGGAAGCCGAGCAGGAACAGCGCCGCGATCAGCAGCCAGGCAGCGGGCCAGATCGGCCGGACCCCCTCCCCACGACCGCGCCAGCCGATCCAGAGCGCCCGCCCGAGCAGATAGAGCAACGGCGGATACTGAAGCGGCACCGAGACGCCGATCTCGCCCCGGTTGAAGAAGAAGTGAGAGACGCCGAAAGCCAGCAGGGCGAGGAGATCGAGGTTGGCGAGGCGCCAGGGACGACGCCAGTCGATGAGGCCGAGCAGGAAGATCGCGCAGAGCGGCAGGAAGACGTAGGGGGCGTTGAGCTTGTGGCCGAATGCGCCCGAGTAGCCGCGCGCCATCTTCCAGGCGACCTGGTGCCCTGTCCACGACTCGCGCACCAGGCCGGTGTCGGGATCAACGATGACCAGGGCCACCCGCTCGTCGTCGGCAAAGTAGGAGACCTCCCAGCTGCCGTCGACCTTCGCGGCGCTGTGGCTCAGCTGTCCGTTCTTCTGGCGCTGGTCGAGCACCTTCGCGTCGCGACCGGCGACGCGGATCGCCTCGGCTTCGCCGAGCTGCCCTGCTACCGCGCCCGCCGGCCAGGCCAAGAGCGCCGTAGCCAAGACTGCGCACAGGGCAGCGCGCATCAGCTCAATCCGAAGTGCTCCAGCACGACCGGCGCCACGTCACGAAGCGCCCACTGAGGGCGGGCGGCGGGATCGGCTGGGCCGCAGCCGACGAAGAGCAGAGGGCCGAGGGAGTCTCCGGCGCGCAGCGAGCCGTGGCTGCCGCCGCCGGCGTGACTGACCCCGCCCCAGTCGAGCGCCTCGTAGCCCGGTGAGAGCGAGACGATGAGGTCCCCGGCGTGCGGAGCCGCCAGCGCCGCCCAGACGCGTGCGAGCGGGTCCGGGTACTCCTCGCTGCGAAGGCGCCCGTCCTCGACCTCTGCCGCCAGCGCCTCCAGCTCACCGTTGACATGCCAGCAGTCTCCCCGCAGATCCGCGACCTCGCCGCCGGGCCGGAAGCGAAGCTGGCGGCCGGCGCGCTCCGCCACCGCGCACGTGCCCGCGGGCGGAGACCCTGGCTCGCCGCGAACGAGCGGCTCGCCGTCCGAGCTCTCCAACCAGCAGACCAGCTCTACTCCTTCGGTCACCGTCAACCGCTCCCTCACCTCGTCGGGGTGCGCGCGCTCCTCCCCCACCGGCAGCAGGTAGACGTGGGCGGCTCGGCCGGTCGGGCTTACCGCCAGCTGCGCCCGCTCGGGCTGGTCGTCGGAGGGGCGCAGCACCTTCCACTCTCGCTCGAGCAGTTCGACCAGGGGGAGGCCGCGCGAGACCGGCGTTTGCGCGTGATCGGCGAGCAGGATCACGGCGTGCTCGTCGAGAAAGGGGTCGAGACCGCCTGCCGCCTCGGCGACTTCGGCGAAGCAGCTATCGGCTTTAGCGATCGACTCGACGCTCGCCTCGGGCCCGTGGCGGTGTGAGTAGTTGTCGTTGTCCGGCAGCGAGAGCAGGAGAAAGTCGAAGCCGTCGGCGGCGACCAGCTCCGCCGAGCAGCAGGCCGAGTAACGGTCGCGGCTGCCGGGGATCGAGGTCGGGCGACAGGGAACCTCGCGGCTGGCGTAGAGGTCGCCGTAGAAGAGCTCGCGCGGGCCCCAGGTGTGGTGCTGGAACTTGAGCCTGGTGGCATCGACCGCGCGGCGCAGCAGTCCGTCGAGCGAGACCTGATGGCGATGGCGGCCACGGAAGATCAGGAACGGCGTGCACGCGGTGCGCTCGCCGGCGTCGTCGAGGCGCTCGAACAGCGTCTCCACCTCGGGGCTGAGGTGGGCGAGGTTCATGTTGTAGACGAGGTCGTAGAGGGCGCGGAAGATGCCGAAGGCGCGACTCGCCTCGAGCGAGGTGCCGTACTCCACATAGCGCCGCTCGAGCCGGTGATACCAGTTCATGCCGCTGATCCAGTGGCGGTCGGCGGCGCAGCCGGTAGCCAACTCGGCGCAGGCGACCGGTGTCACCGATGGGAAGCTGGAGACGCAATCGGGGACGAGGGTCCCCCGCTGCAGCAGCTCACCGAAGGTGGGCGCGCGGCCCTCCTCGACGGCGCGCTGCAACATGTCAGTGCGAAGCGAGTCGACGTAGGTGAGGACTAGCTTCTTCGGCGCCACCGCTAGACGACTGATTCCCAATTGGCGTGCCCGCGGTGGCGCGCCTGGCCAAGCTGGGCGCCGACCGAGGCCGCAGCGCGTAGCGGCGCTACGCGCGAGGACCGCGGGTGGCGATCCAGCGTCGTGCCAGGCGCGTCATCCGTGGGTGCGGAAATTGGAATCATTCGTCTTCAACGCAACACGCGCAGGCCGGCGTGCTTGCGCCGGGCACGGCGGTGGCGCGAGATGCCGACCCAGATCAGGACGGCGAGCACGAGCAGGGCCAGCGGTGAGAAGAGGATCGCTATCGCGAGGACCACCAGTGCCGCCAGCGAGACGAGGAAGGCGAGGGCGCCGGTGCCGCTGCCCTCACGGCGACCGGCGGCGCCGACGACTTCGCTGACGACCACGCAGGCGGCAACAGCTCCGAGCATGCAGAAGATCGCGCTGACCGCCAGCTCGAGGTCGGCGGTGCCAGCGAGCAATGCCCCGATTGCGAGGCCGATCACGCCGGCCAGCAGAGTCATCCGACCGCGCGCCGCGCCGTGCGTGCCGGTGGTGCCGGCCAGCATCCCGATCGCGAGGCCGATGCCGAGCACGAAGCAGATGTCGGAGAGAGATCCCATGCGGAAAACCTAGCCGCCTCAGCGGCAGGGCGTGGATTCGCCACACTATTCGTCATGCCTGAGAGTCCATTCGGAAACTCCGCGTGTGCGGCTGGCGAGCGCCGGACCAAGCGGAGCAAGGACGCAGGGAGGCGCGAATGGCAGCGCCATTCGGCCGACCGAGGACGCAGCGCCGCGCAGTGTCCGCCGCCGCCAGACGTGCGCGGGGGGGTTCCGAATGGACTCTAGACCGCCCCAGCGGCGCCGCGCCCACACACGCACCCGGGACCTGGAGCGCTACGCGGGCCTGTTCGCCGAGCGAACGCGGGTGATGCGCTCCTCCGCGATGCGGGACCTGATGGCGGTCACCGCGCGGCCCGAGGTGATCTCGCTGGCCGGCGGCCTGCCCGACACCTCGACCTTCCCGCCGCAGACCTTCGCCGCGCAGATGACGCGGATCGCCCAGGAGTCCGCGGCGGAGGCGCTCCAGTACGGCCCGACCGAGGGGTTCAAGGAGACCGTCGACTGCATCGCGCAGGTGATGGCCGCCGAGGGAATGCTTCCCGACCCCGAGGATGTGATCGTCACCACCGGCGGCCAGCAAGCGATCGACCTGATCTGCAAGACGCTGATCGACCCCGGCGACGCGGTGATCTGCGAGGCCCCGACTTACCCCGGCGCGGTGCCGGTCTTCTGCAGCTATCAGGCGGACACGATCCAGATCGAGTGCGACGACGACGGGATGCGGATCGATGAGCTGGAAGCGGCCCTCGACCGGCTCGATGGCGAAGGGCGGCGGCCTAAGCTCGTCTACTCGGTGCCGAGCTTCCAGAACCCCGCCGGGGTGACGATGTCCCTGGAGCGTCGTCGGCGCCTGGTGGAGCTGGCGCAGCGGCGCGAGCTGCTTGTCGTCGAGGACAACCCCTACGGCCTCCTTCGCTTCGGCGGTGAGCCGCTGCCGCCGCTCTACCAACTCGACGGCGGCGACTTCGTGATCTACATCGGAACCTTCTCGAAGATCCTCTCGCCGGGCATCCGGCTGGGCTGGATGGTGGCGCCGCCGCCGGTGATGGAGAAGGTCGTGCTCGGCAAGCAGGCCAGCGACCTCTGCACCTCGACCCTGACCCAGTACTTCGTGCGCGAGTACTTCGCGGAAGGGCGCTGGCGCGAGTACATCGCCAGCCTGGTCGAGATCTACCGCGGGCGCCGGGACGCCATGGTCGAGGCGCTGCGCGAGCACTTCCCCGCCGAGGCGACCTGGACCGAACCCGAAGGGGGGCTCTTCATCTGGGCGACCTTGCCGGAGTACATCGACACCGAGGACCTGCTTGCCAAGGCGCTGCGTGCTGACGTCGCCTTCGTCCCCGGGCGCGCCGCCTATATCGATGAGCGCGGGCGCAGCTCGATGCGACTCAACTTCTCCGGCGCCGGTGAGGATGAGATCCGCGAGGGGATCCGTCGCATCGGCAAGGTCGTCGCCGAGCAGGTCGATCTCTACGGCGCGTTGACGGGCGACCGGCCAGCGCCAGGGGAGCAGCGCAACGAAGCGGCGGAGGAGAACGTGGTGCCCTTCCGCAAAGCCGTGGAGGGCGGCGGGTGAAGGTCGGGGTGCTGAAGGGTGGGCGCTCGCTGGAGCGAGGCGTCTCGCTGCGCTCCGGCGCCCGAGTCGAAGACGCGCTGGAGCGGCTTGGCCACGAGGTGCTGGCGCTGGAAGCGGAGGGAACGCTGGTCAAGCGTCTCGACGAGGAGCGGCCCGACATCGTCTTCATCGCCATGCACGGTCGCGGCGGCGAGGACGGCACCGCCCAGGAGCTGCTCGAGATCCTCGGCATCCCCTTCACCGGCCCCGGCGTGGCGGCTTGCGTGCGCTGCATCGACAAGGTGCTGGCCAAGCACGAGATGCGGGCTGCGGGCGTGCCGACGCCGGACTGGTTCGCCTTCAACGAGACCGCCTTCCGCGAGCTCGGCGCCGCCGAGGCGCTGGGAGCGCTCGAGCAGCGGCTCGGCTTCCCGCTGGTGGTCAAGCCGAGCCGCGGCGGCTCCGCCCTCGGCGTGAAGTTCGCCGGCAGCTGGTTTGAGGTGCCCGAGGCGCTGGTCTCCGCCTTCAGTTACGACGACCGGGTACTGCTCGAGCGCTTCGTCGAGGGTCGAGAGCTCGCGGTCAGCGTGCTGGGGGGCGAGGCGCTGCCGGTGGTCGAGGCGATCCCCGCCGACGGCGACCGCTACGACTTCGAGGCGCGCTACGAGATCGGCCGCACCACCTTTGCCTGCCCCGCCGAGCTTGGCGGCGGCGAGGCGGCGGTGACCGAGGCGGCGCTGGGCGCCTACCGGGCGCTGGGCTGCTCGGGCTTCGCCCGGGTCGACTTGATCCTTGGCGAGGACGGCCCGCAGGTGCTCGAGGTCAACGCGATCCCCGGCCTCACCGACACCAGCCTCCTCCCCCAGGCGGCCGAGGCGGTCGGGATGAGCTTTGAGCGGCTGGTCGAGCGCATCCTCGACCTCGCGATGAAGCCGGCTACTGCCTAGACGTCCTCGCCTTTGGCGAAGTCCTCCGGCGTGACCTCGTCGAGGAACTCCTTGAACTTGTCGACGACCTCCTCCGTGTCCTCGACGTCCTGCTCGAACTCGATCGCTGACTCCTCGATCACGTCCTCGGCGGCGAAGATCGGCGCCGAGACCCGCACCGCCAGAGCGAGCGCGTCGGAGGGACGGGAGTCGATCTCCAGCTCCGAACCGTTGATCGAGACGGTGATCGAGGCGTAGAAGGTGTTGTCGCGGAGCTCGGTGACCGAGACTCGCTCGCATTTGGCGTCGAGCTGGTCGAGCAGGTCGGAGAGCAGGTCGTGGGTCATCGGGCGCGGAGTCGAGGCACCCTGGAGCTTCATCAGGATCGCCGCCGCCTCCGGATGGCCGATCCAGATCGGCAGGAAGCGGTTCCCCTCGACCGTCTTCAGCAAGACGATCGGCTGCTTGCCGACCATGTCAAAGCTGACGCCGTAGATTTGCATCTGCTGCACAAGAATCGCTCCGGACCCGCGGTGGAGAGCCATTATGGCGCAAGCCGAAGTGGGCGATCCTGGATTCGAACCAGGGACCTCGTCCTTATCAGAGACGCGCTCTAACCAACTGAGCTAATCGCCCGCGTGGGGGTGGCGATGATAGCGACAGGCCCTAGCCGCGACTGCGCTTCAGCTGGCTCGCCAGGGCGAGCGCCTCGTCGAGGTCGTCGAAGCGGATCTCGACCGCGATTTCCCCGCGCTTGGGCCGGACGCTGACCTCGTGGCCGAGCGCCGACTCGAAGCGGTCCGCCGCCTCGCGCATCGCCTGCTCCTCCTCGGCGGGAATGGATTGGCGAGACGAGCTCGTCTTTGGCTGGCCAGCCAGCTTAACCCTGTTCTCGGTCTCTCGCACCGACCAACCGCCGCTGGTCGCGTCACGCGCGAGGCGGCGGCGGACGTCGTTGCCGTCAGCGGCGAGCAGGGCGCGACCGTGACCCTCGCTAAGGGTCCCGGTCTCGAGCAGCTCGAGGACCTCATCCGGAAGCTCGAGCAAGCGGATCAAGTTGGAGACGGCGGGGCGGCTGCGGCCGAGGCGCTGGGCGAGCTCCTCCTTGGTCAGCCCGAGCTCGTCGACCAAAGCCGCGCAGGCGCGCGCCTCGTCGACCGGGTTGAGGTTCTCGCGCACCATGTTCTCGATCAGCGCCACCTGCAGGCGCTCGGCCTGCTCGGAGTCGCGGGCGATCGCCGGCACCTTCTCCAGCCCGGCTTGCTGGGCCGCTCGCCAGCGGCGCTCGCCGGCGATCAGCTCGTAGCTACCGTCGTGCAGGGGCCGGACGAGGAGCGGCTGGATCACGCCGGAGACCTCGATCGAGGCTGCCAGCCCGGCCAACGCCTCAGGCTCGAAGCGGGTGCGCGGCTGGTTCGGGTTGGGTTTGATCAGCTCGACGGGGAGCTCGAGCAGCTCGCCCAGGTCGTCCGTCGTCGCTTCCGGCAGGATCGCCGCGATGCCGCGGCCCATGCCGCGCTTGGTGGCGCTAGCCACGGGCGGCGAGCTCCTTGGCGAGGGTCCGGTAGGCGGTCGACCCGCGCGAGGAGGGAGCGTGCTCGGTCACGGGCAAACCATAACTGGGAGCCTCGGCGACTCTGACGCTGCGGGGTATGACCGTCTCGAAGACCATCTCGGGGAAATGCTCGCGCAGCTCCCGCTCCACGTCCTGGGCGAGGCGGGTGCGCTCATCGTGCATGGTGATCAACAGCCCCGACACCTTCAGGGCCGGGTTCAGCTCGCGGCGGATCATGCCCAGCGTGTCGAGGAACTGGACCAGCCCCTCGAGGGCCAGGTACTCCGCCTGCACCGGCACGATCGCGCGGTCGGCGGCGGCGAGAGCGTTGACGCTGACCGGGCCGAGCGACGGCGGGCAATCGAGCAGGGTGAAGGCGAAGCGCTCGCGCACCGGGCCGAGGCGCTCGCGCAGCCGCACCTCCGCCTTCTCCATGCGCGGCAGCTCGACCGCGGCGCCGGCGAGGTCGCGGCTGGCTGGCACCAGCCAGAGGTTGTCGGGCCCGGCGGGGCGGGCGGCCTCGGCCACCGAAATCTCGCCGACTAGGCAGTCGTAGGAGGAGGGGTGGCCGTCACGGTCGCCGCCGAGCGCGACGGTGGCGTTGCACTGGGGATCGAGGTCGGCGAGGAGCGTCTGCGAGCCGGCGCTTGCCACGCAGGCGGCCAGATTCACGGCGGTGGTCGTCTTACCGACCCCACCCTTCTGGTTCGCGACCGCGTAGACGAGCCCCATCTGCGCTCACCCTAGTCAACCGCGGGGGCGCTTCTTGGCGATCCCGGGGCGACGGGGAAGGTCGGCGGGAGTCGGGCCGACCTTGCGGATCACGTGCAAGTGCCTGTGCCTGGATCTGGCGCGGTCGCCGACGTCGAGGATCCGTTCGGGGCGCATTGCCAAGGACTCGGCGGCGCGGTCCAACTGGGACTCCTCCTCGTCGTCGCGCCTGCCCTTCCAGGCGACCAGGACACCGTCCTCGCACAGGAGCGGGGAGGCCAACTCCGCCAGGGTCGAGAGGCGGCCCACCGCACGCGCTGTCACCGCTTCATAGGCCTCGCGGGCCTCACCGATCGCGAGGGCCTCCGAGCGAGCGTTGAAGACCCTGGCGTTGGCGATCCCGGCGGTCGTGATTGCGCGACCGATGAAGTCGCACTTGCGGCCGACAGACTCGATCAAGTCGACGCGGGCACCCGCCAGGGCGACGGCAAGGGGGAGGCCCGGAAAGCCCGCCCCAGAGCCAATATCGGCGATCGTGCCAGCCTCGCGCAGCTGCGGTATCTCGAGGCCGGTGAGGCTGTCGGCCACGTGCACCGACCAAGCTCGCTCGTCGACGACGGAGCTGACCGAGGCGCGCTCCTCGGCGAGCAGCGAGAGAACTGTCTGCAGGGCCCTGCGAGCGTCGGGATCGAGCTGGTCCGCGGGGGCGCCGCTCACTCTGCGACCAGCGGCGCGACGACCACGCAGCGGCCGGGCTCGTCGCCCTCGCTGTAGGTCTCCACGCCGGCCCGCTCTTTCAGGTGCTCGTGCACCACCCGGCGCTCCTGGGCGCTCATCGGGTCCATCGTCACCCGGCGCTCGCCGCCAAGCGCCTGCTCTGCGGCGCGGTCGGCGCGGACCGTCAGCGTTTCCCGGCGCCGGTCCCGGTAGCCCGCCGCATCGACGATCACACGCTTGCGGTCCCTCGAGCCGAGGAAGGCGGCCTGGTAGCAGAGCAGCTGCAGCGCATCGATCGTCTGGCCCCGTTTGCCGATCAAGAGGCCGTAGTCGTCGTCGCCCTCGACCGTGGCGACGATCCGCTCGTCCCCCTCCTCAACCTCGACCTCGCCGTCGAGCTCTAGCTCGTCGAGCACCGCCTCGACAAGCTCACGAACCCGCTCTGCGGGCTCGGCAGGCCAATCCACCCCGTCAGTCACGCCGTGCACCCTAATCGAGGATGGCAAGGAATGGTGAAGAGAAGGTGTCTGGTGGCGGAGCAGAGGGATGTGGGGAGAGGTCGCGTCTCCGCCCCGCCCCACCTGCGGTGGGGCAATCTCGTGCCCCTTCGGGGCAAGAAACACTCCGCGGTGCCGGAAGAAGGCTGCGTCACGACCTCTCCCCACATCCCTTCCCACACGCCCCCGTTCTTCACCAGCTTCCCGAAAGCGAAACGGGGTACCGACGTCGTCCCAGGCAGGGGCGAATTGGGCGGCTCCGCCTCGGAAGCTTGTGAAGAACGGGAGGCGTGTCATAGCCAGGGGGCGGGGCCCCCTGGCTTACCGCCTACCGCCGCTTCTTACGTTTTTTCGGCGGTTTCGGAGGTGGCTTGGCCGCTGCCACCTCTTCAGGCGTCGTCACCGCGGGCGCCGGAATCAGTTTGGCCGCCGCGTAGGCCTGCAGCACGGTCCAGAAGTTGGTCGTGATCCAGTAAAGGCTGAGGCCGGCGGGGAACGAGGGGACGAAGAAGACACCAACTAGGGCGAAGCCGCCGAGCAGGATGTACTGCTGATTCCCCATTGTGCTGGGGGAAGAGCGCATGGTGACGAGCATCGAGAGCGCCATCGAGCCGGCGAAGAGCAGCATCAGGATGACCGTCTCGGCGCCCTGGGGGTTTTCCACCACTGAGTTGACGAAGAACCATCCCTCGCCACCGCTCGATTCGACATCCTGCTCGAAGCTGCTGCCGCGCAGCAGCTGGAAGAGGGCGAAGAAGATAGGCAGCTGCAGGATCAGCGGCAGGCAGGAGGCCAGGGGGTTGACCTTGTTCTCCTGGTAGAAGCGCATCATCTCCTGCTGCATGCGCTGACGGTCGTTTTTGTATTTCTCCTGGATCTGTTTGATCTGCGGCTGCAGGGCCTGCAGGGCGCGCATTCCCTTGATCTGTTTGTAGGTGAGGGGGATCAGGATCGTCCTGACGACGATCGTCAGAGCGATGATCGAGGTCCCCCAGCTGAGGCCGACGTCGTCGTGGAAGAACTGGAGAACCGACTCGGCGGCGTCCTCGATCGGCTGCAGGATGTTGGCGAGGAAGATCAAGTCCTCACCTCCCCGTGGTACTCGGCCGGATCGACCGGGCCCACCCGCAGCGTGAAGCGATCGGGCACGGGGTCGAAGCCGCCGTGGCTGAACGGATTGCAGCGCAGGAGACGCCAGCAGCCGAGCAGGAAGCCCCGAATGGCGCCGAAGCGCTCGACCGACTGGGCGGCATAGGCGGAGCAACTCGGCTCATAGCGGCACCGGGGTCCAAGCACAGGTGAGAGCCAGCGACGGTATGCCGCGATCGCGGCGAGCAGCGCGCGTTTCACGTGGAACGCCCCCCTTGCGATGCACTGGTTAGTGCCTCCTCGATGCTCGCTTTCACCCCAGCAGCGCCGTCCTGCTCGATCAGGCCGGCGATTTCCGGCCTGGCGACGAGGACGAAGTCGTGGTCGTCGGGGAGCCGATCCGAGAGGTCCCAGAAGGCCTCGCGCAGCACTCGCTTGACCCGGTTCCGCTCGACCGAGGAGCCGATCTTGCGACTCGCCGAGACCCCCAGCCTGACGCCGGCCTCCTCGTCCTGTTGACGGGGAAAGCTGTAGAGGACCAGGTGACGGGTCGCGCTGGAAGAGCCGTCTCGGTACACGCGATCGAACTCTCCACTCCGCGAGAGGCGGCGGCGCTTCGCTGCCATCTACGGAGTCAGGCGCTTCCGACCCTTGCGCCGACGGCGCTTCAGGATCGCGCGGCCACCGCGGGTGCTCATCCGGGCTCGAAAACCATGCGTCTTTGCGCGCTTGCGCTTCTTCGGCTGATAGGTGCGCTTCATCGGCGTCGCAGTATACGGACGCGATCCGGCCATCAGCAGCAGACGGCGAAATCTTTTTGGCGGGTTTTGCGGCGGGCCTGCTTTCCGCCCACTCGGCCGCCGCTATGGTCGCTCGCCTGTGGAAGACGGGCCACCCCGACACGATCTCAACGCTCTCTGGCGCGATGCCCAGGGGCGACTGAGGTCCTCGGTACCGGAGTCCACATTCACGCTCTGGCTCGCGCCGTTGAAGCCGACGGCTGTGCGCGGCAACACGCTCTTTCTCACCGCGCCGGATGATGTCCGTGCCTGGGCCGAGCGCCGCTACTCGATGCTGATCCGCGAGGCGGTAGCCGCAGTGGGGGGGCCGGCGGAGATCGGGTTCGGGACGCCCGAGGGGGAGAGCCAGGACGGCGATACGGGCCTCGACCTCAACAGCAGCCTCACTTTCGAGCGGTTCGTGATCGGCGACAGCAACCGACTCGCCCACGCGGCGGCGCTCGCCGTCGCCGAGGCGCCGTCGGAGGCCTACAACCCTCTCTTCCTGCACGGCCCTCCGGGGCTGGGCAAGACCCACTTGCTGGTCGCGGTCGCCAACTACCTGCGCACCCACGCGCCGGAACTCGACGTCCGCTACACGACGGCGGAGAGCTTCACCAACGAGTTCGTCGGCGCCCTGCGCGCAAGTGGCATAGACGAGTTCAAGCGGCGCTACCGGGACATCGACGTCCTCCTCGTCGATGACGTCCAGTTCCTCGAGGGCAAGCGTCAGACCGAAGAGGAGTTCTTCCATACCTTCAACGCCCTCTACGAAGGCGGCAGCCAACTCGTCCTCTCCGCTGACCGCCTACCGCGCGAGCTCTCAACTCTCGCCGAGCGGCTGCGCGACCGCTTCGAGTGGGGCCTGACGGTCGCCGTCGAGCCGCCGAACCTGGCAACACGCGTGACCGTCCTGCGCCGCCTGACGCGTGAGGCGGGCATCGAGACCGACGGCGGCGTGATCGACGAGCTGGCGCGGCGCATCGACGCCAACATCCGCCTTCTACACGGCGGCCTGACCCGTCTCCTCGCCCACGCCTCGCTGACCGCGAAGCCGCTCAGCTCGGACCTGGTCGCCGAGGTGGTACCGAAGTCAGCCCGTCCTGCGCGGCTGCCGGTGGAGGAGATCCAGCAACGCGTCGCCAGCGCCTTCGGCATCTCGCGGGCCGAGCTGGTCGGCTCGAGCCGCGCTGCAACCCCCCTGCGCGCCCGCCAGATCGCGATCTTTCTCACCCGCGAGATGACCGAGCTCTCGCTGCCGCAGATCGGCCGTATCTACGGCGGTCGTGACCACTCCACCGTGCTCAACTCGCTGCGCCGGATCGAGGCGGGCCTAGCCGAGGACGAGACGCTCGGCGCCAGGGTGGACGAGTTGCGCACCGCAATCCACAACCCCACCCCCGGCGACGCCTAGACGGCCGAGCGCGCTGTAAGAATCAACACCTTCCACAGCTGGGTCCACAGCCGCAAACCCGCACAGCTACTTGGACTCAGCGCACTTATCTCCATTTTCCACAGCACCTAACCCAACTCAAGAAGGCAACTGGTCTTTGAAGCTAAAAATCCCAAGAGAGCAATTCGTAGCCAGACTCTCCACCGTTTCTCGGGCGCTGTCGACCCGCACCGCGACTCAAGCGCTTTCGGGAATCCACCTCGAGACAACGGATCAGAGCGTGACCCTGGGTGCCACCGACGGCGAGATGGGGTTGAGGACCCAGCTCGCGGCCGAAGTGGCAGAGCCGGGGTCGGTCCTACTGCCCGGCCGCCTGCTCGCCGACATCGCCCGCTCGCTCGGAGGCTCCACGGTCGAGATCGAGCTGCGCGAGGCAGAGCGCGATGTGGAGATCCGCAGCGCCGCCTCGAGCTTTCACCTGCGAACCCTCGCTGCTGCCGACTTCCCCAAACTGCCGGAGGAGGGTGAGCAACCGCTGCGGATCCCCGCGGAGGCAATCGCCTCGACCGTGGAGCTGGTTGCGCGTGCAGCCTCACGCGACGACATGCGCCCGGTCCTCACCGGCGTCCTGGTCAGCGCTGCCGGTGAGGAGATGACGATGGTGGCGACAGACTCCTACCGGCTGGCGGTGAAGCGGACCGAGCTGAAAGGCGGGATCGGCGGCGAGCTGGAGGCGAATATCCCCGCCCGCGCCCTGCGCGAGCTCGGCCGCATCGTCTCGACCGACGGGGTCGAGGAGGTCGCTGTCAGTTTGCTGCGCAACCAAGCCGTGTTCAGCGCCGGCGACATCATCCTCAGCACGACGCTGATCGACGGCCAGTTCCCCAATTTCCGCCAGCTGCTGCCCGAGTCATACGAGCATGACGTGAGGCTGCCGCGCGGCGAGTTCCTCGAAGTGACGCGCCGGGTCAGCCAGCTCGCCCAGCGCAACGCGCCGCTGCGCCTCGCCTTCGCCTCTGGTGAGCTGACCGTGGCTGCCTCCACTCCCGACGTCGGCGACGCGGAAGAGACGATGCCCGCTGCGTTCGAGGGCGAGTCGCTGGAGATTGGCTTCAACCCGGACTTCCTCAAGGAGGGGATCGAAAGCGTCGAGGGCGACGAGGTGGTGCTGCGGCTGATCTCGCCGCTCCGTCCCGGCTTGTTGCAGCCCGTCGACAACGAAGACTTTCGCTACTTGGTGATGCCCATTCGCCTCAACGTCTAGCGATGCTCGTCGCGGCTGTCGAAGCGAGGCCGCTGCGCAGCCTCGCCGATGCCCGGATCGAGCTCGGCCCCGGCATCGTCAGCTTGGTGGGTCCCAATGGCGCCGGCAAGACCAATCTGCTCGAGGCGCTCTACTTCGCCCTCACGGGCCGTTCCTTTCGCACTTCCGATCGCCGCGACCTGATCCCCTTCGGCGGCAGCTTCGCCCGCGCCGAGGTGGTGGTCCGCGGCGGTGACGCCGGCGAGCGCCGCCTGCTCGCCTCGGTCAGTCGTTCCGAGGGCCGCCGCCACCTGCTGGACGGCAACCCGGCCGACCCGGCGACGCTGGCGCGCTGCCGCCCCCCGGTCGCCGTCTTCTCTCCGGATCGACTAACTCTGGTCAAGGGCCCCCCGGCCGAGCGCCGCGCGCACCTCGATCGCTTCGTCGCCGCCCGCTGGCCCAGCCGGAGCGAGCTACGCCAGCGCTTTGGGCAGGCGCTTGCGCAGCGCAACGCGCTGCTCGCGAGGATCGCCGCAGGCCGCTCCGGCCCTGGCGCGCTGGAGGCCTGGGACGCCGCCTTCGCTGAGGCGGCGGCGGAGCTGGGGCAGGCCCGCTCTGAGGCAGCGGCGGAGCTGGCGGAGCCCTTCGCGCGGGCCGCTGAGGAGTTGGGATTGGAAGGCGGCGCCGCGGTCGAGTACGCGCCGAGGGCGCCAGGCGACATGGCAGAGATCCGCGCTGGCCTGGCCGAGCGCCGCGAGTCCGACCTGGCCCTCGGGAGGAGCTCGTGGGGCCCGCACCTCGACGAGCTGAAGATCTTGGCCGCCGGCAAGCAGCTGCGGCGCTACGGCTCCCAGGGCCAGCAACGCGCCGCTTTGCTAGCCCTGCTCTTCGCCGAGCGCGACGCGCTGCTCGCCGCCCGCGGCGTGCCGCCGCTACTGCTTCTCGACGACGTGATGAGCGAGCTCGATCCGGACCGGCGCGAGCGGCTGGTTGCGCGCCTGCAGGTAGCGGGTCAGACCCTGATCACGGCCGCCGCCGCCGAGTCGGTCCCGGCTCCCGCGCTGGCGCAGACGGTGCGGATGCCCCTCGCCGCCGAGTCGGGCGCGGTCGCAGCATGACGCGGCGCCGCGTCCCCCGCCCCGCCGCCGGAGCGTTCCAGGCCGCCCTCGCCCAGGCCGCGCCGAAGACCCGCCTTGCGGCGGTCCAGGCGGCCTGGGAGTCGACGGTCGGGGAGCGGGTGGCGAGCGCAGCGCGACCGGTCGCCGAACGGGGCGGCACCGTGACCGTCGCCTGCACCGATCCGGTCTGGGCCCAGGAGCTGGACCTGATGCAGGAGCGCCTTCTTGCCCTACTCGCCGAGCGCCTTGGCGATCAAGCTCCGCAGAATTTGCGCTTTCGTGTGGAAGACGAGAACGCTAGATGACGTTTATCCATGATTTGCAGGGACTTTTCACTGCCGGAGAAGCTTTTCGAGGGGGGCGAGCTGGTATTCTTATGTCAAGTCGCATTTCACCCCGACCCGCGTGGTATGACCAAGGCGGGCCGGGGTTTTCTATGAGATCGGGAAGGGACTAATTGCCTGAGAAGACGAAGAGCGCCGGCAAGGAGAAAGCTGCTGCCTCCTCCTATGGCGCCAAGGACATCACGGTCCTCGAGGGACTGGAGGCCGTACGCAAGCGCCCCGGCATGTACATCGGCTCGACCGGGTCGCGCGGTCTGCACCACCTCGTCTACGAGGTCGTCGACAACTCGGTCGACGAGGCCCTCGCCGGTCACTGCAAAAGCGTCGAGGTCGTCCTCCACCCCGACAACAGCTGCACCGTCATCGACGACGGCCGGGGGATTCCGGTCGACATGCACGCGAAGGAGAAGCGGCCCGCCGCAGAGGTCGTGCTGACCACGCTCCACGCTGGCGGCAAGTTCGGGGACGGTGGCGGCTACAAGGTCTCGGGCGGCCTGCACGGCGTCGGCGTTTCCGTAGTCAACGCCCTCTCCGAAAAGCTGCACTTGGAGATTCAGCGCGACGGTCACGTTTGGAGCCAGGACTACGAGCGCGGCAAGCCCCTTGGAGAGCTGAAGCAGGGGGAGGAGACGAAGTCGAGCGGCACCTCGATCACCTTCCTTCCCGACGCCGAGATCTTCGACGAGCTCGAGTTCGACTACGCGACCCTGGCCGAGCGCCTGCGCGAGACGGCGTTCCTCACCCGGAGCCTGAAGATCGACCTGATCGACGAGCGGGCGGCCGGCCAGCGCGACACCTTCCACTACGAGGGCGGCATCGTCGACTTCGTCGCCCACCTCAACGAGAACAAGGACGCCCTGCACCGCAAGACGATCTACTACGAGGGCGAGACCGACGACGGCCAGGTCGAGGTGGCGATGCAGTGGAACTCCTCCTACCAGGAATCGGTCTTCAGCTTCGCCAACAACATCAACACTCACGAGGGCGGCTCTCACCTCTCGGGCTTCCGCTCGGCCCTGACCCGCACCCTGAATGCCTATGCGCGTAGCAAGGGGCTGCTCAAAGAGAAAGACGAGAACCTGACCGGTGACGACGTGCGCGAGGGCCTGACCGCGGTGATCTCGGTCAAGCTCGCCGACCCCCAGTTCGAGGGCCAGACCAAGACTAAGCTCGGCAACCCGCCGGTCGAGGGTCTGGTCAAGGAGACCGTCAACCGCAAGCTCGCCGAGTTCTTCGAGGAGAATCCTGGGGAAGGGAAGCGAATTGTCGGCAAGGCCGTCGACGCCGCGCGCGCCAGGCAGGCAGCCCGCAAGGCACGCGACCTCACCCGCCGCAAGTCGGCGCTGGAGAACTCGACCCTGCCCGGCAAGCTCGCCGACTGCACGGTGCGCGACCCGGCCCTGGCGGAGCTGTTCATCGTCGAGGGTGACTCCGCCGGCGGCTCGGCCAAGCAGGGACGCGACCGCAACACCCAGGCGGTGTTGCCCCTGCGCGGCAAGATCATCAACGTCGAGAAGGCGCGAATCGACAAGGTCCTCTCCAACCAGGAGATCCAGGCGTTGATCACCGCCGTCGGCACTGGCATCCGGGAGGAGTTCGACGTCAAAGAGGCGCGCTACCACAAGGTCGTGCTGATGACCGATGCTGACGTCGACGGCGCCCACATCCGAACCCTCGTCCTCACCTTCCTCTATCGCGAGATGCCGGAGCTGATCGAGGCCGGCTACGTATACATCGCCAAGCCGCCGCTCTACAAGTTGAAAAACGGCAAGCAGGAAACCTACGTCGAGAAGGAGTCGGAGCTGGAGGAGCTGCTGCTCCGCGACAAGCTGGAGCAGATGGAGGTCACCGACGCCGAGGGCGACTCGCACAACCTGACCGCGACCCGCTGGCAGCGTTTCAACCGCCGCCTCAAGGAGCATGAGGGTTGGGCCGACTCGCTGCAGGCGGATTTCGGCCACGAGCTGGTGCGCTTCCTCGGCGAGTCGGAAGTGCTCGACCGTGGTGTCACCTCGCTTGCCGGGGTGAAGGAAGTCCTCAACGGCGACGCCGGCGAGGCCGAGCCGTTCGACACCGAGATCGTCTCCGAATCCGGCGACAAGATCCTGGTCCGCGCGGTGCATCGTCGCGACGGACTTGCCAAGGCCTTCGAGCTCTCCTCCGATCTGGTCGAGTCGCACGACTACCGGCGCCTGGTCGAGTCGCACCGCGAGCTGTTGAGCCAGGTTGGTCGCCCCCCCTTCAGGGTCTCGCTTGATCAGAAAGGAAAGACGGCGGAGTCCTTCGCTGAGCTGCGGCGGACTGTGCTGGAGCTCGCTCGCCAAGGCGTCACCATGCAGCGCTTCAAGGGATTGGGCGAGATGAACGCCGAACAGCTGCGTGAGACGACGATGGACCCTGCCAGTCGCACCCTCGAGCGAGTCCAGATCGACGACGCGGCGATGGCGGAGAAGATCTTCACCGACCTGATGGGCGACAAGGTCGAGCCGCGCAAGGCGTTCATCGAACGCCACGCCAAAGAGGTCAGGTTCCTCGATGTCTAGCCAGAGTCCTGCCCTGGGGAGCGTGATCTAGGTGGAGGGCGCCGAGGCCCTGACCGGGGGGCGGATCGAGGAGCGCGAGCTGACCACCGAGATGCGCTCGTCGTATCTCGACTACGCGATGAGCGTGATCGTCGGCCGGGCGCTGCCCGACGTGCGCGACGGTCTCAAGCCGGTCCACCGCAGGGTGCTCTACGCGATGCACGACCTCGCGCTGCAGCCGAACCGGCCGTACCGAAAGTCGGCCTTCATCGTCGGCGAGGTGATGGGCAAGTACCACCCTCACGGCGACAGCGCGATCTACGACACGCTGGCCCGAATGGCGCAGGACTTCTCGCTGCGCTACATGCTCGTCGACGGTCAGGGCAACTTCGGCTCGATCGACGACGACCCGCCAGCCGCCATGCGGTACACCGAGGCGCGCCTCGCCCGGCTCTCGACCGAGATGTTGCGAGACATCGAGGCTGACACGGTCGAGTGGGGGCCGAACTACGACGAGTCCCAGCAGGAGCCGCTGGTGCTGCCGGCGCGCTTCCCCAACCTGCTGGTCAACGGATCCTCGGGGATCGCGGTCGGGATGGCAACCAACATCCCGCCCCACAACCTGCGCGAGGCGATCGGCGCCGTCAAGGCCTACATCGCCAACCCTGGGATCGACCTGGCTGGCCTGATGGAGCACGTCAAAGGCCCGGACTTCCCGGGCGGCGGGATCATGAGCGCCGAAGGGATCCGTGATGCCTATGCCTCCGGCCGGGCCTCCGTGCGGATCCGCGCCCGGGCCCACGTCGAGCCGCTCAAGGGCGGCCGTGACGCGATCATCGTTACCGAGCTCCCTTTCATGGTCAAGAAGGGCGGCGACGGCGGCCTGATCACCAAGATCGCCGACCTCGTCCGCGACAAAAAAATCACTGGGATCTCCGACCTGCGCGACGAGTCCGATCGCTCGGGCATGCGGCTGGTGATCGAGACCAAGCGCGGTGGCGACCCGCCCGAGGTGGTCCTGAACCAGCTCTACAAGCGCACCGCGATGCAGAGCACCTTCGGCGTCAACATGGTCGCCCTCGTTGACGGCGTGCCGAAGACGCTCAGCCTCAAGGAGCTGATTGAGCACTACGTCAGCCACCAGCGCGAGGTTGTGATCCGCCGCACCCAGCACGAGTTGCGCCGCGCCGAGGCCCGCGCTCACATCCTCGAGGGACTGCTGATCGCCCTCGACCACCTTGACGCGGTGATCGAATTGATCCGCGGCTCGGCTGATACGGAGACGGCGAAGACCGGTCTGGTCGATCGTTTCCAGCTCTCCGAAGAGCAGGCACAGGCGATCCTCGACATGCGCCTCGCCCGCCTCACTGCGCTCGAGTCCGACAAGCTGCGCGAGGAGCACGAGGAGCTGTCCAAACGGATCGCCGAGCTGCGAGCAATTCTCGGCGATCCCGCCCGGATCGACGCGCTGATCATCGAGGAGCTCGACGAGGTCGACAAACGCTACGGCGACGAGCGGCGCACCGAAATCACCCACTTCGAGGGCGACATGAACATCGAGGACATGATCGCCGACCAGCAGATGGTGATCTCGATCACTCACTCTGGTTACGCCAAGCGGCTTCCTCTCGCCACCTACCGCCAGCAGCACCGTGGAGGGCGCGGGGTGATGGGGATGGACATGAAGGAGGACGACTACATCGAGCACCTCCACATCTGCTCGACACACGACTTCCTGCTCTTCTTCACCAACCGCGGCAAGGTCTACCGGCTCAAGGTCTACGAGCTACCGGAGGGATCGCGTACCTCCAAGGGAAGAGCCCTGGTCAACGTGCTGCCCCTGCGTGATGGAGAGAAGGTGACCGCGGTGATCCCGACCCGGGACTTCAGCGAGAACAAATACCTCGTCTTCGCGACCGCCGGCGGCTTGGTCAAGAAGACCGAGTTCAAGGCCTACAACACGCCGATTCGCGCCGACGGGATCATCGCGATCAAGATCCGCGACAGCGACGAGCTGGTCCAGGTGCGGCTGACTTCGGGTGACGACGACCTGCTGCTCGTCTCCAAGTCCGGGCACGCGTCGCGCTTCTCCGAGGAGGTCGTGCGGCCGATGGGACGCGACACCAGCGGCGTCAAGGGGATGAACGTCTCCGCCAAGGTCAACGGCGTGCCCAACCGGGTGCTGGCGATGGACGTCGCCCGCGACGACTCCGAGCTCTTCGTCGTCACCGAGAACGGCTACGGCAAGCGCACCTCGGTCGCCGAGTACCCGGTGAAGGGGCGCGGCACCAAGGGAGTGCTGACGGCAAAGCTAACCGAGAAGAAGGGGGGCCTCGCCGGCGCCCTGATCGTCCGTGAGCACCAGGACCTGCTCTTCATCTCCCAGAACGGGATGGTCCAGCGCACCCCCGCCGGCGGTATCTCCCAGATGGGCCGACCGACCCAGGGTGTGCGGGTGATGAACATGAAGGACGACGACAAAGTCAGCGCCGTGGCGCTCGTCATCGACTCAGATGACTCCGAGCCGGACGGGCAGGAGGAGCTGGCGGAGTAGACAGGAGTAAGTGGGGAGGGCCTCGGCTTTTCCCATCCCCGCCGCCGAGCGGCGGGGAAATCTCGTGCCGCTTCGCGGCTGAGAATCACTCTGCGGAGCCGCTTCGCGAGGAACGCCGAGGCCTTCCCCACTCACCCCCCGAGTGCCCGGCAGCTTCAAGTGACACGAAACGCGGGCTCGCAGGGATTCCACCACCTCCAGTTCTAAGAGCAGCGCTGGGGTTGAGCGCCCCTACGCCGCTGCAGGAAGGTACTGCTGCCAGGCAGCCGGAATGCTGGGGCTGGCGACCTGGATGAAGACGTTGGGGCCGGGGGCCTTGGGGCGCTTCTGGGGGTGCATCTGGATCTCGCGGGGAAGGCGGTTGCCCTTGCGACGGTTACAAGCGGCGCAGGCGGCAACGATGTTCTCCCAGACAGACTTGCCGCCGCGGCTCCTGGGAATGACGTGGTCGACCGTGAGACGTGTTTTGCGCGTGCCGCAGTACTGGCAGGTCCAAGAGTCGCGCGCCAGCACCGCCCGTCTCGTGATCTTTCGCCTGTGCGCCTCACGCGGGATCCGCACGTAGCTGACCAGACGGATCACGTCCGGCCGGTCGAGGGCCATGCGCTCCGAGTGGATCGCCCCCTCACGCCGCTCCAGCATCTCGGCCTTTTCCTTCAGCAACAGCACAGCAGCGCGTCTTACGGTGCAAACGTTGATCGGCTCATACGTCGCATTGAGAACAAGCACGCGTGCCATCTTGCTCGGGAATTCTACGCAGGCGCCGGTTGGAGAGAAGAGGGATACCCCTCTTTCTCCTCATCTCACCGGGTAGGAACCCAAGATCCGGACCGACGCGGCCAGCTCGCGGAGGGATGAGATTGCGGCTGCGACCATGGGATCGGACGCGGCTCCCTCCAGGTCGCAAAAGAACATGTAGCGGCCGAGGCCCTGGCGCAGGGGGCGCGACTCGATCCGGGTGAGGTTGACCTCGCGGCCGGAGAAGGCCTGGAGCGCTTCGACCAGGGCGCCTGGATGGTCCTCGCCGAGCTCGGAGAAGACGAGCGACGTCTTCCAAGGCCCCTCGCCGGAGGGTTCCGTCCCCGCCGGCGCGATCCAGACGAAGCGGGTGACGTTGTCCGCCTCATCCTCGATGCCCTCGCGAAGGATCGTGCAACCGTAGAGCTCTGCTGCTGCCCGGCCCCCAATCGCCGCCCAAGGCTCGCGCGACTCGCTGATGAGGCGGACTGCCTCGGCGGTGCTGCTGACGCTGCGGCGCTCCGCCTGCGGCAGATGTTCGCGCAGAAAGCGAGCGCACTGCGCCAGCGGCTGCGGGTGCGAGAGCACCGACTCGACCTGCGCCGGGTCGAGGCTCTGTCGCGCGATCAGGTGAGCGCGCACCGCGTAGTCGTGCTCGCCGACGATCGTCACCCCTTCGCCCTCGAAGGCGAGCGCGTCGAGCGTGCTCCGCACTGATCCCTCGATCGAGTTCTCGAACGGGACCAGGGCCCGCTCGGCCTCGCCGCGCGCGACGGCGAGGATCGCGTCGGGGACGGTCGCCGTCCGCAGTGGCTCGAAGGGCTCGCCGCCCGCAGCCGCTTCGGCCAGCGCGTCTTCGGTGAAGGTCCCCGCCGGCCCGAGGTAGGCGATCCTCACGCCGGGCCCTCTATTCGAAGACGACCGTGTAGCTGGCTTTGTTGTTGGTCGACACTTGCTCGCCAGGCACCGGTTGGGCTTCCACTTCAAGCGTCACTTCGCCTTCCGGCGCCGGGGTGAGCGGGATCGAGACGCTCTGGACTTCGCCGGCCCCGATGCTGCTGATGTCCTGCTGGAGCGTGCCGCCGCCGTTGACGGTGACCGAGACCGGGACGCCGTTCTCGGTCGATTCGCCCTGGTTTTCAACCGACACTTCGACTTCGGGCGTTCCTTCGCTGACGATGCCGGTCGCGCCACCTTCGACGAGTTCTGTACCGCTGACGCTGACGCCGGCCAGGCCCAGCCCGTGCACTCCCGACGTCGCCGATTCGCCGCCGGTGCTGAGTGTGCCGAGAGCCGCGCTTACTTCGCTCTCGTCGAGCCACCGGATCCCGTCTGGGACGAAGACGCTTTTCGGCACGTCGCTACCGGAGATCCCGTTGTCGCCGAGGACGCCGTCGATTTCCGGCCGCGCCACCGATTCGTAGAGGACGTCGCTTGCGGCGAGCAGCTGCATCTGTTTGGCGATGATCGTCATCGCCCGCTCGGAGCCGAGGTCGCCGAGCGCCGTGCTCATCTGGTCGGCGATCGTGCCCATCGCGCTGCTGCGCAGCTGGTAGACGAGCTCGAGGTTGTCCTGGGCATCCCCCATGTCACCCGGCGCGTCGAGCCCGTCGATGCGGCTGGCGTAGTTGTCCATCGCGCTGCGATCGGCGCTCACCTCGGCCACGAAGTCGGTCACCGAGAGCCCGCCGGGGTCTTCCAGCTTGCCGAAGAAGGCTTTGCTGGTCTGGTCCGTCTCGTTGACGATCTGGGTGACGTCATCGGCGTAGTCGCGCAGCGCCCTGTTCTTGCGGGCGTCGAGGCACCCCCGCACTCCGAGCACGATCAGGATCAGCACCAGCAGCCCAGCGCCCAGCGCTAGCCCGCGCCGGATCAGGATCTGCTGTCGCTCCGGCCGGCGGGACGAACGTCGCCTCCGCTCCGGCCGTGCTGCTGGGAAATCCTCCAAGGTGCAGGGAGTATGTCGCAGGAGGAAGCGGATTCGCGGCGAAGTCGAATAATGCTTTGGTTGGTTCACTCGTCCTCAACCGCTTTCTGATCGAGCGCCGCATCGGCAGCGGCGGCTTCGGCGTGGTCTACGAGGCCTGGGACGGGCGCCTCGAGCGCTCGGTGGCGGTCAAGGCAATCGAGTCCCGTGGCGAGTCCAACCGGCGCGTGCTGCGCGAGGCCCAGGCGGCTGCGCGGCTCAACCACCCCGGGATCGTGACCCTCTACGAGCTTGGCGAGGAGGACGGCAACGCCCTGCTCGTCACCGAGCTGGTCGAGGGGGACACCCTCGCCCGCCTCGCCAGGGAAGGCGAGCTGAGCGACCGCGAGATCGCAGAGATCGGCGCCGATCTCTGCGAGGCACTCGACCATGCCCACTCGCGCGGGGTCGTCCACCGCGACATCAAGCCCCAGAACGTTCAAGTCACCGAGGGAGAGCCACGAGCCAAGTTGATGGATTTCGGCGTCGCTCGCCTCGCCGATGGTGCAGCGCTGACCGCCCCCGGTGACGTGGTCGGCACCCTCGCCTACATGTCGCCCGAGCAGGCTGAAGGTCGCGCCGCGGGCCCGGAAGCCGACGTCTACTCGCTGGCCCTGACCCTGTACGAGTGCTGGAGCGGCGAGCATCCCCACCGCCGCTCGACCCCGGTGGCCACGGCGCGGTCGATCGGCGCCCGGATCCGCCCCCTGCGCCGCCTCCGCCCGGATCTCCCCGCCGAGCTGACCGCGACCGTCGACGCCTGCCTCGATCCCCGCCCTGGCCACCGGCTGCAGCTGGAGCAGCTGGGCAGCGCGATCGAGGAGTCCCTGGCAACACTCTCCGACGATCTCCCCGGAACCGACCGACCGCTCGGCATGCGCGTCGGCGTGGCCGCGGTCGCCGCCATGCTTGGCGCCTGGCTCGCGACCGGTCACGGGGTTTTCCTCCCGTAGGATTCAGCGTTCGCGGCCACCCGCAGGGCGTTCGAAAGGAGCTATCGATCAGCGTTCTCCGCAACCTCGAGAGTCGGATCGAAGGCCTCGTCGAGGGGGTGTTCAGTCGCGCCTTCAGCTCCGAGGTGCAGCCGGTCGAGCTGGCCCGCAAGCTGGCTAAGGAGATGGACGCCCACAAGACTGCCGGCATCGCTCGGGTCTATGTCCCCAACGAGTACATGGTCTACCTCTCGAAGGCCGACCGGGCAAAGCTGGAGGGCTACGAGCGCTCGCTCGAGCAGGAGCTCTCCGGCTACCTGCTCGAGCATGCTCGCCGGCGCAACTATGACCTGCTGACCCGGCCGGCGGTTGAGTTCAAGACCGATGAGCGCCTCCGCCTCGGCGAGTTCGGGATCCAGACCCGCCTGGTCAAGCCGCCCGCCCACGAGGGCGAGAGCCCGCGCCAGGGCGAGGAGGGCCACACGATGGTCTACTCGGCAGTGCGCGAGGCCGCTCCCCAAGCGGACCCCCAGCCAGCGGCGGTGGCCACCCGGGCGGTGGTCGGCCTTGACGACCGCCGTTACGTGCTCGAGGGCCCGCGCGCCACGATCGGCCGCTCCAAGGATGCGGACTGCGTGCTGCGCGACCCGAACGTCTCGCGCCGCCACGCTGAGCTGCGCCAGGGAGGTTCGGGCGAGTGGACGATCGCCGACCTCGGCTCGACCAACGGGGTCAAGGTGAACGGCCGCCGAGTCTCCTCGACCCGGCTTAACCCCGGCGACCAAGTCACCCTGGGCACGATCACCTTCCTGTTCGACATCGAGCAGTAAAGAGCGCGTGGACTACGACCCGATCTCGGTGGCGCTCAAGTTCGGCTTCCTTGCCGTCCTCTACCTCTTCCTGCTCTGGGTGGCGCGCAGCGCGCTCAAGGATCTGCGGGGGACGGTGGCCCCGGCCCCCGATGCGACCGGCTTCCACCACGTCCCGGCTTTCGGCGAGCCCGCCGCCACGGCGGAAGCGTGGCTGGTGGTGGAGCGCGGCGGCGGCCTCACCGCCGGCGAGCGCTTCGACCTGATCGGCGGGCTCTCGATCGGCCGCTCTGGCGAAGCCGACGTCCAGATCGACGACCGCTATGCCTCCGGTCTGCACGCAAGGATCTTCTCCCGTGAAGGCCGCACCTATGTCGAGGACATGAGATCGACCAACGGCACGATCTTGAACGAGGCGACGCTGCACGGCGAGGCGGAGCTGATCGACGGCGACGTGGTCCGCATCGGCGACACCGAGTTCAGGTACGAGGCTGGGTACTAGCCGGATGCTGAGGATCGTCGACCAGGCTTTCCGCACCGACACGGGGCGCCAGCGCAACGCCAACGAGGACGCACTCTTCGTGCGTGCGCCGATCTTCGTCGTCGCCGACGGGATGGGCGGCGCCCAGGCCGGCGAGGTCGCCTCGAAAGCGGCGGCGGAGGCCTTCGACGTCGACCTCCCCGACGAGGCGCCGGAGCGGGTCCTGCGCGAGACGATCGCCGCCGCCAACCGGCAGATCCACGATCTCGCCCGCAGCGATCCCTCGCGAGCAGGGATGGGGACGACGATCACCGCCGCGATCGTCAACGCCCAGAGCGAAGAGGTGGGGATCGGGCACGTCGGCGACAGCCGCGCCTACCGACTGCGCGGCAGCAAGCTAGAGCGGCTGACGCGAGACCACTCGCTGGTCGAGGAGATGCGCCGCAAGGGGCAGCTAACCGAGGCGCAGGCGGAGGACCACCCGCAGCGCTCGATCATCACCCGGGCCCTTGGCCCCGAACCGAGTGTCGAGGTCGACGTGCAAACCGTTCCGGCGGCGCCCGGGGACGTCTTTCTGCTCTGCTCCGACGGCCTCACCACGATGCTCGCCGACGAGCAGATTGCGCGGCTGCTGAGCGGCGCCACCTCGCTCGAGGCGGGGGTCCGGACGCTGATCGACGAGGCCAACCGGGCCGGCGGCAGGGACAACATCACCGCGCTCGCCTTCCGCCTCGCCGACGCCGCCGCACCCGCCGCAGCGCCGGCGCAGGAGGGTGCGACGCTGATCGGCTCATCGGCCGAGGAGGCCGGCCTGACCGCTACCGAGGTGCGCCGCCGAGCCGCCGGCGCGGCTGCCCGGGAGCGCCGCGAGGCGCTGGCCGCCAAGCCCGAGCGCAAGCGCTGGCGCGGCGCAGCCAAGGCCTTCGCCGCGCTCGCCCTCATCGGGGCCGTGGTCTTCGGCGCCTGGTACGGCAACCGCCAGGTCTGGTTCCTCGGCACCGACGAGGCGGGGCGCGTGGCGCTCTACCGAGGCCTGCCCTACGAGCTGCCGTTCGGGATCGAGCTCTACGAGGAGCGCTACGCGAGCCCGATCCAGACCGAGGCGCTGCCCCCGCGTCGCCGCGAAGCGGTGACCGGCCACGACCTCCGCTCGCGCTCCGACGCCGTCTCGCTGGTCGAAGACATCCAGCGCTCGCAGGGGGTTCAGTGACGGCGCGCAACCGCGAGCTGGTCGCGCTCGTCCCCGTCGCGCTCCTGCTCACTGCCGGTTTCACCGCGGTCTTCGCCCAGGAGAGCGACCGCCTCGACAACCTCAGCCTGATCTACGGGGCCTACTTCCTCGCCGTCTGCCTCGCCACGCACATCTACCTGCGGCTACGACTGCCCAACGCCGATCCCTACCTCTTCCCGCTGGTCGCCCTGCTCACCGCCTTCGGCCTGGTGATGATCTACCGGATCGACGCCGAGTTGGCCCGCGACCAGGCCAACTGGTTCGTCCTCGGCCTCTTGCTCTTCGCCCTGACGATCCACTTCCTGCGCGACTACGACGTGCTCGAGCGCTACCGGTACACGATCGCCGGTATCGGCCTGCTGCTGCTGCTGGCGCCGCGGCTGCCCGGGATCGGAGCCCAGGTCAACGGCGCCTACCTCGGGGTCGAGCTCGGCCCGATCTCCTTCCAGCCGGCCGAGTTCTCGAAGATCTGCATCGTCGTCTTCCTCGCCAGCTACCTGCGCGAGCACCGCGAGGTGCTGATCGTCGGCGCCCGGCGGGTACTCGGCGTCACCCTGCCGCCGCTCAAGCATCTCGGCCCGCTGCTCGTCGTCTGGGGCGCGTCGATGTTCATGCTCGTCTTCATCCGCGACCTGGGCAGCTCGCTGATGTTTTTCGCCGCCTTCCTCGCCCTGCTCTACGTCGCCACCGGGCGCTTCTCCTTCGTCGTGATCGGGATGACGATGTTCATGCTCGGCGCCTGGTTTTTCGCCTCCACGGTTCCCCACGTGCACGACCGGGTCGAGGTCTGGCTCGATCCCTACGCGAGCCCGCTGGGCAGCGGGTACCAGATCCTGCAATCGATCTTCGCCCAGGCTGACGGCGGCCTCTTCGGCAAAGGGTTCGGCCAGGCCCTGATCACGATCCCCGGCACCGACGACGCCCTGCTGCCTGCCGCCCAGACGGACACGATCTACGCCCTGATCGTCAACGAGCTGGGCCTGTTCGGGGGCTGCGCCCTGGTCGCGATCTACCTGCTGATCGCCGCCCGCGGCTTCAAGGTCGCGCTGCTCGCCGACGACGGCTTCTCGAAGCTCCTCGCCACCGGGCTCACCGCCGTCTTCGCGATCCAGGCCTTCGTCATCGTCGGCGGCGTCACCCGCGTGATCCCGCTGACCGGCGTCACCCTGCCCTTCGTCAGCTACGGCGGCAGCTCGATCGTCGCCAACTTCGTCCTGCTCGCCCTGCTGCTGCTGATCTCCGACCGCGCCCGGCGTGAGGCGACCGCGCCGGCGCCGCTCGGCGGCGGCCTGGCCTTGGAGGGCGGCAGGTGAACCGCCAGATCGTCAAGCTGTTCACCTTCGTCGTCGTCCTCTTCGGGGTCCTGATCGGCTTCACCTCGTACTGGTCGGTGTTCGAGGCCGACGCGCTGAAGGAAGAGGACGCCAACAAGCGCCCACTGCTCGAGCAGCAGCGGATCCAGCGAGGCAGGATCCTCGCCGACGACGGAACCGTGATCGCGCGCTCCATCCCCAAGGGATCCGGCGACAACCGCCGCTACGTGCGGCGCTATCCGGAAAGCGTCCTGTTCGGCCACCCGATCGGCTACAGCTTCGTGAAAGAGGGCGACAGCGAGTTCGAGCAGTTCCACAACGACGAGCTGGTCGGCGAAGAGTCGGAGTTCACCTCGCTGCTCGACGAGCTGCGTGGTCAGCAGCAGGAGGGCAACGACGTCGTCACCAACCTCGACCCCGAAGCGCAGCGGGTGGCGCTGAGCGCGCTCGAAGCGGCCGGCTTCGGCGCTGTGGCGGCGATCGAGCCGAGCAGCGGCCGGGTCCGGGTGATGGCCTCCAACCCGCCGTTCGACCCCAACCGGATCCCGACCGAACAGAACGAGCTGAACGCCAACACGTTCGAAACCCCGCTGCTGAACCGCGCGACGCAGGGCCGGTACCCGCCGGGCTCGACCTTCAAGGTGGTGACTGCTGCCGCCGCCCTCGACAGCGGCGCGATCGACCTCGACTCGACGATCGACGCGCCGGCGACGATCGACGTCCAGGGCCAGCCGCTCGCCAACTCCGACGGCGCCTCCTACGGTCCGATCACGCTCGAGACGGCATTGACCAACTCGGTCAACACCTGGTTCGCCCAGCTCGGTGAAGAGGTCGGCTCCGACACGCTGTTCGAGTACTTGGACCGCTTCGGCTTCGGCTCCGAGCCGGCGATCGACCTGCCGGACGACCAGGTCGAACCCAGCGGCGTGGAAGAGGAAGGCGAGCTGCTCGGGCGCGGCGATGCGGTCGACGTGGCGCGGGTCGCGATCGGCCAGGAGCGACTCCTCGTCACCCCCCTGCAGATGGCCGAGGTGGCGGCGGCGGTCGCCAACGGCGGCACCCTGATGAAGCCGCAGATCTGGAGCCGCGTCGTCGATCCCGACGGCCGCGTCACCGAGAGCCTCGATCCCTCCAGCTACAGCCAGCCGATCGCCGAGGAGACGGCGGCGACGCTGACCACGGCGATGGAAGACGTCGTCAACGAAGGGACCGGGACCAACGCGGCGATCTCCGGCGTGCCGGTGGCCGGCAAGACCGGGACCGCGGAAACCCCGTTCAACGAGAGCTGCGTCGGCGCGGGCGACAACCAGGCCTGGTTCATCGGCTTCGCCCCCGCCGATGACCCGGAGATCGCGATCGCGGCGACGGTAGAGTGCACGAACTCGTTCGGCGGCGAATTGGCGGCGCCGATCTTCCGCGAAGTGGCAGAAAGCATCCTCGATGACTGAGGTGGGCGAGGGGAGCGTGGTCGACGGCCGTTACCGGGTCCTGAGGCGACTCGGCAGCGGCGGCATGGCCGACGTCTGGCTGGCCGAGGACACGCACCTGCAGCGCCAGGTCGCGCTCAAGGTCCTGCACCGCCGCTACGTCCAGGACCGCGAGTTCGTCGAGCGCTTCCGCCGCGAGGCCGAGGCGGCCGCCGGCCTCCAGCATCCCAACATCGTCGCCGTCTTCGACCGCGGCGACATCGACGGCACCTACTACATCGCGATGCAGTACCTGGAGGGTCACTCGCTGAAGGAGCTGATCGACGCCGGGCTTCGCCCGGAGCAGGCGGCGATGCTGATCCGTCAGGTGCTCGAGGCGGCCCGCTTCGCCCACCGCCACGGCGTCGTCCACCGCGATCTGAAGCCGCAGAACGTGATCGTCGACCCCGAGGGCAAGGCGGTAGTGACCGACTTCGGGATCGCCCGCGCCGGCGTTTCCGAGATCACCCAAACGGGCTCGGTGATGGGCACTCCGCACTACCTCTCGCCGGAGCAGGCCCAGGGCGAAGACGTGACCGCGGTCTCCGACCTCTACTCGATCGGGGTGATCCTCTACGAGGCGCTGACCCGGCGCGTCCCCTTCGAGGGCGAAAGCGCCATCGCGGTGGCGATGAAGCAGGTCTCGCAGCCGCCTCAGCGCCCCAGCTCCCTCGCGCCGGAGGTCTCGCCGGCGCTCGACGCGGTCGTGATGAGGGCGCTGGAAAAGGACCCCGGCCTGCGCTTCCAGAGCGCCGACGCGTTCATTGCCGCCCTCGACGCGGCGATCGCCGACCCCACCGCGACCAGCGGCTCCACCACCGCGTTTGCGCCGCTGCCGCCGGTCGTGGCGACGGCTGAGGAGGACGCTCAGGAGACTGAGGAGGAGCGACGACGCCGCTGGTGGCGCTGGGCCCTCGCGGCGCTTGCCCTGCTGCTGATCGCGTTGCTCGCCTTCGGCCTCACCCGCGACACGACGACCGAGGTCCCGGACGTGACCGGCAACCAGCTCGACACGGCGATAACGCTGCTCAAAGAAGACGGCTTCGGGGTCGGCGACGTCGAGCGGGTCGAGCGGGAAGTCCCGGCAAACACCGTGCTCGAGACCTCGCCGCCTTCCGGCGATGCGGCCCTCGATTGCGCCTTCTGGCGCTTCTTCTGCTCGAAGCCCGACGTCTCGCTGACCGTCAGCGCCGGCCCCGGCACGGCGAAAGTGCCCTCCACCTCAGGGCTCAGTCGCGAAGACGCCGAGGCGAAGCTGAAAGAGGCCGGCTTCGACCCGCAGGTCGAACAGGCCTACTCGAAAAACGTCGAGACCGGCTCGGTGATCAACTCGAGCCCGCCTGGTGGCACGACCCTGACCCGCGGCTCGGCGGTGTCGATCGTCGTCTCGCGCGGGCAGAAGCTGGTCAAGGTGCCGGTGCTGGTCGGCGTGCAGCGTTCCGTCGCGGTGCAGCGGATCCGCGGCCGCGGGCTCGTGCCCCTGGTCTCCGAAGAAGAAAGCTCGGTCCCGAGCGGCGAGGTGATCTCGCAGTCTCCCGACGCCGGTTCGGAGCTCGGCCCCGGCTCCTCGGTATCGATCGTGGTCTCGGAAGGCAAAGAACAGGCGAAAGTCCCGAACGTGATCGGCAAGCTGCGTCGCGAAGGGGTCGAAGAGCTGCGCGCGGCCGGGCTCGAGCCGACGGTCGAAGAAAGGGAAACCGACGTCCAGTCGCAGGTCGGGCGGGTGATCGACCAGTTCCCGCCGCCCGGCTCCGAGGCGGAACCCGGTGCGGCGGTGACCGTCGTCGTCGGCAAGGCGATGAGTGCAGCGGCCGAACCGGAAGCGGGCGAAGAAGAATGAGGATCGCGGTCCTCTGTGGGGGCCGCTCCTCGGAGCGCGAGGTCTCGCTGCGCTCCGGCGCGGCAGTGGCGCGCGGCCTCGGCGAAGCGGGGCACGAGGCGCTGACGGTGACGATCGACGCCGATGGCAGCTGGCGCAACGGCGAGGCGCCCGTGGAGCTGGCGCCCGCCGCCGGCCTGCTCGGAGCCGACGCCGCCTTCCCAGCTCTGCACGGCCCGTTCGGCGAGGACGGCAGCGTCCAGGGCCTGCTCGAGTGGCTGGACGTTCCCTACGTCGGCTCCGATGTGCTCGCCTCGGCGGTTTGCATGGACAAGCTGACGCTGAAGCGGCTCTGCGCTCAGCGCGGCCTGCCGCAGGTCGAGTTCGTCGCCGCCGGCGAGCCCGGCTGGCGCGAGCGCTGCGAGGAGCTCGGCGCGCCGCTCTGGGTCAAGCCTTCGCGGCTCGGCTCGAGCGTCGGGATCAGCCGCGTCGACGACCTCAGCGCCCTCGACGAGGCGGTCGAAACGGCGCGGCGGCACGATCCTCGGGTGATCGTCGAGGCTTCGGCGCCCGGCAGCGAGGTCGAGTGCTCACTACTCGGCAACGAGCGGGTCGAGGCTTCGCAGCCGGGCGAAGTGGTCGCCCACGGCGATTGGTACGACTACGAGACCAAGTACAACGAGGGCGGCATGGAGCTCGTCGTTCCGGCGCCGATCTCCGCCGAGCAGGCCGAGCGTCTGCGCGAGCTGGCCCGCGAGGCGTTCGAGTTGGCCGGCTGCTCCGGCCTCGCCCGCTGCGACTTCTTTGTCGCCCCCGGCGGCGAGGTGCTGCTCAACGAGGTCAACACGATGCCCGGCTTCACCGAGACCAGCGTCTACGCCAAGCTCTGGGAGGCCTCCGGTATCGCCTACCCGGACCTTTGCGACCGCCTCATCCAGCTCGCGCTCGAGCGCCACGCCAAGGCGCGCTCCTACGAGTTCTGAGCCTCAGTCGAGCAGTTTGATGTCGCTGACCTCTACCTGATAGCGGCCGGGCTGGTCGCGGGATTCGGCGGCTTTGGTGAACCAGAGCAGGAAGTAGCGCGAGGGCTGGGGGACATTCAGCGCGATCTCCTCCAGCGCCGAGGCGTCGCTTGCGGCGCCGACCGGTTCGCCCCAGTCAGACAGTTCTTCCGGGGGCCCGGAGGCGGCTGCGTAGACCTCGGCGTCCCAGCCGGGCGCCGAGGTGCGGACAAGCATCCTGGCCGGGGTCGCCAGTGACGACGCCGTGACGTAGATGCCGACGCCGGGGTTGGGGCCGGTCTTCGTCCCTTCGAAGACCTCGGAGTCGTAGTGCTCGGTCTCCCAGGCGCTTCCGGTCGGGTTGCCGTCGACCGCCAGTTCGACCTCGCCGCCGCTCTCTTCTTCGTCGCCCTGCGGGTCGTAGTCGGTGGCCGAGGAGATCGCGACCGACTGGCCCTTGCCCTCGTTGGCGCCGCCGCCGCCGAGCCCGTCGGAGATCAGCTTCACGGCGAGCAGGGAGCCGCCGGCGACGAGCAGCAGGGCGATGATCGCCGTCCAGGACCAGCGCGCGCGGCCGGAGAGCCGGCGCTTGGGCGGCGGCACCGCCTCCAGCACGGTGGTCGCCTCGCCGCTGGTCGACCCTGCCCGCGCCGCTTCGACCTCGAGCGCGGTCGAGAGGTCGTCGATCATCTCGCCGACCTGCTGGTAGCGCTGGTCGGGGTCCTTCGCGGTGGCGCGCTCGACGACCAGGGCGATTGCGGCGGAGAGGTCCTCGCGGCGCCGCTGCACGTCGGGCAGGTCCTCGTTGACGTGTTTCATCGCAACCCCGACTTGGCTGTCGGCTTGGAAGGGGACTTGGCCGAGCAGCATCTCGTAGAGGACGACGCCGAGCGAATAGATGTCGGAGCGGGGGTCGACAACGTGGCCCATCGCCTGCTCGGGGGAGACGTAGTCGGTGGTGCCGAGCACGCGCCCGGTCGCCGTCATCCCGTCCTGCTCGAGCTGGCGCGAGATGCCGAAGTCGGTCAGCTTCGCCCGGCCCTCGCTGTCGATCAGGATGTTCTGCGGCTTGATGTCGCGGTGGACCATCTTGCGTGCGTGGGCGACGCTGAGGCCGCGGGCGACCTCGATCGCGTAGGCGATCGCGTCCTGGGTCTCGAGCGCGCCGACCCTGTTGATCCGCTGCTTCAGGGTCTCCCCCTCGACGTACTCGAAGACGATGTAGGGGTGGCCGCCATCCTCGCCGGCGTCGATCACCGAGACGACGTTGGGGTGGGAGAGCTTGGCGACCGCGCGCGCCTCCTGACGGAAGCGCTCCAGCTGGTCCTCCTGCTCGGACATCTCGCGGTGCATCACCTTGACCGCGACCTGCCGGTCGAGCGTCTCGTCGCGGGCCAGGTAGACGGTCGACATCCCGCCGCTGCCCAGCTTCGCCTCCAGCCGGTAGCGGCCGGAGAGCGTGGTTCCGATCATCGAGCTCGAGGGGCGGGTGTCCATCTAGCGACGGCGGGCTTCGCGCGGGCCATCGACCGCACGACCGATCCGCCGCGCCTCAGGGTAATGGCGGCGCAGCAGATCGAGCGCGGCCGGTTCGTCACCGGTCGCGACGATGCAGCAGAAGCCACAGCCCATGTTGAAGACCTCGTGCATCTCGTCGTCGCCTACCCCGGCGCGCTCGTGGATCAGCTCGAAGATCGGCGGCACCGGCAGTGGCTCGTCGATCTCGTAGCCGACCTCGGCGGCGAGCCGGGTGAGGTTGCCGAGACCGCCGGAGGTGATGTGGGCGAGGCCGCGCACGTCGACGTTGGAGCGCAGCAGCTCCAGCACGGGCTTGACGTAGATCTCGGTCGGCTCCAGCAGGACTTCGCCCAGCGGGCGGCCGAGGCGCCCTTCGGGGTCCTCGTCGAGCGCCAGGCCCTCGAGGGCGGAGCGCGCCAGCGTGTAGCCGTTGGAGTGGATACCGGAGGAGGGCAGCCCGATGACCGAGTCACCCGGCTGCACCGCGGAGCCGTCGATGACCTCGTCCAGGGCGACGGTGCCGAAGCAGGCGCCGGCGACGTCGAAGCCGCGCACCATGTCGCCAAGCTGGGCGAGCTCGCCGCCTGGGATCTCGATGCCGGCCAGCTCGCCGCCGCGTGCGAGACCGATCCCGATCTGCTCGCAGACGCTCGGCACGGCTTGGTCGATCGCGATGTAGTCGAGCATCGCCAGCGGCTCGGCGCCGACGCAGATCACGTCATTGACGTTCATCGCCACGCAGTCGATTCCGACCGTGTCGAAGCGGCCGAGCTGCTCGGCGACCAGGAGCTTCGTCCCTACGCCGTCGGTTGAGAGCGCGATCCCGGTCCGTTCGTCGAGCCGGATCACGCTCGCGTAGTGACCGGGCAGCGGCACTTGGCGCGACGGCCGTCCCAGCTCGATCGTGCGCAGGGCACCGACCAGCGCCGCCACGGCGGCATCGGCCGCCCCCTGGTCGACCCCGGCTCGTGCGTAGGCGTCGTCGCTGCTCACCGGCGCAGCTTTGCAAGAACCGCGGCTGCAAGTGCGGCGCGGTAGGCGGCGTAGGGCCAGAGGGCTTTGTCGCGCTCGACCAGGTCGATCAGGCGCTGGGAGGCGAGGGTCGAGGCGAAGGAAGCGGCAACGCCGAGCGCCATCGAGCGGCGGACCGCGGGGGTAGTGCCGCGACGGGCAAGGCGCCCCCCCTTCAGCACCGTCGCGCCGACGATGATCGGCAGCGCGATCGTCCGCGAGAGCAGGTTCGCCTGGTCGCGGGAGAAGCGCCGCCAGCGCGCCGCCGCCAGCGTCGCTCCGTTGCGGGAGACGCCCGGCGCGAGCGCGCTCGCCTGGGCCAGTCCCAGAGCCAACCCGTCTGCCGCGCCGGCCTCGCCGCGGCCACGCTGCTGCGGCCGGGTGTCGGCGGCCGCCATCGCCGCCGCGCCCGCGAGCAGCCCGATCGCCGTCGCCTTCGGCCCACCTAGACGCCGCTCGATCTGACGCTCGAGCGAGTAGCCGGTCAGCGCCGCGGGCAGGAAGGAGAGGACGAGGACGGTGACCCCGCGCAGGTCGAGCTCGCGCAGCTCTTCGGCGATCAACCGCCGCTGGCCGACGATCAGCGCCGCTGCGGCGCCGGCGTGCAGCGCCACCTCGAAGCTCTTGCGCACCTCGGGGTCGACCGCGTCCCACTGCCAGCCCGCAAGCCAGGGCACGAGGACGATATGGGCCGAGCTGGAGACCGGCAGCAGCTCCGCCGGGCCCTGGACTACGCCGAGCGCCAGCGCGCGCCCGTCGGGGATGCGCCCGTCAGCCGGCCCGCTCAAGCCTGGCCGCTGGAGCTGGCCGCCTCGCCGGGGGTCTCCGCCTTCTCCCCGGGCCCGCCTCCGCGGTAGCGCCGAATCAGGAGGTAAACGCCGAGCCCGAGCACGGCCGCGACCACGGCGTAGTCGAGGTAGTGCAGATGGCCGCGCCACTCCTCCCAGTTCTCGCCGACCGCCTCGCCGATCAGGCCCAGCATCAGCACCCAGGGAATGCAGCCGAGCAGAGTGAGGACGGTGAAGCGCCAGAAGGGCATCTTCGCGACCCCCGCCGGCAGCGAGATGAAGGTGCGGATGATCGGCAGCATGCGGGTGAAGAAGACGGTCGCGTCGCCGTAGCGCTCGAACCAGTCGTCCGCCCATTTCAAGTACTTCGGCGGCAGGTGGATCAGCCGGTTTTTCTCCAGCAGGTCGAGCCGCGCGTAGTAGCCGACCGCGTAGGCCGCCCAGGACCCGACCAGGTTGCCGAGCACGCCGGCAGCGACGATGCCGAACATCGAGAGCTCGCCGGCGGCGACGCTGGAGCCGGCGAAAAGCATGATCGCCTCGCTCGGAACCGGCAGGCAGGCGGACTCGAGCGCCATCAGGATGAACACGGCCGGCAGCCCCGTCGAGCTGATGAAATCGGTCCCAGCGTTGACGATTGGGTCGAGGAAGAAGTCTGTGACGCTGGCGAGCGGGAGCATTCGCGGAGCGGGGATTGTATGGATCGCTCTCGCCAGCATCTAAAATCGGCCATCTCCATGGGCCGGTTGAACCATCCCGTCTACCGCAACCGGGTTCTGCAGGTGATCGCCGACGGCGTTCTCGTCGCGATCGCCTTCTACCTCGCGTTCCGCCTGCGCTTCCTCGACGAAGGGCTGCCGCAGCGTTACGAGACGCTCTTCCTCCAGGCGGTTGGCTTCGTCGTCGCTGGCAAGATCGTCGTTTTTGCCGCCTTCGGCCTCTACCAGAAGTGGTGGCGCTACGTCAGCGGTCGCGACTTCCTGCTCGTCGCCCGCGCCGTCGCCGTCGCCAGCGCGATCCTCGTCGTCGCCTTCACGGTGATCCAGCCCTTCGCCTACGACCTGCCGCGCTCGGTCGCGGTGATGGACTTCGTCCTCACCCTGCTCCTGATCGCCGGCGCCCGGCTCGCCGTGCGGCTCGTGATCGAACGGCCCTCGCGCGGCGCCCGCCTGCCCAAGCACGAGGTGCTGGTGATCGGCGCCGGGTCCGGCGGCCAGATGGTGGTCCGTGAGCTGCAGCTCAACCCCCACCTCGGCGCCACCGCGATCGGCTTCGTCGACGACGACCCGCGCAAGCGCGGGATGCGGATGCTGGGCCTGAAGGTCCTCGGCTCGACCAAGCAGATCGCCTCAATCCTCGACGAGACCAAGCCGGACGAGGTTGTGATCGCGATCCCCTCCGCCCCCGGCACCCTGCGCGGCAAGGTCGTCGCCGCCTGCCGCGAGCGCGAGATCCCGGTCCGCACGCTGCCCACCGTCTTCGAGCTGCTGCGCGGCGGCGTCCAGCTCAACAAGCAGCTGCGCGAGGTGCGGGTCGAGGACGTGCTCGGTCGCGACCCGATCGTGCGCGAGCTGGACCGGGTCGGCGCCTACCTGCGCGACCAAATCGTCCTCGTCACCGGCGCCGGCGGCTCGATCGGCTCCGAGCTCTGCCGCCAGATCGCCCAGGTCAAACCCCGCCTGCTGGTGATGCTCGACCACGCCGAGGACAACCTCTTCCAGATCGACCGCGAGATGGTCGACGAGCGCCACTTCACCAACGTCGAGTCGGTGCTCGCCGATTGCAAGGAGCCGCACCGGATGCTGGAGGTGATGCAGCGCTTCAAGCCCGACGTCGTCTTCCACGCCGCTGCCTACAAGCACGTGCCCCTGATGGAGGCGAACCCGCTGGAGGCGGTGCGCAACAACGCGATCGCGACCCGGGTCACCGCCGAGACGGCGGCCGCGTCCAAGGTCGAGCGCTTCGTCCTCGTCTCCACCGACAAGGCGGTCAATCCGAAGACCGTGATGGGCGCTTCGAAGGCGATGGCCGAGTGGATCGTCCAGCTCGCCGGGCACAAGCATCCCGGCACCCGCTTCGCCAGCGTCCGCTTCGGCAACGTGCTCGCCTCCTCCGGCAGCGTCGTGCCGATCTTCCGCAGCCAGATCGAGCGCGGCGGGCCGATCACCGTTACCCATCCGGAGATGACCCGCTACTTCATGACGATCCCCGAGGCGGTGCAGATGGTGATCCGGGCCGGCGACATCGGCGCCGGCAAGGGCGAAGTCTTCGTCCTCGACATGGGCGAGCCGGTGCGGATCGTCGACCTCGCCCACAACATGATTCGCCTCGCCGGCTATGAGCCGGAAGCCGACATCGCGATCGAGTTCACCAAGCCGCGGCCGGGCGAGAAGCTGCACGAGGAGCTGTTCGGCGACGACGAGGACCGGCAGCCGACCGCCGCGAGGCGGATCCAGCGCGCCGTGCGCCAGGTGCCGATCGATCCGGACTGGGTGGAGTCGACGCTGAACTCGCTGGAGAACCTGGTACTGGCCGGCGACGAGGCGAACCTGGCGCAGCACGTCGTCGACCTGGTCTCCGCGCCGGGCGGCGAAGCGGCGGCAGTCGTCTACGACGAGTAGCCTCTCGCAGCCACTCCGTGGAGCTGATCAAGGACATCGGCGCCTTCGCCGGCCTGGCCGCGTTCCTCGGCCTAGCCGTGCTCGCGATGCTCTCTTTCGCTCAGGGGAGGGACCTTCGCCGCCTGCGCGAGTGGGCCGGCTCGGCGCCGGAGCGCGACTCCGAGCGCAAGGAGACGACCTCGGCCTCCGCCGCCGAACGGGCCGAGGAGCTGCGGCGCTTGGAGGAGGCTCGGACGTCGGAGCAGGAGGCTGCTGGCCTGCGTGAGGAGCGCCGGCGCCGCCGCGAGGCGGGTCAGCCGGAACTGACCCGGAGCGAGCGCTTGCGGGAGACCTTCAAGGGGTCGCGCTCGCGGCTCGGCGAGCCGCGCTACCTGGCCGCCCTCTTTGCGGTCTTCGTGATCGCCGCGGGTGGGGCCGCCTACCTCGTAACCCAGGGCTCCGACGACGCCGGGGGCAAAGGCGGCAGTGCCGGCAGCAACGGCAGCAGCGCGAAAGTTCGCCCCAGCGATATCGAGGTGACCGTCCTCAACGGCACCGCGGTGCCGGGGCTCGCCGCCACCTACGGCGACATGGTCGAGGGCCGGGGCTTCGAGTTGGGCGCCGTCACCAACAGCGCCACCAGCTTCGTCGACAGCGTCGTCATGTTCGAGCCGGGCAAAGCCCGCGAGGCCCACCGGGTCGCCGACGCGCTGCAGATCTCGCAGGTGCGCGCGATGACCTCGGACATCGCCTCGGTCTCCGGCGGCGCCCCGGTCTCGGTGATCGTCGGCGAGGACAATGCCACGACGGCGGGTTAGCGCCGCGGGCGTCGTCTTCGCGCTCCTCGTCCTCGCCACGCTCGCTGCCTTCGCCATCTCGCAGCGGCTCAAGCGCGACCCGCTGGTACTGGACAAGGTCACCTTCGTCGGCGCGCCGATCCTCAACCCCAAAGCGCCGCGCGTACCCGCGTTCACCCCCAACGACGACTGCCGCTTCGACCAGATCAGGATCCGCTTCCGGGTCACCCGCTCCGACGACGCCACCGTGCAGGTCGTCAAGCCCGGCGGGCGGCTGATCGTCACCCTCGAGCGCGATCGCTTCCTCAAGCGCTACAGGTTCCACACCCTCTACTGGGACGGCCGCAGTCGCCGGCCCGGTAGCGCGCCACCGGGCCGCTACAAGCTGCGAGTAAAGCTGCTCGGCCAGGACCGCACCCTGGTCCCGCCGGGCACGATGCGCCTGCACCGGGCGCCCAGCAAGCCGATCGGGGAGTGCCTGGACGAGCCGGTCGAGGGCGAAGGGTGAGCGACCTCCTGGCCAGTGCCGGCGTGCTTGTCGCCGCCGGCGCAGCGGCAGCGGCGATCCTGCTGCCCCCCGGGCGCCTGCGCGCGACCGCGATGCTCGCCGCTCTTGTCCTCTTCCCGGTCCTGATCCTCGGCGACCAATGGGACTCGCGCCAGATCGCCGACCTGCGCGACGACGCGGTTCGCCTCAGCAGCTTCGGCTACCTCTCCGTGGTGGGGGTGCTCCTGCTCGCCGCGATCTTCAACCGCTGGCCGTTCGCGATGCCTCTGACGATCGTCGCCGCTCTTCCCTTTCGCGTCCCGATCGAGTCCGGCGGCGACACCGCGAACCTGCTCGTCCCGCTCTATCTCGTGATCGCCGGAGGCGTGCTGGCGACGGCGGTCCGGGACTGGCGCGGCTGGTCGGCGGGTCCCACCCCTCCTGGAGGAGCTGCCAGCTGGCTGCCGCGGGTCCTGGCTGCCGTGGTGGTGCTCTACGCGCTGCAGGCGCTCTACTCGCCTGACTTCTCGAAGAGCCTCCAGAACGTCTGCTTCTTCTTCGTGCCGTTCTCGCTGGTCTACGCGCTGCTGCGCGATGTGCGGTGGGATCGGGAACTGCTGACCTGGGCGCTTGGCGTCGTCGCGATCGAGGCGGTGGTGTTCGTCGCGATCGGCTCGGTCGAGTGGGTGACCAGGAACCTGATCTGGAACGACCTCGTGATGCGGTCGAACGAATTCCACACTTA